>Ga0210059_1015323_pt1 | contig 11209 bp, 8 predicted proteins | sample Ectturendosymbi2_FD_188042 | JGI IMG/M metagenome (GOLD analysis project Ga0210059, IMG submission 188042) | Ecteinascidia turbinata endosymbiont from Florida, USA - Sample 2 (SPAdes) (version 2) | ecosystem: Host-associated > Tunicates > Ascidians > Unclassified | place: Key West, Florida... | reverse complement strand
AACTTTCTTTCCGAAGTTGCAAATCTTTATGAAAATTGCTTGCAGTATTTGAACAAGTGGATGAAGCCATTAGAAGAGTTTAACTGTTTCAAGTGGATGTCCTTGAGTGAGACACCAAGTTGGGATACTGTTGAAATTTGTGTAGAATACCTGGTAGGCAAAGGAATACATGTGGACAATGCAAAATGTTTTGACCAAGTTTGCAATTTGAAGTCTTTTGTTGAAGGGTTGAATCAGTGATGACGAATTTACTGCACTGCCAGCACATAAGAAATGGTGCAGGTACTTTCAACAGTCAAAAACCTTGAATGTCACTCAGAATTGCTAAAGATTGCCCAGTTTTTCTTTGCTGTGGCTCCACACAATGCAAATGTTGAGCGGATTTTTTCACTGATTCAGAGTCAGTGGACAAAAGGAAGAAATAAGATGACTGTTGATACAATTAAAGGAATTTTAACACTTCAGTACAACTTCAAAAATATGTCTTGCGGGGAGTTTTATGTGTTTCTGAATTCCAACAAGACCTTGTTGAAGAAGATCAGATCTTCGGAAAAGTATGATTAGAGAGGGTATTGTTTGTAAACTGCTTTACGTTCATTACTTTTAATTTCCTCGGAGCATTTCGTAATTGTTCTGTGCTATTTTTCGTTTTCATAAACTTTAATGTTTAGCAGAAAACTGGCATTTCGTGTCGTGAAATGCAACAATTTTCGTTTTTTCTGTATTGTTTCGTGTTATCCTCCTTTCGAAAACGAAGCAAGATAAGTGTTTGGGTCGAAAAAATTGGTCAGTGCAACTGTGATAAATTTGTCAGGGATTGTGCGTCATCAAATATGGTAACCCTAAACTAGTTTCATCAAAATATTGTTACTAAAACGCACATAAAAAACAAACCATCGTCCAACGGATTGGTGACTACTGACTAACCCGTATTTGTGGTAGCTTATGGACATTTTGAGATTATGGTGTAACTAGTTTTTTTTTAAGGAAAATGTTAGATACCCGGTATGGACCTGTAGGGAACCGATTTTCTCTGATTCTAGGGATACGATTATAATTTTCTCTGATTTTAGGGACCCGATTTTCAATTCTAGGGACCCGAAACGGGTCCCTAAAACACCTTAAAAAACCTGGTGTAACCACAACAATGTTATGCAACTACTCTTACGAGTGTGCAGCGTGGATAGGGTGAGGACTATTCAATGCAGTATGCAGTTAACAGCAGCGAGGTTTCGGAACCAGTTGCACCGAAAGCATCAAAGCAGCGCCGCAGAAAGGTGTGAATCGGCGTTAGGGCGTGTACCTGATAGCAAGATGTAACAGTAGGCGTAAAACTTATTTTGCAGAATATTCCCAATAAAGTCGTTCATTTTATTATTCACACGGAATTTTCCTCTGACTGATCTTCAAAAGCTGACTTTTCAACCCTGCGTTGATTTATGACGGTCTTGTCATAAGCGAAACACGCATTAATTCTAAACCTAAAAAGATCAGACACATAGACAATGGGCAATATAATTCTCACACAGCTCCCTGCAGTCTACGTTATAATTTTATATCGTCACCTCAATGTAACTTAATCCTTCTTATATCAATATCGACTGTCAAATTCATCAACGAAATTATCTAAATCTGTTTTTCAGCTGATACCTTTCGGTTTAAAGAATGTCAGTGTTACCCAATCTTTCACTGGTCATGGCATTTCTGTGAAATGTTTTCTCTAATTTCATTTTTGAAAACTTCTCTCGCATGAAGCGCCGGTGACGGGAAAAGTCACAGCTACCAGTAGCAATCAAACGCAGCTTTTTGAGTAGCCACAAATGAAAAAAATTGTTCGAGCCATGTAGGGAGCTTCGACTCCTTTCGAAGCAAATTATTTGCCAAAGTTATATCACGTTTCAAATCATTTCCACTCAGGGATATCTACGAGCTCTAGATATCCCTGTTTTCACTAAATGAATATGATTTGCGAATTCTTTCAAGTGTTTTTATGATGGAAATGTTTGACCTCCGGGGCAAAGAGCTGAAACATGCGAAAGAATTGTTTCTGAATCATTACGGAAAATCTGTACCAAATTCTATGGGCTTGCAGGACATGTGGATAGAGTTAAAACTGCAGTCACGAAGCACTTACGTGAGATGTTTCGAAGTCATATACACAAGGTAGCACAACGCAATACAGCAGCCTGGATAAATTGAGATAAATTAACTGAAATCAATTCTTAATGCTTTCCCACAAACCCTTTTCTACTGGGAAAAGCAACAATCTCCTGACAGTAATATAATCCAGCTCCATCTCACACTGAAATGCACAAAAGATCAATCTTTCCATTTCTGTGACTGTTTCTTGGTTTCGAAATGAGATTTGCAATACCACGACCACGTCTGACTAAATTTCACGCAGGATCGGCGCAACGCATGATTTGTGTCGTCACAAACAACTCTAATTTGTCGTCCTTCAAAAACTACAATACAGTTTATCACGCATTTGGGAAATATCGAATGCAGGCAAGAGGGGTTCTAAATTATCGTTTAAAATATTGCTGGTCGAAAGTTATGTACTGCATATATCTAGGGTTGCCAGATGGCCGGTATTTTACTTCTAATTTAGCAGGAGCCGTCAAAAGGCCGGTATTTTGAAAATCAGTGCCTGAAGCCGGTATTGTGAACATGTATAATTCGCCGTAGCTTCAAAAAGAACTAATGCAGAATTTATCAAAGTGTAGTGACTCTTGTAGTGAATCTTATCAGAACAGTTGCTTCAGCGAAGTTTATTTGCTGCTGTTGACGCAATCCTTGGTGCAATTGTCGCGTCACGCACATACCGAAATGTAGCGAATCAGCCAAAATACTGGGAAATTATTAAATGTGGTTTTACAATACTCATTATCTCTGTTTTCCCTGTGCCACTTACGAATTACGACACAGCTTAGATCTGGCGCGGTTGACAAAATGGTCAGTATTTTTGCAAAACGCATTTGGCAAACCTAATATGTCAACCAAGCGAACTTAAACAGGAAATTAAGAAAAAACTGGGGGGGGGCAAAGAGGGGCCAAGCAAAACTCTGGGGGGCCATGGCCCACCCAGGCCCTCCCTTAGAATCGCCACTGCTTGTCGTAGAAAAAAGAGAATCTTTACCCACAAATTTGCACCATTAATGACCCTTACTACAGCAGACCAGCTTCACCTTACTAACAGTATGGTAACAATAAACCAAGAAAAGTCATGTTTTATCCATGTTCTTTAGTTCATGGCAAAATGTTTCAAACAAAACAAGTGCAATTGTGCAAGGCAAATATTTGGTGGCAATGTGCTTCGAGTTCGATATTACTTACGGCAGCAGGTTTGTCAAGATGGGACAATTGATTTCTGTCGGTACGGAAAAGTTTCAGGTTTCAGTTGCTTCAAAAAAGTGAATATGGTCGTGTGTTTTGGCAAAACCGTTGCAAAGAGTAACCAAGATGCATAAAACAACAGTTTGATGTTTTGTCCTTGGATCACTAAAGTCGGATAAAAGTACTTTGACCGCAATACCTTTACCATTTTTTAATTACGGGAAACAGAAAGAATCGCGGTCTTGGCCAGTCTTGGAAACTCGTGTGCCAGTTCATTGTGGCAAGCTAGCTAGACATTTTTAGTAATCTAATGACATGTTGCCTGATCAAGGGCCGCTAAATTTTCTAAAAAAACTCTAAACCATCCCTATTTTTGCTTTTCAACCTATTGCAGTCTGCATAAAATCAGTTTGTTATAGCGTCCATGAGCTGTTCGCCTGACTGATTTTAAACGCTATACGTCATTCGGTGAAACGCAGTCATAAATTGTTATTTATAGAAAAGCCTTCAGGCCTTGAGACGCTTTCTCGTTGTTGAAACGTTTCTCAAAACCGCCTGCCAAAAATAGAAATCACCTGCGATCTTCGTGGAATACATGGAAGTTTGAAATTTCATTCATAAAGTTTTGTAGAAGTAACGTGAGTGCATCAGCGCACAGTTGTCGCAAAATCAATTTCAGCAAAAAGCTTCCGGCTATTTTTACCAGCAAATTTTCGTATAACATGTAGCATCCTGTTGTTTTCGATGTATTCAGACGTCATGATAATGACAGCAGGTTTACTGGATCCACAAAATCTCAAAGCAAATCATCGCATATTATCAAGGAGCCATGACAAAGTAATTGGTCGAAAGGCGTCATTGAGAAATACACCTCAATGCAGAACATCTTCACGTGCAGCAATTAATGTGGAGTAAAATGATAACATGTAAATAAAGGACGTAAAAGTGAGGATGCTTTCCGATCTCTTGACATACAGAATGCAACACAGCAAGTGCTTTACACTTGCATTACCAAGGTGGGAGTAAATTACCAGGAAGCTCAGAAATCGGCCATATTTACAACGGAAAACAAAAATGTTGGTAACCAGTGTTCCCTCTAAGAAAATTTTACACTGAGCAAATGTTTTTTTTAGTGCGCATGCAATTGCGCAACCGCGTAGACACACAAACAGTGAAGGTTTCACGCGTTACAAGTACGATATAAAATTTGGAATGTTACAAGTGCGCGATAGTAAGATTTCACTACGCAAATAGTATGATAGTACTGCCCAGCTGCGCACCTTCAAAGAGGGAACACTGTTGGTAACTTCAACGTTTTAATTACACACCAGAAATACCGCTGTTAGTTCCTATACGTGAGGCACAAATTTCCAAATGAGCCAAGAAGGAAGGTTGAGCAAAATGAATATAAAAAACGAAAAATAAATATTATCTATTTTTGTACCATTTTACTAATTTGATTGCAAATCACCTACTGAAAAATCTCTAAAGCTGCCAGTTTTTATAAAATGATACAATTTATTAAATAAGCATGTCTGTTCCAAGATTCTTGGATGAGATAAATTTTTGCCGGAAGCAGCTTCTCCGTCTTGACCCCGTCTGTGGTCAGCTACTTTTATGATATGGGTTTGTCGTTATGAGGTTATTGGTACCAAGTTGGTTACAGTTACAAACTGAGTTTGACATCAGGTACATAACATTTTCCTTCTGGGCCTGCAGAATTTTTTCTAAAACGTCTGAGGCAAATTTTCGCCGGTTTATCTTTTTTGTAAACTAATGTCATAGCGTGAGGAAAGAGTTTAGATTCAAGTTTTCCAATGTGCTTTGAATAACACCGCAAAGAACTTCAAAACAAAATTGTTGTGTCTATACCTCGACTCATTTAAATATCTGTCTTAACCTAGTGACTCGGAAATGCTATTGGCCCATCTCGACAAAGTTTATCGCTATAGTTTGAGACTGTGCGATTCAAAACATGCTCTCTTCAGGCACACCTTAGGAGAATGCAGATCATGCCTGTTTATTCAAAGACGTAGAGAGTGATCCACAGATAGGTAGGTAGATTGCCGGTAGACCCAATTCGTACGAAAGCAAAAAAACAAGGCTCTTTCGCCGACCAAACTTACGTTTCACGCTCGCGAAAACAGGCACCGCAAGTGCTTAAATAAGCATGCAGTTTGAATGTCAACTGATTAACCGCGAATGCCAGCAGGTACTCTAAGTCAAATCAGACTCTGTGACGCAATGTGAAGGGGACAAGTGCAAAATAAATCAAATGTCCATGGAAGAAATGGAAAGAATGCGATTTTAACATACAAAACAAGTATTTGGCCGCCACACAGCGGACCCAAAATATCGCAGTAAACACGGCGGGAGTTTTTAATTCATATAATAGTGACACCCGATGAACAATTCCGTAGAAGTAAGTACGCGTCAGCAACTACTATGTGACGACACAAGCCATAAACGACACGCACACGCAAATCAATCACATGCCGTGCGCAAATCTCAGCTCGATACAATTATGACTTTACATAAGTACTGCAGCGCGCAATTGTCAACATGCACTGCTCGACACAGGTTAAGCGGCCGGTATCCCGTTGAAAAATTGAGATATAACACCACGGCACAATCCAACAGGAAAAGCGTGATTGACAGCACCAACAGGATATATTGAGAAATAGTACGCGACAGTTCACCAATCAATGCAGAAATAAGTGCTTTAACCAAGAAACGTTCGAGCACATTGCGAAAGGAGAGGAGCGGATCAAACACAACATCACGCTTATTTCAATGCAAGTTGCGAACCACGAGACGTCAATCGCTTGCTTCTAGAAGACGTTAAGACGTTTTTGTGTATGTCGTGGAAGAAGAGGCCGTGCGTTGTTTGAACCATCACTCTTCGCACCATTGCAGAGTTGAGATACGTTTCCTCGACCAGTGCTTTTGGCCAACATAGCCACGCTTGCTATGTTCATCAGTGCATAGGCGTATCCAGGGGGGTGAAGGGGGCCGGGACCAGGGGCGTAACGAGGTTAGATGACGCCCGGGGCAAGAAGAAACTTTGGTTCCCCCATATTCGAATTTGAGGTCTTTATAGGAAGCAAATGTATTGTATTGAAGCACGTACAGTACTTGTGACATTGTTAGGACTTTTCGGTGACCCCGCAGTGATTCGGCGCCCGGGGAATTGTTCCCGTCGTTACGCCCCTGGCCATGACCCTAAATTTCTAACATATCTTAACGTTTCGTGCTTCGAGACGCGGTGTCACAAACGAAATACTGTTGCCCGCTTAAATTGAAAATATGTGCCCTTCCAAAATTTCGGGCTGGCTACTCTACTGCGTCAGTGACAACAACAAGATCACCGCTTCGTATGTTTCACGCTGGTGTTAACCACGTCTGGCGCTGGTGCAGAAGGTACTCCTTGCGCCCATCGTCTCCAAAAGTAGTCACTAAGAAGTTGAACAGCCCTCCACGAACGGCGGGATTCACCAACTTCAGTGAATACATCAGGTGACAGTGGTGTCTCGACACTACCGAGAACAATGCCATAGGAGTGAGCGATGCGAGATCGTCTACTTCGACCATAACGGTATCTTTTACGGCCCGGTATCGGTCTTCGTACCCCCTGATAAAATTTCTCTCAAGAGGCCCTGTCTTTCATGCACCGCAAAAATAACATCTCGAAAACCTAAATGGCCGACGATACCGTTGTAGTGCTGCACAGTGCACAGATAGGTCGGTAACGTGATATCTTGAAGGCAGAATGACAGCGTGTTTGTTCTGCGGGCAAATCAGCGTGTTGCAGGCGTCCTGCAATACGAAATACGTCTCGAACCACGATTGGTTTTAGCTTACGCAGTGAATTCGGAGACCAGCTCGTGGTCTAGTGGCAAGTGCGTCCGCTTCGGTGCTGGTAGGGCGAGAGTTCCACTCTCGGCGGGGACTTACCAACACCTTGTAAATTCGTACTGCAGCCTTTCTACCAGGCGCACGGCGTACAGAAGAGCTGCATGAAACAAACCAGAAATTGTACAAACTCAGTCATGGCGCTACAAGACCAGCGTAGTAATACAGCGCCAACATCAAACAAGCAGTGAATTTGGTCAAGTTTTACTAGATTGGAACCGCACCTTCTTGTGTTGCAAACTCTTTTGATTTTGCAATTGACATCGATTGTTCTTGACACTTATTTCTGGGAGATATTTACTGTTTCTGTAAAGGCTTGATTTGCTTCTTGGCAAGTTATAGTCTTTACGCGAAAATGCTGATTGATAACTTCCCATTTGGTGCAAGAACTTTGCTCTATAATATTCCTTGAACCTCGACAATAAAACAACGGCTTTTAAAAGCTTGATTCATTGCAAGAAATGCGTGATCAGGTTGCAAAGCAAACATGTCTCTTCCTTGGCGAGAGCAATGGTAGCATTTCTTTTTCCTCTGGGTCATCATGTGCCTCGCAGACAAGTTGCCGGGCATTTCAGGAGAAATTTCGGACCACGGAACCATATTTCAGCTATATTGCAGTGTAGCAACGATTCACTTCATGATGCAACGTCCGCAGGGCTTCACTTTGAGTCAACAAACCTCCACTGCGATGGATCAGAGCTGTCGGGTTTCGCAGTGAGAGGATTCGCAACAAAGGTTTGGAACCGTTTACTGGAACTTCGAATATGTTGTATAACTCTGGTTTAATCAGTCCAAAAGTACATTTGTGATAAGTACGATAGGTCGAAGTCCAGGTTATGAGTTATGATCTGCTGGTATTAATAGTTTAACAGCTACAGTGACAGCCTAAAGCCTACAGCAAGTCTCGGTGTAGTCAATACCTTCGATGGAGCGACGCGAGATTTACCCAAAAGGTAAGCACGGAGTACCGAAGAGACATAATATCGCACACAGCTCCGTATTCGATCTCACTAGCGTCGCAAAGGACGTGAAGCTCAAACTCGTTTAACTCTGGGAAAGGTTTCGAAGTCGAACATCTTGCAGCTGCAGCAACACGTGTACCAACTTTTGCCATTGATTTTCATTTCGATTCATGTGGCATAGCTTTTCTTCGATCCGATTGTGAGCAGGATAGACAGTTGTACAATTCCAAGAGGATCGAAAGTTTGATTTCCCGTGGATAAAAAAAACTTCCTCTCCCAGCAACTTGCTTCCCTCAATGCAGTTCCCTAATAATTTCTTTATCGGATTTTGCGCTGTTCACAGATTAAGCTGTCAACATAAAAGCAACTTGTGACGGTTGACAGAGTTTCTGATGAGGCGTTGTCTCGGTTGTCCTCAACAATTTTCTTGAATGCATAGTTTGCACAGGCAGGCGAAGAGTTTTCTGGAGGCCAGGAAAAATCATCTTTAGACCGCCAAAGTAACCGGAGAGAATCCCAACCATGCGGGTCGACAAAAATTCGAAAGAACATAGCTTTTATATCGGCGGTGAATGCGATATTTCTTCGCATGAACGGCAAAAGCGCACAAAGAATACTGTTCGTTAGATCCGATCGAGTAGCTTGTCATTTAGATCGATGCCTTGGCATCTTGCGGCACAACCATGCGCAACTCGGAACTTTCCCACAGTTTGGCGTGCATGATGAGATAAATAATAAGTTCTGTCTCGATTTGGCATAACTTCTAGATCCATTTTGTGAACATATCCAATTCTACATTCTCTAACAGCTCGTTCATTTTTCTTTGTAATTGTCAAAATATCGTCACGAACTTGCGTTTGAAGCGGTCCAACCGCTTTTCAGCACAAACACGATTGGTAGGAAGTTCACATATCTCCACGGAAGCGCAGTTTGATAGCAGCCGTTTACTTTTGTGAATGGGCTTTTCGACCTGTCCAAAAACGTTCTGTCGTTCAGCGACTATGCAAAGTCATCAGCACACGTTTCGGCGGTAAAATTTTGCTGAACAATTGCAGCATTTGACCTTGTAGATCGCAGTGGTTGTCATGAACACAATTAGCTGAACGCTTCGGGCTAAACAAACAAAGCGAACTCATGACAGTTTTTCAAGCGCACTGATGATTTGGTAAAACACATTGGTTGCCAACACGCGATGTGCAGCTGGTTTCAGTACGCGATATGCAGCAGGCGTGACGACCCTAATCAAGAGCTCCACTTGGCCAGATACTTCGGCAAAGCTGATACCTCTAAGATGCTCATACATTGACAGATCGTCGTCTCGTGGAACGCTGTCGCCGACCTTGGTTTAAGTCACTGATAGCGAAATCATTTTAAACAGAAATTATATTCGTTTCGTGCGCACCTCGCAGTTGGCGCGACAGAATAGCCATGTGGAATTTTATTACCGCCTATGGTGCTCTTCGTCATTTGATGAACACGCATTTGTGTATTTTTTGTAAAATAAGATCTCATGCAAAGTGAAATTTTTGAACCGCTGTCCAACAAACTATAACAGTTGTCGATGAAACTGATTCGGAAACGATTGTGCTTGAGACGGTTTGAAAACCAAACGACGACGCACTCGTCTTGATTTGCGAAACAGCCGCTTCTTTGAGTTTCAGCGAAGGAAACTCGATTTTTTATGAAAGACTTGCTTGCTGCAAAGGGAAAGCAACGTATGATGCCACTCCCCGCACACCCTGCACTTTGTTGTACACCGGCTACAGCGTGCAGAATGATTTCGTAAAAGGCAGATGAAGTTTATTTCTGTTTGAAAACAAATCCCTTTAACGTTCATTGTTGTCTTGCACTGGAACGGGCGGCACATCATACAAGAATGAGCTTCATCACAAAGGGTGCACGAATTTGAACTCGACGTCCTTACTGATCAGTGATCAGTAATCATGATGCTGATTCCGACCATGTTGTTGAGGAAGCGTTTGTGTCCGACTTGATTTTTTTCCTCTTGGTTGATGCGCTGGTCACAGCCAAAATTTGTTCGAAAACGAACTGCTTGTAGCAGCAGCCTCTTCAACAAACGCTTCGAATTCACCACATGTAGCAAACGAACCTTCAGAATGAAGATTAACGTGGTCGTTGAACTTGCGCTCTAGATCAAAGAGCAACCGTTTACGCTTCTTCAAGTTTGAGATGAATTCAACATCGATTTAAATCCCATGGGGACTGTGCAGGTCACAAGCAAATCTATCTAGACTCTGTTTATCACCTATTACAGTGCGGCCAAGCGTTACAATCCAGATTGACTTGCTTAAAACCATATCTTTGCGGCAGAACATCGAGAACAAGGCTCAACCTGAAGAGACGGTGTGTTAAAAATGGAAAAATATTTCATGACCTCACGGGGTTCGACAGCACACATTACGATTAAAAACGAAAGTTGAGAAGCAGGGTCTTTTTATAACAGATTCTTCTTAGAAATTTCGCATAAATCGCTAGTTCTGTATGCAAAGGCGCAGCCAGGGGGGGGCTGAAGGGGCTCAAGCCCGCCCCTTACCAATCAGAATATTGATGTTTATTTCTTAGTTTTTCACCAACATTGTACTGTAAGTCGAGATCAGGTGCATTGCAAAATGTTCTTTGACAGTGCCGCAGGCGTAACAACACATACGTTATCAAACCAAGCGGTTATGAATTTTCGAGATTTGAGAAATATTGAAGCAGCTTTCTTCATTCCTGCGTGTTTTGCGCTACCATATATAACAAGAGCTGGGTGCTGCCGTGCTCTGCCAGTGTGGAAACAAGCATGACATTTGAACTACCAACAGTGTCGATTGATGTGTAGTTTATACGTCACAAAGCTGGGACCTTCCTAATGTACACACGTGGATGATATGCATCAGTGTTACCATTTCTGATGTTTTGAGAGAAATTTCTGATATCTGATGTTTTGGCAGCATATCTGATGTTGACTGAGCTGTTGTTTCTTTCCCCAAATTTTA
>Ga0210059_1015322_pt1 | contig 11210 bp, 6 predicted proteins | sample Ectturendosymbi2_FD_188042 | JGI IMG/M metagenome (GOLD analysis project Ga0210059, IMG submission 188042) | Ecteinascidia turbinata endosymbiont from Florida, USA - Sample 2 (SPAdes) (version 2) | ecosystem: Host-associated > Tunicates > Ascidians > Unclassified | place: Key West, Florida... | reverse complement strand
AAGTATATGGCAGGTGTGGATGGGCTGGACCAGATGATTTCGTATTACCCCTTCACGAGAAAATCGGTGAAGTGGACCACGAAGGTCTTGTTCTACCTTGTGGAGATCAGTGTGCACAATGCATACGTGCTGTACAAGGCACAGAGCAGCACGAAGCAGTACAACACTATGTTCAAATTCGTGCTGCAACTTGCTAAGCAGTTGTTGCCACAGCAAGAGGCGGATGCACCAGAGGCCAATAATGAAGGTGCGTATGATGCTTACGCGTTGCAACTCAATAATTTTTTCCGTACTTATTTATTTGAAGACGTCAATGTTAGCCCACGCTCACCGAAACAACCCCGGATAGACCCTCCTGGTCGGCTGCACGGTGGTTTCAAACGGCATAAGATGTCGTTTTTTCCACCATCTGAAGCCAAGCGGAATTCGGGCAAAGCGTGTCGAATTTGCAGAAAGAAAGAAAGAAAGGACGCCGCCGTGACACCAGGTACTTTTGTGAGTATTGTGAGGTGACTTTGTGTGCGTGTCCTTGTTTCCACGATTATCACACTAAACAGTTTTACGCATAATTTAACAGGGTTCAAATTCTTTTATAAGAGTTTCCTTGGACATGAGTAGTATGAGCAATTCGTTGATGTAGCTGTGCATGGAATTTTATTTGTGAATATTTTACTATGAAAGTTTTGTTACAGCAAATTATAATACCGGTAAATAAATTTTTTCCGTTTTGAATAAATAACGGCTTTTCCCCTTGTTTGTGCGGTTGCGTCTGCTGTTTTCTTCCAGGTTGGATGTGCATTACTTTTGCACCAGGTTGGATAGGGCTCCGTTTTCGTGGGGCGAAGGGACCTGGTTTATCAAAAACCCTAGCGACCACTGAGAGGAGCCTCATGGGCGTGGTTGGAATACCTTCACAAATTATAACAAGAGCAAACATCATGCACAGCAGACTTGACATGCGGCTGCTAAAAGGTAATGACAACATGTTCTGTGATTTTCAGATTTTTTCTGCAACAACAACAACAACAGCCGAAGGGTCACTTCATGATTCTGCCAACGAACCGTGATGAGGACAGGTTGTGCAACATATGACCTGTGTACGACCTGCTCATTTCAGCATTCAAGATCTAAAATTGTCGATGATCAGGCGAAGTGCAAATAAAATTGTCTTGCATTTCATGTGCAAACAAAATTTCGTGCTACAATTTGTGCAATACATTTTTCGTGGTTCATTTAGTGCAAAAAATACCTATGAAGGTTTTAGGTACGGAAAGGAAATAGTGCTGCAAGTTTCAGTCAAATCGAACCTAAATTGTGTTTAGTTGTTTCGCGATATGCAAAGCACCAGTGAACGCACGTGCAGTTTCAGTCGCAGCCGATAAGACGAAAATGCTGTCGAGAACCAGGCACGAAAAAAACATAACTTCTCTCTATTTTTTACTTGAAAACTTGTCAGGATGTTTCAGAATAGGTATAGCAACTGTTCCTGTGATTGATATTTTTTCAATTCGATTCTTGCTTTGGCAAAATCATTTTTTCCTTTTTTCCACGACAAGTAACTGCTTCACGCCTAAGTGCGCAGGTTTGTTTGGTTTGGGAATGGGGACAATAATGGAGTGCAGCCAGGATGGAGGAATTTTGCCTGTGAACCATATTTTGTTAAACAGCTGCAGCACGACTTCTAATGATTTGATAGACGTATGTTTAAACATTTCCTAGCAGATGTTGTCTGGTCCGGGTGTAGTGTTCTTCGCGTCTTGGACAGCAGAGAGCAGTTCTTTAAGCGAAAACGCTTGATTTAGTCGTACATCAATTGGCGTCGCTTGAGATAGCGCATTGTGCAAAAGACGCATTTGAATTGGCAGGATCGCGTTAACAAAGCGCAGAGGATAATTTAGAGAACTACTGGATAGAGCGAGCTGGTTTACGAGATTGTTGGATTTGTGTTGTTTATTTTTGGCCGAAGCAAGTAATGTTGGAATGAAATATGACACCTGGTTACCGGAGAAGCTTTTATGACTTTCCAAACTTGAGATTAGTGTTGGACGTTAGCGATGTGCAAAATCGTCGCCAAGAGGACGACTTTGCCTCCAGTATAACCCTTCTAGCCTTTGCTCTGCACCGTTTGAAAATGACAAATATCGCGCAAAAGCCACGTCCGTTTCATTCGGTTAAAGGCATGCTTTGTTTTTGACAGCTATGTCACACTGCTTATTCCACAATGGCACAGCGATTTTGAGAGACCTCTTGGTTTGAGGAATAGTATTAACGGTTTCAAAGAGACAGTATGCATAGTCTAGTGAGATAGAAAATGAACTTAAAAGGATTGGTCACAGGCCGCACTGAATTGCTTCTAGTCTGCGTTGGAAAGTTCCATTTCGGGAAACCAAGGTCTTCCGGCTTGGTGTTCGAATTGACAACAGAGTGGTCGCTGCCCAAGAATTCGCTTGTAACCATGGATGTGCTCAGGGAGGCATGTGAGCTGGAGACAAGGACCAAGTCCAACAGACTCCATGCGTTACGTCCGTCCTCCAGTGAGCGAAAAATGTGTAGGCGTAGTGGTATTTACGACAACTAAATCGTGTACGTCAAGAGCTTCTACCAAGTCCTGCCACTAGAGTTTGTGAGTTGTGTACTCACTTCCCCACATCCCGTGGTGAGCGTTACTATCTCCGCAGCGAATATCACTTTGGCAAATTTGGATAGGAAATCAAGGAGAGGTGGAGGTCAAGGGGTTGGTAAATGTTAAATATGGAAAAGCCGTGTACAGAAATCCCTAAACTTCAAGATTGCTGTTGCCTGGAAGAGTCAGATCATTTAAAATCTAAAGATGTCTTGACGCAAACCATTAGGCCACCACCTTTTCCTTTGGAAGTAGACCGGTCTTTACGAATTACAGGATAGTGTGGAATGGATGGCTGGTATTTGGGTGTCAGATGCGAGCAGAGGACATTAGGTAGGACGCCTAGGGTAGAAAGGTAGTTTTTGAATTCATGCCATTTTTTAAATATAGAGCGGGAATCTCATTGTAAAATTGCAAATCCCATCGTTATTTAGCAAAAATTTTTAACTGCGCGGCATCTACCGGTAGGCCCACGCGGTCACCAGCTGCATCAGTGATTATTTGACATACGTTTATATTCTCGTTTGTCTTTTGCTAGGATTGTTTGCTGGATAGCCTCCACTAGGAAAGCGAAAAACGTCACTGGGTTGCCAAACAAATGGCTGAAAAAATCAACTTCAGTAACAATGAGCTCTTCTTGATCCAGTGGGACACCGGGTGCGTGTGGAATCGGAGCGGCACCAATAAAAGGTCTGGCATGAGAACGATCCACAGTCGACTTTGGAAGATGGGGGAAAAGCTGACTGTGAAGCTACTGTATAGGCTATTCGGGACAGGTGGAATACTGGCAGTTTTATGCGCCTTACAGGCATCAGCATAGGACAGATTCGCCACGGTTTTTAGTTTAAGTATTGCAGTTTCTCGTTGGTACCCTGAGCAGATTTTGTCATTGGCGGAGTGACTGCCGCCACAGTTGGGACATTGCGGAGCAGCAGCGCTGCACTCGCTGTACTTAGTTCGCCGCCGCAGATTGAGCAACGTAGTTTACCTCGGCAATGGCTAGCGACATGTACATAGCGGTTACACTTATAACACCGCAACGGCCTTGGAATATACTGTATACTGCTTAACGCTAAAGAACAAGTAACCTAGTTTCACATCACCAGGGAGGTCCCCAGTGGCAAACTGCAGAAGTACAGATTTTGAATCTTTCAACTAGGGGGATTGCTTAGTCTTGAAACGAAAATGTTTTACTGACGGAACGCCTCGACTAGTAAGGCAAGCAAAGATATCCATAGGCACGTTGTAGATAACGCCCCGCGCGCCTAAAGGCTGAAGCGGACTAGATGTGCTATCTCGACCGTACCGGCACCATCGGTCAACTTCGTACATTTCAGAAGCGTTTATCTGCTGCAAGCTGCAGCAATTTGCAATCAGATTTCCATTTCTCAACGGAGAGCAAGCCTTGTACGGACCTATACATCTTCCCAGGCAGTTATGAAGACGGAGCTGTAGGCTTTTAACTCCCTGTCTGACTTGCTTTCTAAAACCACCGGTAGCTATTTCTCGGCTTTTGTTTTGTTTGAACTTTCACCAGAAACATCAGCTGAATCATTATTTGTTTTTCGCCTTGGTAGTGCTAGGATAAATTGCGGATCCCTATAATATTCGGACGACTCGAGCGCGTCGTCGTCCATTTCAGGGCAACGAGCGCACCTGCGTTCTATATCTGGAGCACTGCCGTATGGAATAACGGAACAAGCCCTAAACTAAAACAAAAAAACACAAGCCAGAAAACAAATGGAAAAGGGAAAGCAGAAAAGTCAACGCAGAGACAAATTTCACTGCAAGAAGCTCACTCTACGCGTACAAGAAACTTTGCAGCAACTCTTTCACACCTGCCACACTCGCGACAACAACAACCTCCACCACCAAACAGCAACTCCACTCTCGAATAGAATCAACCTTCCCAGCGACGACAACCAGTCTAAAACTGAACTGAACCCGGTCACATTTACAGCCCGTGTTGGTAAACACAAACAAAAATACGCGCGCGTAATTAATGACGTAACGCGCGTGTGTCGCTGATTAACCAAGTATGCACAACTTGCCGTAACACCAATTACATTGCAATAAATGTCTTCGATCAACTTTTTTAAAAGTAAATAGCGACACCAATGTTTCAGCCAACTGACAGCAGGCTTTCATCAGGGCAAATGGCGACTCGAGCAGGGGAACATTGAAATCCACTAAACGCGTGTGATTGGATGACGTGGTGATAACACTGATTACGTTGAAGAGGCACATTAGATAAGGGAGAACAGATAAAGCGGAATAAAATAACAGCAAGGTAAAATAAGATAAAAAGATAAAAATATAATAACAAACTGTGCGTTGAGCCTTAAAATCGAATCAAAACATAATATCATATCAAGTCAGTCACAGCCAAATGTCGCTTTATAGATATTTGGGAAAAGGTCTGAACTTTTTTCGTTAATGACGTTGGGCGTGGAATTAATAAAAAATGATTCAATAAAACGTCTTTTTCTAAAATCGTTCTCAAAAGCAACAATCTGAGTTTTTGACCAGTTCATTCGGTGATTGTGTGTTTAGCAAGGGCACTCTTTTCTGGATGAAAGTTTTTTATATAGTTAATGTGCTCTTTTTTACGTGTATTGAATGACCTTTTTGTTTCTCCAAAGTACTTTTGGTCGCAATTACCACACGGTACGCAATATACCGCGCCTTGACGTTAAAGGGTGGACAGGATCTTTTCCATTTCGAAGTTTGTCGCCAATTGTTCGCATCGGTTTAAAAAACGCTTTGATTTTGTGATCAATTACACTACGTCTGAACTCACTTGCGACATACAAGAAAGCCCACGAACCGAAAAGTACATCCGGTTTCTACTATAAATTATCAGCCTTTCAAATATAAGAGCTTGTAGCTGAATAATGCCTCACAATTACAGTATTGCCTCACAGTCAGAGCCTCGCATGGCTTAAGTTGAACGCGTAGGAACTTTAACACAAAAAAGAAACGCAATTTGGCCAAAACCTGTCGGTGAGCTGAAATTGTAAGTTTTAATACATTTGTCGGAATCACCAGAACCGAAAACAAAGCAAACTATCGCTGTTGATTTTAGCTGAAGGAGCTTCTTTTGGGTTCGAACAAAATCGGTGACGCCGGAGCTGATGCATTAAGCGAAGCATTGGACAAAGTGAAAAAACTCAACCTTTATGACAGCAACATCACTGGTGAAGGAGTCAAAGCAATTGGTAATCAACTGAAAACGATACCCTACAAGATAAGGAAAGAAACATATTGCGGAGTGGCTTGAATCTTTTTGAGGATATTTCAAAAAGCAAAGTGCTGCATGTCGTTGTACTGTAGTTGTTTCATAATTAATGTGCTTTGCGGTAATTTTGTGAATATTTGATAATCTTATAGTTTATTGCTATTTCATTGAATCCTTAATAGATATTAGTGAGCCAGAGATATACACGCCGATGATCATTATCATTTGTCTTCTGTGCTTTCATAAAGTGTGCACTTTTTCTCAACAACACTTAAAGCTGCTATGTCCGACAGGCGAATAAATATTCAATATTAGGTAACTTGCCACAGGTCTTTTGCATGTTGTCGTCAATTTTTGAAGTTTGATGCCAGAGTTGAAATCAGTATAACTGTACTAATCAACACCAACCTACTTGAGAAACGTTAAGTTCGGTTTTTACAGTGAGGCCATAAGCAACGCAGGCATGAATTTTAATCATTTACAGTGCAGTATTTTCAATATATATATATATATGAGCGTGTTTGAAAAAATGCTGTATGACACACGTTCATGGTTTCACGACGACAGCAATAATTCATGTAACAGAATTTTGAAACACAAAAGTTACCTGACAGCAGTGTTGCGCTGAAATGGCGGTTTACACAATTTTGTTTTGAGACTTTTCAAAACTCTGCATAGTTTTGTAATCGCTAGCACACTTTTGCAGGTTTTGCAAAGAAGACCTTATGAAATAGCAAAATTTTGAGACAAAGACTAAAAAAACTCTCGTCGAAAGCTGCTGTTTACTTGGATATGAACTAACACAAGCGCAGCGTTTGTTTCTTCAAACAACTCCCAAACATTTTTTGGAAAGCTATATCTTCAGTTTCTTAGTGAATTTAGGCATTTTTGAGAATTGATATTTTTGACCAAAGTACCTTGTTTTGGGCATGCCTGAGGTGCTTCTAATGTGTATTCCGATTGTGACGCACATGCGAATCGCTTTTTTTTGCTTTTCTCGTCGACTAGTCAGTTAATTTTAAGTTGTCAGGATTGGTGAAATACTGTATTTCCTGTTCCTTATTCTGCTATAAACTTTCCAACACTCCAAACTATGCTACAAAATCTTCAATCACTCTCTCTCTGTTTCTATCTCTCTCTGTCTCTGTTTCCTGGGAAACTGGGAGCTGAAAGACGTTATTCGAGAAAGAAAAGCAGGCTGGGGTACCTGGCTCCAGAAAAAGGCGAACCGCCATTGCATTCTTAGTAGCTGCGCCGCTAACTTCCGCATTGCAAACCGTCAAAATATCCAAACGAAGTGTTGAGAGAATTACGGACACTAAATGGATTCAAATTACTGACAAAAATTTTCTGGCAGTCCATACTTTTTGCGTTAAAATATCTAATATTGTCGATAAAAGACGAAGAGGAAAACATCTTCGGATGCATTTAAAAGATTTTTTGAGACCAGTCTCTCTCTCTCACCAGCGGACACACAAAAGGTAAATTTTCCGGAGGAAAACACCAATACTGCCGGAATTGGACTATTTGGCGCCGCCGTTTTCGTGACGACTATTTGGCGCCGACAATTTGGCGCTAAGCCGTTAGGCCCTAGCGCTTATCTGCTTGATTGCTACTACGTCGTTGTCTCTAGAACTGTAGTTCCAGTTTGCTCGGATGTTTTTCAAGGAAGCAAAAAACGTTTCGTTTTGTCGTGAGATTATATTGAGCGTATGTCTGCATTTTAGAACATTAACGAAGTGCTTTTCTTATTGAAATCTTCCTTTCATTTTCGCGCATAGCCGATAACATAAATGGATGAAAATGTTCTTAGCAAGAGGGATGAACCAAATTTTTCGCACGATTGTTATCTGTACGTTTTTTTATAAATGCAGTAAAAGTGACCCGTTGCTACTGCTTTGAAGACGCTAATTAAAAACCTAATGTAAATTCTAAACATCGCAAAACAATTTTTCTTAAGGGCACCACTGGAATGTTTGTGAGGTCTAGCTTACAATTGCGATATAATATAAAGATTTACCCTTGCTTTCATCCACTTTCATTACCCACACTTGTCAGTACCTGCACTGGCGCCAAAACAGACCAGCGCCAAAACGGTTCAGCGCCAAATAGTGTCGCCAAAAAGGCAGTACCAAAAAGTACCCTCCCCCATTACCTCGACTAAGTCATCCTATCCCTCAAAACACTGAAGGTTGGGAAGGCTGCAAGTTGCGATAAAATCAGACCTGAAACGGTCAAATCGTGAAAACCTAGTTCATTGGCTGATTAGTTTGTGTCAAGCGGCATTGCGTTCTGGAATGGCGCGGAAAGTTCGACAAACTGCGCCGATCATCCCCTTACACAAGAAAGGAGAAAGGAGAGAATCCACGCGCAACTATCTCCTTAGCCTCCATGGGAAATTGCACGCTACGTTCCTTGATAAAAGATTCTAAGATTCCTCGAAACAATAACCAAGGCTAGATGATACCCGGTGCTGCTTGCCTTCCGGCCGTAGCACTGCAGACAAAGGTTTCACTTTTCAACAAATCTTCTAGAAGTCTCGGGAGCATGTCAAAGATATCTATATGTGTTTTGGCGATCTCGAGGATGCATGAGTCTGGGTCTGTCCAGAAAAACTTTGGGGAGTGTCACTGGAGTACGGTGTTGTTGTCCGCTCTTTCCGGGCCGTTAAGTCATTGTATTCCTCCTGAAAGATTTGTATCCGTCCATGGAGTTACATAAAAATCATTTACAGTGTTTGTTCGACTCCAGTAAATTTGTGTATTGTGACCACTCCTCGTCATATGTCTGTATGAATTGCACAGCCGCGTCAACGATGGTGTCAATACTGGGAGCTGCAGGATCAACCGTTTGCTCTTTGCTGACGATTTGATGATGCTGGTGCTCGCATCCTCTGTACAGATCCTTCAACCTGCACTTTCAACGGTTTGCAGTTGTGTACAACCAAGCACAAGCAAATGTTAGCACTGAAACGACCGATGTGTTATGTAGTTCCTTTCGATACACTCAAGGCAATTTACGCTGCAAGTAAGCGGGCATGCACTGCAAAAAGTGAAGAAGTTCAAGCAAGTCTGGGAGTGGCGGAAGACGAAACAACGAGGTTGATACACGAACTGGTAAAGCAAAGGCAATTCTGCGTGAGCTTTGTTGTTCTATTGTGACAAAACGGAAGCTTTTAAACATACCTAAGTTGTCAATTGTTCGATCAAATTGGTCTTTGTTCCGATACTCAACTATTCGGTGACTTGCTCTTGAGTTGCCACGCTTACCCAGGGCGCTTCTCAGGTGCTTCTTGTTGTTATAGACGAAGTAAACTTCCGGAAAAGACACTTGTGCATGTATGTGGGATATAGCGGCACACAAACAGATGGTGATGTCGCTTGTTCATAAAGGTCAAAACTGTGAAAACGTTATGCTTCATTACCTCTGCCATCAAACATATATAAACAGCTGATCAAACACAAAAATTTTAATGTAGTTAGAAAAATTACATTTAAACCTTTTAAGTCCCTGGGAACTGGCCATTATAGGCGTAGCTAACAGGTTCCCAAGGCGACCATGCCTCCTCAAATGTTTAGCATATATAGTCATTTTGCGCTTTGAGAAGCGGCGTCCGAGTAAATATACTGTTGCTCGCCTAAAATCAAACATTTTGGCCCCCCCAATTTTCTCCCTCACCAAAAGTTGAGGCTGGCTACGCCACTGCTGGCCATCATACCCAAATGTGTTGTTTGCTGGTGGTTTGCATATGATTCAGTGCTATTGCCAAAATTCTGCAGTGTAGCCTAATCTGAGTCGCTTTCCTTGCGGTGTTGTTTTATTCAGTGAAACTGAAGGGACAAAAGTGTATTGATGTTGACAGCGATCGATTGAGGATTACTCAGAATTCTAGCCTTGTCATTGACTTGAGTATTGTCGCAGAATTGGCGAAAATTTTTCCATGTCCAGTGAGTATAGAAACGTTTGTGAGTGACAACCCACCACAGCTTGTAAAAGGGCCAGTACGGCAACAGTGTCAGTCAATATATCTTACATTGGTCATACATATGCAATTCGACCTTCTGCAACCACAGACAAAAGGGCAGCGCTCCAGCTTCTTTCACAATTAATCTGAATTTTATTATTTTCTTGTGCTGTGAAATGTGTCTGCCACAATAATTACGCGGTTGTACTTGAAGTTTTTGGTTGTCTGCATTTTAGCATTTGTGAATCTGCATTCAAAACATAGCCACTCAGTGATCAACTGTGGCTTTGGTCTTTGCCGATAAAATATTCAAAACAAACTGTGCGTTTGCGCAGAAAAAAAACACTCCTGAAATCATCACCGTAGAAGTCTGAGTTTGACGCTCCAGTGTCGAGATTAGATTTATTTGCGGTTTTCACAAGAAAGTTAACACTGGCAGCCGATTAATCATAACCATTTCCACTCCTTTGCTAAGCAACAATCGAAACTCAAGTTGAAATAGTTTTTACTTCCGATTTGATGCTTTGTTTAAAACCGCTAACGCCCAGAATCGAAAACATTTCGAACGGCCGTGTCAATATCTCACATGTGACCAAAACAATGTCCTGCTGTTGTGTTAGAACACCTAGAACAGAAGGTGGCGCTGTGTCGGCAAGCAGTCAAGCGTAAAACTGGGTGATAGCACATTAGCTTACCGCAAGGAATATAGAGCACAAGAGCAGAAAGCGTTTCATAGGCTCGCGAACAGCTTGTTTCACCAGATAGCACTTGTTTATAAAGATACTCAACTAGAACTAAGTAGAACATGAAAGTGGGGCAGTTCTGCTTGGTTGCTTTCCCACACTCAAATCACGAGTTCAAGGAAAATCTCTATTGTTTCAATGGCAGTGTGTCACTTTTCCGTTAACTAAAACTTCGCGCTATTCACTTTTATTTCGCACTGTTCACTCCGTTAGCTTCCAACTTTTCGTCAGAGTTTTTTTCGGTTTTGCAGGACTGAAGATGCGTTTGAAAACGCGAAACTAGTTTCCCTGTGGTGTAAACTGTGATCGATTTACTTGCGTTGTGCCATATTTGTGGCTTGCAAGTATGGAAAAATACATACGTGCAACTTCTAATAATCGCAGAAGTATCCAAGCAGAAATATGCCGGCAGATTCCTCAGAAGCTTGCCACCACGTATAAGTTTGTTTTGTTGTTCACTGTAGACAGTGGCGATCCTAAAGGGGGCCTGGGTGGACCATGCCCCTCCCAGATTTTTGCTTGGCCCCCGTTTGCCCCCCCCAGTTTTTTCGGCAAGGAATTTGCTTCGGAAAGAGTCGAAGCTGCCTATATCGCTCGAAAAATTTTTGTCATTTATAACTACTAAAAAAGCTGCGCTTGACT
>Ga0210059_1015321_pt1 | contig 11210 bp, 9 predicted proteins | sample Ectturendosymbi2_FD_188042 | JGI IMG/M metagenome (GOLD analysis project Ga0210059, IMG submission 188042) | Ecteinascidia turbinata endosymbiont from Florida, USA - Sample 2 (SPAdes) (version 2) | ecosystem: Host-associated > Tunicates > Ascidians > Unclassified | place: Key West, Florida... | reverse complement strand
CTGATCTAGTTGCTTAATTTGAAATTGTGGTTTTATTTTCACGTTACTATTATTTGTTTGAAAAGACGGCCAAGGATCACCCGACTAGGTTACTTCAGGACTTTCTAAAATTTATGTCAAAACTCCCATAGGATTTTGTGAGATCCGAACAATATTGTGAAATCTCGTCAAAATTTCCTCTGCGCCGGACTCAGTTTCAATGTCGCAATGGCCAAACACTTCGTTTTTTTACAGCGTGCTTTACATTTTTCGAGAGTTTTTTGGAAGAAAACGAGAGATCTCATGGAAGTCGGGTGGCAGATGACCGAAGACTGTAAGTAACTACGGTCAGCTTGATGCCATTGTTTACAGATCATTTTTTGTATTTTACGGTTAAAGTTAACTGTGTATTTTACATTATTTATCAGTGTGGATATAAACTACTTTGGAATGCTATTTCCACAGAGATATGCGTATTGCAATAATTACTGCTAATGTACGGTACACATAAAATATGTGTAGTCTGTTGCATCCGCATAATTCCAATTGGAGGTGCTACTGGGTCAAATTAGTCTCGCGTTCATTGGGCAACTCGACAGGAATCTCGTTTGAAGAGACATTGCTTTGACAAAGTCGTTTTTAGATACATTTTGATTGAACGCTGATCACCCAACTTTTTTCTTAATTTTTATCAAGTTAATATATGGAGACGGATTGTCTGAAGTGAAAAAAAGTTGATAAATGTTTTACCATCTCTAATTGTGAAAACAGCTGACAAAACATTTCCCTCAGAACATCCATATGTGGTTGAATATTTTAGTCTGTTAAAGCTGACTGCTACGCAGTTCTTACCACCTGAAGAAAATGAAATTTTATCCTAGTGTGATACGTTGTTTATTCTTGGTTTGCTGCCAAAAAATCAAAAATATTGAAGGAAGTTCAAGAAGTTTTGAAAATTTGTATACGATACAGATGTTGCATTAATCTGGGGCTTCATTTTTTGTTATCTGTAGTTTAAGTACTGATCTCGTTGATGTTGTAGAAGCCATATAACCGCATTGCACATATGATATTTTGTACTCAGAGCAGAAGACTTACTGCTATATACTCTTTCCTTTACACTACAGTATAAGTAGCTTCGTCCAAGGGAAGTCTGCCAACCTCCCACTCCCCCATGCATTTCACAAATCGGTGTACTTGGAAGTAATCGCAGCAGGCGTCGTTCATGCTTGTATTTCATCAAAGTAAATGTATTAGGGTCATCAAACATATACTTTTCTACTACAGCCACTTACGTATCCTCTTCTTTCATGTACTTTGTGTGTACCTTGTTACTGCAGTTCATGCTTAAGTCTAGTGCGTTGCGTGCCGGAGTGAAGAGGTTATACAATACAGTACGACGAAATGTAACCGGGCTTTATAATGGTGAACAATCTCAATACAGTCCAGCACTGTTATTGGGCGAAAAATTAAAGTAAATTAATGTGTGGCGTATATGTTTTATCCTGCAGTCTTATTGAAATTTTGTCATTGTTTCCATCTAGAGAAGCATTAAATCAAGGGTTCTTAACCTGGGGCTTATCCCTTTGGGGACCGTGAATGTTTTTAGGGATTCCTTAAAAATCTTAATCCGTCCATTTGAGTCATTATTCAGCTTAATCGCACCATAACTGTGGTTTGGAAAAACATCTAGACCTTACTAGGTAATTCCAGTACTACCTTTGTGATGTAATAGTCTGCACTGTCCACGGAATTTTCTGCTAAAACTTTGCAAGTGCATTGACGTTGTACATATCCTTCCTGTGTAGGCAGTCTATTGTAATATTCATTGTTTAGAGAAGCTATGTACAACCCGCGGGCCGCATGTGGCCCAGTGGAAGGTTTTGTGCGGCCCAGCAAACGTGTCATTGTTGTGTATGTACCATACAATGACGAACTGACCACTTTGAGAGCCGGCGTACGATATATTCGTGCTTTGAAATCGGCCTAAAACCAGCAGTTGAAAGTTGCCTTACCAACACTCTAGCTCCTCCGCCGATTGCGCTAGGGAGCTGTTCAAGGGCTCAAACGCATCGGCCAGTCTTCTAGTCTGCACTCGAAAAAACGTTTTTTGGTTGGGGGTTGCGGATTTTTTGTGAGTGACGTCATAAGTGAAGTTGTTTTTGGGCCATTTTGGCTCATGTTGCCTGTCCTAGGGCCCAACCGCTACGCCAAAGTATTTCCCTGAAATTTTCATTGGAAACTAAGCTCGAGTCCGAGTCTTTTGAGCCTTTGATCAACTTTCTAGCATTTCTGGTTCAAAAGTTATGACCTTAAATAAACAAATTAATTAATTAACTAATTGGTCAAAAATTTTTACCAACTTAGATCATAACTTTTGAATCCGAAACCCCAGCAGATCGTCCAAAGTATCAAAAGACTCGGATTGTAGCCTAGTTTCCAATAAAAACTTCAGCAAAATGCTGCCATCTAACGGTTGGTGCCCAGGGCCAGGTGAAGGTGGCCAAAAACTGCTCCACTTATGATGTCACTCACAAAAAACGCGCACCCCCCAAGCAAAAAAATTTTTTCGAATGCAAACTACAAGACTTGCTGCGTCTTTTGACACTTCGACCAGGTCCATAACCCGAACAGGAGCGTTGATATTCCCGCGCAAAGCCACGTGCGATCCAGCTGTTTTTTTGCGAACCGCTTGAATTAGCCCGGACGTCAAAGTGAAACTCGACATGTTCGATGCAGTGGCCTTAGTGACTGCTTATCATGTACTACGTACGGGGAGATTTCCACGTGTCTGCGGACACCTCGGTGAAAAACTGATTTCTAGTTTTAGAATTTCTACTCATTTGTTTCTCTGCACTAAACTGATTTTGAACCATACCCCTGTTGTTCCACCGGAACTAAACTTGCCTATGGCATCACAGTTTGGGAGTGAGCAAAAGTACCATACAGTCGTTACCATTTCAGTTAGCAATCCAATGCTTTTACTAACCTTAAACTAGACTTTGACTTGCTAAAATGAAAGCACGTCGTTCAGTGTGCGGCCCTCATGAAGATAGTGACAGAATTTTTGGACCAGTAAAGCATTTTGGTTGGACATGGCTGGTTTAAAATATTCGAGAGTCCGAAAAAATAAATACGGTATATGACAGGGGTGGCCAACTTGTCTTCGACGGGGATCGACTAGAAAATTTTTTGCTAACTCGCGATCGACTGGTCGGTAACTCACAAGTACAAAATGCCGAAGTTGAATATCACAGGTGCAAATACAGTGTACCATGACCTGAGTGAGCGATACACAGATGGAAGGCAAAGTTTCTGTTACACCTAAATCATGATTGTCATGTAATAATAGGAAAACATATTACAACACCTTCGCGGCATCTGCCATGCTAGCCTATGGTCAGCCATCGCAAGAGGCACCAACGAATATACGTGAACGTGACCAACCAATTGATAGATAATTTTTATGTATTTTCTGGAATATTGTTTGAAAAGTGTTCTTTTTGGGTATCTTGTCAATTCAATGCAAAATCAGGCGCGATCGACCAAGTGACACTGGGCGATCGACTTGTTGGCCACCCCTGGACATGGGGCCCACGAGATGGAAAAATTTTGAAAACACTGCGTTAAATGAAAAATTTAGCAGTGATTTGAAGGCCATGTCTACAGCATCAAAATCATTGATAGTTTGTAAGCTTTAGCGGTATTCTTTCTTATGTGTGGTGCAGTTGACACCAGTATTTCGCAAGTACTTTGCTATGTCGGTGGCTGCGATCTTGGTGAAAATGAAAACGTCGCTGACAAGGTCACCCTTTAAACAGCACGTAAAAGTTGCAAAGCGCTTTCCACTCGATTCCTCCCATTTTTCAGGTTATCTGAAAATGTGGCAGCTCACTTCTCCCCACATCGACGGCTATGACGTGATTGTCGTGGACGATGCGCAGGAATGTTCTGAATGCATGCTCTATATTCTCAAACATCAACGACATCACACGGCCCAGGTTTTCATGGGCGACTCGCAGCAACGTATCTACGGGTTCGAAAAAACAAGGAGTGCCCGGAGGAACGCTGAATATACTACGCACACGTACCAGTTGACTCAGGTAACGTGATACACATTTGCTGCCGGTGTACGAATACATCGCACCTGGACATCCCGCACGAGTCACTATCCACTTCGCAACTCCATAACTCGCCAGTCAGTTGTGCTAGAGAGCTGTTCAAACCATCAAAAGACTCGGCAAATCTTCGAGTCTGCAATAAAAAAATTATTGTTTTTTTTTGTGTGAAAATTTTGGTTTAACAGGATGAAAGAGAGTAAAAATGATTCTAATACGCATTGAGAGCGTGTCAGAAATCCAAGGAAGAGTATCAGGCGAGTGCAATGAGAAGAGCTTTACAGGATCACTCCCCACAAAAATTCTGGCACAACATCAGTAAAAGCAAGAAATGGCTTCCATCTACAGTGGAAGATGCAACTGGGCATGAAGCAGTCACTGATATAGGGAAGAATCATTTTGCAGCACTACTGAACTCATCATAAACTGTGCAATTGGCACTTTTGTGATACCAAGTATAAACTCACGTGAAAATTTTGAGGGACTGAACACAATGGACAACAGTTAAAAACTATCTTTAAATCGTGCAGTTGGCCAAGATGGCACTTTTGCTCAACACATTTTTATGCTGATTCAAGTGTGTATGATTAACTCAGTAGCCTCTTTAATGTATGTTTAATGCATGGAAAAATTCCACAGGAATGCATGCAAACTGTTATTGTATCTCTCTGAAAAACAAGAATGGGGACATAAGTGATGCTGGGAGCTATGGATTTGTTTTTCTTGCAACTACCGGCTCCAAATTGTTTGAACATTAGATTATATTTTTACTCCAACGGACTGTCGTATATGTAAACAAGGATCCCCCACTTCTTAGATGCGTCTAAAGCATTTAACAGAAGTAACCATAACCTGCTGTTTGCCAAACTAATTAAGCGCAAGGTGTGAATGGGCATAGTAAAACTGCTGATGAGTTGCTATAGGCACCAAATCAGGCAAGTGAAGTGGTGTTCTAACTTTTCATCCCCCTTTACTGTCACTAACGGCGTAAGGCAAGAGGAGGTCAAGTCCATATTTATTCGCTGTTTACCTTGATAAACTTTAACTCCAGCTGAGCTCAGCCAGAGTGGGTTACACTGTGTGAAACTTGGTTGTGAACGACCATGTCACAACCACCACACGATGTCTTCTGAATATTTGTGATGATATGCTTCTGAAAACGAATTCGCTTTTAAATGCAACAAAGCAATTGGTGCATCTTTTTGTCCCAAAAAGTAGAAACAACCTGCTCAATCGAATGCTTTTCTAATTGGTGTGCATGTACAATTTTCTGACCAAGTCAAATATCTTTGTGCAGTGGTTCTTAACATTTTTTACATATCTTGCCCTTTTGTCGAACAAGATTACCAGATTTACCCCCAATGCACTCAATGGTGCTCATTTATTGAAAATACGAAATTAACAAACTCTTACAGTTTGGAATGATTTATAAACACATAGATTGGCTGCAGTTTATGGTTCAGTAAATTTATCCCCATGGAAGATGAAATTTACCCCAGGTATGAACCACTGTCTTTGTGTATTTATGCCTTACTGATGGATGACAAAGACATAGAGAGCAAGTGAAATTGCTGTACTCTGCACCAAACAAACTCAAAGGCACCTTTGTTCAACTGCAGTGTAAAACAGTCTATTTCGTGCCTATTGCATGGCAATGTATGCTTGCCAATTGTGGAACAAATGTACCCAGACTAGTATGAAGCGCTTACGAGTTGCCTGCAACAATGCTTACTGAATTATGCATTACATATCCACAAATGTAAGTGTTCATCCACACCACGTTGACTATTACATCAGGACCTTTGATGCCTTGTTTACAAACTACCTGTATCACTTCGTTCACCGATGTGAATCTTCATCAAAGTTTTTTATCCGATCGTTTCGAAGGTCTGATGCTTTTCACAAATTTTTATTTTCCTCCATTATTTAACGCTCTATACTGCGGTGACCAATTGCAGCAGATGCTGGTGCATTATTATGGTGTCTGTTTTTCGTGAGTATTGCCTTTGCGTAGCAACCTAAACCTTCGTGGCGCCTCATGGTTTTTGCATTTTGTGTTTCCTCTATCACCCCTGTGTCGATGATGTACGCAAGCCAAGTACGCAATTAAATTGTTTTTATGAAAGCAGTAAAATACCAACCGTAAAATCTTGCTCTAAATTTAATGAAAACAAACGGTTGTCAGTTTCAAGCTAAAAATTTCTCGGAAGAATTTGGAACTTTAATCAAAACAATCCACATGGTTTGGAACTTTAATCAAAAGAATTTGGAACTTTAATCAAAACAATCCACAACAATCCACATGGTTTTGTGAGCCGCTGAGCATCCTCATCCGATTTTTGCTAGCCATTTGCTTCAGAGCCTGATGTTAAAATGTCCTAATATTCTTCCCACTGCCGATGTCAAGCAAAATTTCTGACTTCAAGCCATGTGCGCATGCACAGAGTAACATTGTACATATGAAGTACAATGAAAAAAGTGATGGGTTTGGTGTTTAGGTAAGTGTGTCGGGTTAGGGTTTGGGTTAGGGTTAGAAAAGGAAAAATAATTGAGGTCTAACACTAAGTCCAATATTTTTCGGTGGTTAAAGTTGTTCCCGTAATATAGCTTGTTGTGGGTGTCTGACATCTAACCAAAAAGTGATAATTTACACAACACACATCAAAAAAGTAAGCGCCAAATTTTATTCCTTTACTCTCAGAAGCGAAATAAATGACAAACAATAATAAGTCAGAAATTTCGCTTGACACCGGATATCTATTTGATTACGAGTGAATGCAGTTATACCTGGTGCGCTGTTTCATTGTTTGGCATCTCCTCTGTGTTGTCTGTGTTTATCATCTAGCACTTGCTCTGTACTACGCTATGACCAACCATTTTTGTGTTATTGTGTTATTCGAGTACCCTTGTGTTGTGAACCATAGACTTACGAAAATTGATAATACTATAAAATAAATATGATTTTAAACGTTTGTCGTCCCAGATGTTCGTTCTCTTGATTAATTAGCATTTCTTCCTGTGGTTCCTTCTCGGTTGTTTTGCGTTTTTTGCCCCAGCTCCTACTGCAGCAGAAATCGTATTTATTCTTTTTCGATATTAACCTTATAAACATCTGCAAATACCTTGCGTTGGCAGACAATGAGATACTTCAGCGCATAGAGAATGCTGTTTCGTTTGAGAGCATGATAATCGTGCTCTGTACCAGTTTACAAAGATGAAAACAAGATTTGTGAAACCAGCTGCAATTTAAATATGAGGTGTTTTCTTTCGAAACTATATTGCTTAGCAACGGTGCAGCTCAGTACAACTGGACTTATATTTTTCACAGAGCTTTCGTTTCGGAGGTCGAATTGCTCAAGTGGCTGACTGCATTTTGCGTACATATATGTTTCACCGGTTCCATCTTTTTGGTCGTAGTTCTAGCCCAGCAGCTGGGTCTATTCCTGACCAGACCTTGTTCGGAGTTGGAAAACGGGGTAAGCCTAGTTACGATTGATTAGACGTGCTTACGTAAGTTTGTAAACACCGACGCGTGAATATTGAGAATTAGCCTGGCACTTTGTCGCCAATTAATCACACTTTTAGGAAATAAGCGTTACATAAAATTGCCAATTTTGAAAAGATTCCAAGAAGTGCAATGAATGACGAGGTTGACCAATCAATTCTATCATTTCGTTCCATCTCTTAAAAATGCACCTTCAGTAGTGCGGTGTGGAACGCCTTTTGATTTTTTTGCAAACCGTACGCCGCAATTGACCGCGGTTATCTGGGAAATATTTCTGATATTTGTTTTATATTTTGTTAACATTTTGGTGTTGAGTTCCGACTTTTTTAAGACGTCTATGATGTTGTGCTCTGAAAAAATATGACCAATGTGAATTGTGTAAAATGTACACATGGTGCTGCTTATCTTGGGTCGAAAGCCATGTATGGCTAAAACCAAAAATACACTTTTCATAGATGGGTGTAGAAAAAGGTTTGTTGGCTGCCAGTTCAATCACTATATTTTGTACCTTCAGTAAAGGCCTGCGGACTATTTTGTTCGGAGTTGTGATATCAACCACATCAGCATGTCAGTGTTTGCCAAATTTTTTCGCAATCACTGGTTCCAATATTTTCTGCACTGAATTTTTCATCTGTTTTGCCCAGGTACGATATCTGGTGAAGTCATCGGTACTCAAGCATTTCTCTGTCGCACCAACCTGGGGGTTATAACTCAAACATTGAAATGCCTGGCCGACTCTGATATGAAAGATAAAACCATCGCGATTATGGGTGGAACAGATGAACTTGGTCTGGACGTTATTCAAGATCTCTATTCCTTGTCGCTCCCACCCAATCAGAGAAAAGTAAGTTGCCCGTTGTGTGCCCTGTGTGGGGTATATAGGTGGCTTGGCTAAACCATTGTCAATGACAATTTATCGAACGACAGTTTATCGAAATGACAATTTATCGAAACGACAGTTTATCGACAGAGATTTTATCGAAACGACAATTTATTGAACTGACAATTTACCGAACCGGCAGTTCATCGAACAACAATTTATCGAAACGACTTACCTGATGTAACTGTCCCAAAACATTATTACGCCGTGGTCACAACGCTCTTTACTTAATTTTTTTGCGAGTGCAACGTTCGTTTTTATCTTTCTTTAGTATCGACTGATAGTTAGCAGGAGTCGCAACCATCAAAAGCAGAGGTCCGAACAGCTGTGAAGCGAGCAACTGTGAGTGAATATAAAATATTTCAGAAATGGAGTTCATTTTAACTTTAAGTGAGAAGGCGAACGGAAGTGGCATTGAAAGGTTTTTATGTATGTAACAAAACTGAAAATGGCGTAACTTACTGAAAGTGTGAGGAACACCTCAAATGTAAAAGTTGTGTACTATCCACAGCTGAGGAATACAGCTCATGAGAGCGCCGTCTGAACACTGTCATTTTGTAACCAGCTACCTTTGAGCAACTGCACACAATGTATTATTAAATAATCAGTGAAATTGTACCAGTAGCGTATCAAAATGGCGCCCACAGCAAAGTTTAAATGTACTTCCCTAATAAATTAAATATTAGATTTTGGCACAATTTTTACGAAAGATAAACCATGAAGATAACAAATGTCTTGCAACAGAAAATAAGTGTTTTTTTCCTTTAAACTTTTCAGCAAATAAAATATGACTTATCCATAAGGACCATAAATAATTGTATGCTTAATTATAATTATTATAGAAAATATTTAAAAAATCAAATAATAATGTCATCACAATTTGCGCACAGTAATGGCTGACGAAATTGTAAATTTTACAAGAAAAGCGCATAACATATTGCAACTACAAGCATGAAGCAACAATTTCTTTTAAATGAAACACATGCACTTTGGATTGTACAATAAGTATTAAGTAATACATGCAAGTCATGTGTTACTTGTGTTCGAAAAACAGTTCTATCGAAACATCAATCTATCCAACATTTTCTTGTTTGAATAACGCAATATGCTTATTACAATTTGCTTATTACCCTTCTGGTGTCCCAAGCTGGTTACGGGCTTGCTTTTAAGCAAGATGCACACCGAACGATCAGGACAGAGTAAAAATTAGTAGCCTAATACAAACACCTGGTTCCGCATTCAACTAGTGCAGTGTTTCTCAACCTTTTTAAGACACGGACAATTTTCGGACGAGTATAAATCTTCGCGGACTCAAGATAGACTAAGACTACGAGAATGATACAAACACTAGTTTTAGCAAATTCAGTTCATCGCCCACGTTCACGAATTTCAACGAAAATCTTGTCTCTGAGTTTGTTTCACAAGTTTTTCGCAATAATGCCTGTGGTCTTCAACACACTGTTATTTCCGCACACTGTTATGTCGCCTCCTGGTTGAAGTTGGTATTGGTGCCTTGTTTCAAAAATAATTATATCGTTGAAAAACAGCTTCACAACGGTATGTAGTTGGGACAAAAAGAGCTTTTGTTGCCTGCCGACACAGATCAGAGATTTGGTTCCATTGTCTGGACATCCACTCAAAATTGAGTCAGACTCTGCAGCTGCCGTCTTAGCAGCTTAATCTACTGTTCAGCAATGCAATCAACTTCACAATGAACCTGCTGCTCTGGCACCTCAAAAGGGCTTCGCACCCAGTTAAATGTTTTTGATGTGATTGTGAGAAGGGATACATCTATCCTCTCGGAGAGATATAGTAAGGCGCTCAAGGAAGATTTGACAAATGCAGGCAAATCAATTTCTACCTCTTCTGCAAATGCCTTAAATGCTAAAATGCAGATATTCTTCAATGTTCAATTCGATGGATCCACAACTGTATTTTACTTTTAAACGCGACGATGTCTCGGGAACATTTGAAAGTATTTTACCATTTCCGTGCCTGGAGCTGTTTAGCTGATTCCAACGTATAAAAAATCACCTAAGAATATTTGGCAATCAACTTGCTGTCGATGAATCGTTCAGCAAACTTATGATTCTGTTCTTTTAATAACGCACCGGTGCCATTGCATGGGCCACTCTCTTCAGCATATTACCTCATGAGCCGACGGATGTTGAAATGAAACAAACGTCCACTGTGTTCTGCCCCCATCCCGCCACACAAAGCACCAAATTAACGAATGAGTAAGGGACAGTGTTTGATGTGATCAACAGCAGGTGAAATCTATTTAAAAACTGTCAGATCTTCTTAAATTTCTTCGCAACTGCTTTTTCCCGGCGAAGAAGACAATAACTACTTAAATATCTTTGTTTTCGCTTTTCATAAATTTATGAAGTCTTTTTGATTTTTATCATGGCCGGATAAGCACCATCGGCACAAACAGACACGCTGAGTTCGCGAAAGCTGATGATGCCTAGTGAAGCAATCTACTTTCTTAAATATTTCCTTTCTTGTATTATGTTTGGCAAGTGGACAGCAAAAGTGAAATTGTTCCACTTATGTAGTCCTCACTCGCACGGTATCGCACGAACACTGTGAACTGTGCATTGTTTCCAAAACCTACAGTCTCGCCCAACTCTGCAATAAGATTTCCACTTCGCTTCGCAGCAGCAATAATTTGTTTCAGAATATCGACTGAGAGTTCTTGGATATGCCAGTTGATGGTGTTGTAGCT
>Ga0210059_1015320_pt1 | contig 11210 bp, 7 predicted proteins | sample Ectturendosymbi2_FD_188042 | JGI IMG/M metagenome (GOLD analysis project Ga0210059, IMG submission 188042) | Ecteinascidia turbinata endosymbiont from Florida, USA - Sample 2 (SPAdes) (version 2) | ecosystem: Host-associated > Tunicates > Ascidians > Unclassified | place: Key West, Florida... | reverse complement strand
TACATCATTCTTTGTAGCAGGTGTTGCCATCTTGCTTCTTAACAGCATCAGAGCACACAGTTTCGATATTTATAACAAGCCTACAACCTTTGGTGAACAAGACATCTCTCTCGGTGAATTTCGCTGCAAATAAAACCGAAAAGGCAGATTCACAACTTTTCGGTGCACACCAAGGACGCAATTTTGTTGTAAAATGTGAGGGTGACAGCTTGGTGTGAAGCCAGTATTTTCATCGGGTCGGTGCAGAAGCGAAGCTTTATAAATACAGATTCCCAATCTTGTTTTTTAGAGGTGTTTTGAAAGCAACTCTAACCATTTATCAGAGCTGTCAGTTGGAGTGCACAAAGCCATGAACCGCATTGGTCGCGTGTGCATATCACTCTTATAATAGAACACAGTGGTGTAGGAGGCAGGGGTACAAGGTACAAGCACACCGCCAAATGTTTTGATTTGTCGAAGATCCGGGAAAAATCTCTGAAACTCTGGGCAAAATCCCTACAAATCCAGTCAAAAATGGCGCCCAACATTAATTTGAAAAAATAGAGCCCGAAGCTTGCAGAAAAACACATGAAGACCTTTTTTTGGAGGTCACACCAAAAACGGTAAAAAGGTCTGATATTTGTGGGAGATTTGTAGGAAAATGTCGCACAAAAACTTTTCGGGCAAGTTTGGGGAAAATCAGGCAAAATTCTTTCGCACCCCCAAAAGTTTGCCTGCTCATACACCTGTGGTAAACACATCAATTTTCATACGTTTCATAAGAAGTGTGGGTTACAGCGGGATTTTATATCTTGTGCTTAACGTTACAAAGACGATAAAAATTTTCTTGCACATTTCCGCTCTTTGAAAAAGCTACAAATATTGAGCATCATGCATGCAGCCCGACCCCTACCCAAATCTTCATTTATATCCTCTTAACAGTAGCAACAAAGGTTGGGCCAAAAATTATCGTAGCCTACTTAAAATTTTTTCAATTTACAGGTTTGACATCAAATTTTAATAGGTGAAATGAATGTCAAAAGTTTCATTGCAAGAGTTATACTTGCATAAGGACACGAAAATACGTCTGAGATTAAACAGAAATCAAAATGCACAACGGTTAATTGGCAAACACTAGGCCTAACAAGTTTCTCCTGCATTAACACGAAAAGAATGTACAGCAAAACTAGTTGCTACTACTAGCAAAGCAAATGTTTTGCACTTGGATGAAAACATTGCTGCATTGTGGGTTTGGTTAAACTCAGGTAAATCAGATGACTTACGAAGCAATGTATTCAGCACAGGCACAAAGTCCCAAGGTGTAAGAGTCACGGAATATATATCTTTTGGATTGGATGGTCACCATTGTCGCGATATTACAAGAAATGAGGTTAAATGTATAAGCTATCTTTTATTCCCAGACAAGCCCTACGTTTTGAGCTATAAGTCAATAAATAGCTAAGTCAATACTTCTCCAACGTTATGATTGAAATCCTGTTTACTACTGGTTGAAGACAATCTTTTGCAAAACTGACCATCCTAAAAGTGAGTCTGCACAATGTTGCTGCTTTTTGTCTTCGGCAAAAACTTCGCAGACATTTGCCTGAAAATGTTACTTCATTATAAACTTGCATCTTTGAATTTTACGCTATATGTTTCTGAATACGTGACAACCAACGTTCCAGCAAAGCGAGTTACATTTCCGCACGAAACAAGGCATGGTTGTAGGCCTACTGTAGTCTCTCACACGTGCAGCTGTTAACTCTCATTGTTTCAAGTCAATGACCTTTCTTACAGTAGGCCTATAGGCTACCACACATGTTAAAATGTTGGACAGAAGCAGCTAAACATCTTTCGCGGTCTCTAGAAGCATGCAAAATTCTAATAGTCATTTCATCGAAGGTAAAATTTATGAAAATATCAGAATCAGCAATACCCTACCAAAGTCTGTTTTAACATCAGCTTGGCTATGTGTAACATCTAACTTGAAAAGCTCTTCACACAAAACGTGACAAACGTCACTTGAATTTTTGAAATCTCTGCAAATACAAAACCTAAAGAGAAAAATGTGGGGGGACATGGCATATTATATCCCCACCGTCTGAAAAAGTGGGGGGACACGTCCCCGTGTCGCCCACCTAATTACCCCATGGTGAACACAATGTCATACTCTCAGAGGCTGACTTTTTTGATGCAATTGAGCTTCACTCAGATATCTTCGGAGTCCAAACAGATACCTGGGGAAAACAAACCTTGTTTTAGGGAGTCACAAGTTTTGGAGAACAATAATCTAGTCCCCTGTAAATTGATTTATGAGTTTGATATCCCATAGATTGATTTAGGCTCATCGCCATAGTTGGCAATAATGATACGACTCTGGCCATTCACGAAGTCGGAGGGCAACTATAGATTCAGGTGATACCCTACCAAGTGGCACCTTTTTAATTGTAATGAAGCTTACCAGAGTACAAAATACCTTGTGATTGTGTCGTCATTTCTTGTGCTGACTAAATCTGGAAACTGCTAACTTTTCATGATTTTTAAAGAATCAAGCGTAAATTAAGGCTAGTTCAATAAAATAGGGCCCAGTTTTGCTCTTCTCCCATTTAAGCTGGTTCCCCTTTCTAAACTTGTCTACCTGAAATATTGCCCACGGCCGTATACAACCAAAAAAGCTACCTGTGACCATGAAAATGTTTTTCGGATGTATTCAGTGCTTGGCAGTTGAGTTTAAATTTTGAGAAAACGCGTCACAATTAAGATACAATCGTTTTCTACAGTATTCTCAATGAGCCTGGTTGTTGCTTTGTTCTAGATCAGGGGTGACGAACATGCGGCCCGCAAAAGAATTTCGTGCGGCCTGCGAAGCATTCAGGAGAGACCAGCAGTCTTGAACTTTCTTTGACCCGCTTCTAATCTTTGCGATGCGGTATCAAAAGCTGATCAGTGCTCTCACTTTTAGGGATTTTGTCCCTAGATTGGAACTTTTGACACTTTTTAGGGATTTTCGGAAGTATGAAAAATGTATGAAGTGAACTATTTCAGTTTAATTTGCAAATCATATTTGGTTCTATATTTATATTATCATTGGCACTCCGATTTTATGCTGCACCACCACAGATTTATAGATTTTTTGGTACTGTTCTAGGGATTTTGCATTTGTGAGAGCCCTGAAGCTGATAGCCCGATTCAATTACTAAGAAGTTGTGCGGCCCGCTTACTCGGCGGTAACTGACAAAGTGGCCCGCGACAGCAAATAGGTTCGTCACCCCTGTTCTAGATGCACCTGCATTAATGCAATCATTCGCTTGACGAATCGGCGTTTCCAACCCCTATGCACCCATCTTTGAAAATGAGCAATTATACTGCTTTTCCTACAGCACAGTATAATGTGGTTACTTAGAACAAAACTGCTCTGTCTTGCTACGTTGTATAGATCAGCAGTGATTTGCATCAAATCGAAACTTATTTTGATTTGATTCAGATCAAGCGAGTGTTTTAATCGTCGGTGCTGGTGGACTTGGACTGTGGTGCCTTCAAATAGCAAAAGCTGTTCTTCCTTCCACAACCAAAATTGTTGTCGCTGACATAACAGTAAGATTACTTCATCAGCAGATTGTTCTTCTTATAGATCTTCTTATAGATTTTGACAATTGCAGTTACTTCCTATTTACTAAAAATATAACAATATGCTAGTATTCTTGCACGTTTTCTCTTTCTAAACCAGAGGATATTAAACTTAGCTCATAATTTGTGTGTACTTTTGCAAATCACCTTTAACCTCACAAGGAAAATAATTACGACCTTAGAGAAATTAAATACATGAAACGAGGACATAACAAAAAAGCTTAAGGCAGGTGGCTGCATGTCCATAAGATTACTCTATGCTTTTTACCAACCAATCCGCCCAGAATTATATATATTGATTCAATACGAGCAATCAACCTATGTTACATAGTTGTCGCAAAAAAGTGACTGAATTGAGCAAGGTTAGAATAAATCTTCCTATTGCTAATAAATTCAATCACGTAATCAGGTTTTTCTGCAGTCGCTTTTACAAATATCTTGCAGCGGGGCTCAATCATTAAGGCAATTTTAGCAAAATTATGAAGCTTAGGACAAAGTCAGGTGGTTTTTAAAGTGTAGATCAGTAGTTCCAAATCTTAGGTAAGCTGAGGTAAAACAGGGGTTAGCGAGTTACAACCTCTTCTTGCATGATCACTGCTTATAACATTTGGATAACGGGTAAGGTAACAATTGTTCTACTAGATTGATTCCTTTTTTGTACAGTATTTTGTTGCTGTCTAGCCTGCATTACGCTGGCTCTGCAGTAGGATTGCGGAGTGGCAAGAAGTCGGAGGTTTTTGGGTGAAGTCAGATTGAACACTAATTCAAGCATTTTTTGTTAGGAGTCCTAATTCGTACCTGTTGGAATAGTACAATTTATTTTGAAACTTTTGTTGAAACAGGTAATTCGTGCTGCGCACCACGGTTTCCAATGGAAGCTACAAAATTAGCTACCATCAGCTTGAAGAACCCAGCATCATAAAAAGAACGCTTTCTTAGCAACAGTGCGCGTTGCATAGTGTTTACACAGTTATCCCTAATCACAAGCGCTTTACGCGTCATTGCTCAATCGACATTGCCCAGATGGTTCTGACTTCATTGATGGATAACTGTGAAAGAGCACGCATACCCAAGCTATTATGCATTGCTCAGTGGTATTCGCTTGTGTATGTGCTCTCGCGAACCTCCAAGCGCGAACATTTTGGAAGCTAGTAGTCGGAGTCGGACATTTTGCCTCAGACTCCGCAACCCTGCTCTGTAGGGTCCCCGATTCACAGCAGTGCTCTTGTTACCAACGATAGACTGCAGATGGCTTGCAAGTCACACCAACATTAAGAATCACAGGCAATCACTGCAGGAAGCATCGAAATGCAAACAGCGAGGCTTTACTAGTTACGCATATCACAAGAGGCAGCGATATTGTAGAGAAATGTTACAATTTCAGTTCGCTGAATCAGAATCTGAAATCTATTAGAATTTCCCCATCGCGCGAGTTTTCAAAATATTGCACTAACCTATACAGTAAACTGGTGTCTGGAAGACCGCCAGAAAAAGAATGCACTAGTCGAGGGTCCGCAAATAGGAAATGTTAGAAAAGTTTTCTGTTCTTATTTCTAAGAAATGTCCTTATTTTTACTTACATCCTTATTTTTGTCTTATTTTAAGGCGAAGGTTGCCATAGCGCGTACCACATAAAATTTAGGTAGCTGTTGAATAAATTATTTGCATGACGCCCTATTATGGAGCCACGTAGTGCTTTTCAGCGGAAACTGAGACAGGACATTGGAATCCAAGCTAAACCGAGTACAAAACATGCCTATGCGTCAAATGACTTTTCACGAAGATACATTTCGATTAGCAATTTCTGTTTCTTTTTTACCTTAATTTGTTTGCCTGTGTTGTCCTTATTTTTTAATATAGATAGATGGAAACCTGAGTATACGCAAATACGATCACCTGCACCACAATTGCATGCAGGAAGAGAAGCTGTCGATAGCGCGAGAGCATGGGTGCGATGATACTGTTCTGTGGACAGCCGATGGTGACCAGCAGAAGCTTGCGACAGAAACCAAAGCCAAAGGGTTGAACGGTGGTTTTCACGCCATAATAGACTTCGTCAACACGACTCCAATTGCTGAAAGAAATTTCGAAATTCTGAACGCGGTGAGACCAAGAGTATTTGCACCTCAAGTTCGTTGACGCGCAGGAAAAACGATTCGTGTGGTTACTCAATCGTATTCATAGTTTACTTTGTAGCTCAAGTCGTGCAATTAATGTGCAACTGTTCCGCTGCTTGTGATGTCGCATTTCAAATTTTTCATTTCAACGTTATTTCTTGTGTGTGGGAGAAATTATTGTAAAATTCATCTTAGTGCAATATATGTGTCTCTTCCTATCTTCCAATTGCGAAACATGAGTTCTTGATTCATGGAAGTTAGAATTATTTCTTAAGAATCAGAAAGGTTTGCATAAACAAGATATTGTAGATTCTTGCGCGCATAAACATGACAGTCTTGAAACAATTTCAATGCTTATTTTTTACCAGGACAAAAATTAAAGTATTTGTTCTGTCAAACTGTTGTTTGTTTTTGCCCCTCTATTTCTTGTGAGTGATTCCTTTTTTCTGAAACAATTACGTGAATTTTGTGAAAAATTTCAAAAGTTTAAACCTTATTGCTACTTACGAAGTTTTTCACACAATTCATTGTTTTGATTGATAGTGCCGTGAATGTAAAAAAACATGTATGCTCGGAGAAGAAGCAACTATAATATTCTGGTTGTTTCTTCTATCGTTTACATCTTTATCAGCAATTTCGTGTGCATGTGAAAGCAACGAAACCTAAATATCTAATAATGACATCTCTTGGACTCAATCGCAGTGAAGACATTATGGCATTTTACTTGGTCGCAGAGTCAAAAATTTAAGCTTATCTGGGCCATTAGCCTCAATTTAGTTTATCGGCTGCAACGTCTTTGCCCTAGTTCAACTTGGTCGCCGTCTGACTTACCGCAAAGTGTTTGTTTCTGACTTCTCCACAGCTGTTATGACCGGTGAAAGTTCACCAGATGGTGTTTATTAAAAATTGCTTAATTACTGGTTTCACATTGTTAGCGAGATTATTATCATATATTTTCCGCAGTACGGGATTTTAGCCATGGTTGGACTTTTCGGAGGTGCAGCCAAGTTTCCTTTACCAGGAATTGTTACAGAGGCCAAGAAGATTGCAGGAATTTTTGTAGGATCCTTGGAACATCTACAACAGCTAGTCAAACTTTTCACTAACCACAAGGCATTTCTATCATTTATATAAATCTTTTGCAACATTTTATCTACGTAAACGTGATTGCTTATTGCTGAACACTTTAACGCACGTGTTTAATGTACGTGTCACTCGAAAATTTGGTGATTACAAGAATATAACCATTTGTGTGTTATTCGTTTAAATCTTTGCATTAATCATCTTTTTCTAAATACGAAAAGATCGAATTTTTTTTATCTTCTCGCTATGTTCCATTGCTTATATGAAAGAGAGCACTGTTAGTTGATCAAAATTAATTGGTTACCTCTAAGGCAAAGCATTATTAAAACCATGAAAAGTACAGTCGTTCGGAGCACATCTCGTTCAAAATCAAACTGACGGTATTAAGTAGGTTTATATGGTTAGTTAAGCTTTGTCAAAAAGTAAATATTTTTCCAAAGAAAATAATCAAACACCAAATAGATGTAATACGGATTCAGTTTTCATTTTCCAACGCTATTTAGCTGTGAACTGTTGCATGGTATCCCGAAGCATTTATAGAGTTTTGGACAAGCTTGAATACTCGATGCTGCCCATCTGTTTCCAGATCATCCCTCCTCCTCGGCAGTATTTTCGGCTGGAAGAAGCTACAGCGGCAATAAAGCTTCTGAAAGCGGGACAAATGAAAGGTCGTGGAATAATAAAGTTTGATTAAAGTTCGAAGCTTTAGACTTTACTCTGGTTTCAACAACATCTGCTTTCTAAAATAAGATCTTACTAATCACTCTGTTTAGTGTACTTGCGTTTTAAAGTTTATGGGTTCAAAAATATAAAAAAAACAACGATATATTTTATACTAAATTTTCTGAGCAATGCTTTGTTGAAAGATTACATGCAGACAAATGCAATTATTCTACCGTATTGCAAACATTGGGATAAAGAACACATTCGTTCATTGTATAACTGCTGTAGAAAATACTTATTTCAGTGGCTATTAGTACCAATGCTTGCCTTCAAACTGCGGAACAGCTGGGCATAGTTTTGTATTTAACAGATGCAAATAACCTATAACACTGTCCGTCGAATGTTGCATTACATGCCAAGAAATGTTAGTGCTTGTTAGCGTGAGGTTACGCATTTCGTCAACACATTTTTCATAGCTTCATTGAAAATATTTTGAAAACATTTATTCAAAGTTATGTTCATCTTCACCCTTACCTTATAATCGTGATGGCGTCATTGACGCACATGGGCTTCATGCTTGTGTTTCACCAAAGTAAACGTAATAGCACCACCAAGCGTATACTTTTCTACTACCGCCACGTGTGTATCCTCGTGTTCTCTCATGTGTTCCTTGTTACTGCGACGCATGTTTAAGTCTATAGTGCGTTGCGTGTGGGAGTGAAGACGTTATACAATAACAAATGTGCACCCTTATTCACCCACTCAAAACCTCTGATAATTATGCGTCACTTCATTTTTGCCCATTTTATGTAATACTTCCGCATATGATGATTACAGATTACTGTGTATTGGCTACCGCATGATTTGCATGAGAGTTTGCTGCTTTCCTGTACTGTCTGCGCTTTTGCAGTTGCACTACCGCTTCTTCTGTGCTACATAAAAGTTAAAACAAATGAACATGAAAATAAAGATAACCTAAAAATGGCGCCCAATGCTTTCTCTTTCTTTTCTGAGGAGGGTAGTGGTTGTGTTTTAGTCCAAAACGCACCGATTTTATTATTTTCTAAAACATAGAAGTGCACGGACAGCTGAACGTGAAGCAACACCTTCCGCTGCTCGTGGAGAGTCGGTAGAAATATCGAAGTGAGGGTGACAGACTGCCCGGGTTATAAAAATTTGTGCTCTGATCATTCGCGTAGTATCATGTTTTACCCTCGAGTAGAAAATAAGAAGTCACAAGGCGACAAAGCTGCAGACGTGCAGCGGAAGTAATTAAGACGCAGTGGTGAAAGACTACACGAAGCTGCAAAGTAGAAGAGGCGAGCAGTTAGCCGCTTGCAATAGCCAATAGAATCATAAGTGTACTAACGAGTGTCATCTTTTTCCACAGAAACAAAAATAAAAACGCTGTTTAACTGCTGCGGATACAAAACAAAAGGCGGGTGCCCCCGGCACGAATAAATCAATAATGCGTAATGATAAAACTTTCACTCTGAGGCGCGACTTCTTAAAGGTGCGTCCCGCGAAAATCGACACGAATTGCGGCGAGACTTTTGCGCACATCTTAGCGAAAACAAACAAGCGCTGATGCAAAATGCTAGCTTCGTTCTCATAGATTTAAATGGCAAGTAGCAAGCCACGATCGAAAGCAAGAAAATAGGGCACAGGTGGATGAATCTATCAGGTAAGACAGGATGTCTCTTTGAAAGCTGGTTATGCTTGAAGTAAAAATAGCAATGTTTTCCTGAGCCGTGGCGTACCACTGCTGCTGACCGCGATCCGCACCGCCGTGTTAAGCGTCCGTAAGTATTAAAATATTGTGCGAATACACCAGAAATCAATTTTAATGCACTGATTCAACTAAAAGGATACAATCTGGTTGGGGAACCCTGCCACGCTGGACAATATCTGATCGAAAGGAGAAGACCCATAAAAGGTACGGCCGTGTTGACGAATGTCTTTTGTGGGGAGAGTAGCTGGAGTAAACATGATTCATGCTAGGGCTAGGTGCGAAAGCTACCTTCCCGGGCATTTGGCCCAGGGTGGAGGGCAGAACACATCCTTTTGGTGCGATCTGCGGCGAGTTGAAGTGAATAGAAACGATCATGTAGTGGCAGAAACGTATTGTAAATAAGTGGCGAAAAATTCGAGCAAAGCGTTCGCAACGGCATAAACGTTGCGCCTAAACCGACCACGACGGCCGGAATGCACACCGCGATGTCGTTAAAAGTGAGTAAGCATGCCGGTGTTCTGTGACTACTAAAAGCTCAGCGCACAGAAGAAAATGACGGTTTCATTTTGACATAAACTCAGCGAGAACTAAAATTATCCAAGCTTTTCGACAAAAAGGAAAAATGAGAACTTCTGTGCGTTTTGCACAAAGCAGAAATGCATGAAAAAGCGTTGGAAAGTTTGAGAGTTGACATGCACGCCGCCCAGCCTTCAAATTGAAGGTCCACACGAGCAAAACAATTTGAACAATTCAATGGACGTCAGCGCTAGAGCTGCGACCGCAAAATCGCGCCAGAACAACTGGACTTGAGCGAGCTATTTTTTGTCTTGAGCCTCGCGCAATCCACGCAGGGTTGCCACAGAAATGGTCACGTCAGTATGACCTGAGGTGACGCAGTCAAAATTGATCCAGCGGTGACACCCAGAGGGCAACCTCTGTGGGCAGCGTGCATGCAAAATTTTTGGACGGGCAGCAGAGCGTTTTGAGGAAGACAGTGTTCGGTAAACCCGTCCTAGGGTCACGAGGTTTGAACACCCAATCTAGAAAGGCACTGCTTCACAGCCGCGAAGCAGGTCAAACCAGGTTTTAGCCAACAAGAGCTCCGCAGCCCTGGTTCATTGTTTACTCTAATCTGTATTATGCACGATTTTAGAGATTTCCAATTTGAAAACATGGTTTGGCGTCAAATGGTTCAATTTATGGAACAACGGCATCGAAACGATTTCTATTATGACTAAACGTCATAAAACGTACCATACGCGTTTGAAGTTTGACTAAAGGATCTATGACAGACTTAGCAGCACTACCCCAACTGATTATACAATATTGAATATGCGGATAAAGCAATGCAAATTACACTCTTTTAACCGTTTGCGAGCTGGCATATTTTACGATCTGGGACAACGCCCAACAACCATTGGATAACTTACGGGAAGAATGTTGCTTGCAAGTTAAGGACTCATCTAATATTCCTCTAAATACGTAATGCACTCCTTTTGAGATATTTCATGTCCACTGATTTTTATATGAAAGTTGCAACATCCATTACGATAGGTGGCTTCAATCACATGCTGGATGCAGCAAAGCTCATTCGTAGGCAAAAAAACAAAACTAACTAAATGTGAACGGGAAATGCGAACATGTTTGAATTGGTTTTAACGATAATCCCAAGTGAACTTTTCTAGTTAAGTTCCCACTTCCCTTTGAGCAATTGAAATCAAGCAGCGGTTGTCTTTAGCACGAGCGCCAATCAAGTGTTGCAGCTACATTGTGTCACCATGATTTTTCATAGGTTGGGGAAACTTACCGCATTTTTACTTTAAGTACAGGGTGTTTCACAATTGTTGAAACAAAGCGATTGGGCACAAATCCAGGATTTTAAATGATACCACAATGATGATTACATTTATTGAAAGGTGAAAAGATAACATTTTATAATCTGCAACTGTTTGTCCTCAAATCAGAAATAATATGTCAAGAAGAGTCCTAGAGTACATGCTCCAGATGTC
>Ga0210059_1015319_pt1 | contig 11211 bp, 8 predicted proteins | sample Ectturendosymbi2_FD_188042 | JGI IMG/M metagenome (GOLD analysis project Ga0210059, IMG submission 188042) | Ecteinascidia turbinata endosymbiont from Florida, USA - Sample 2 (SPAdes) (version 2) | ecosystem: Host-associated > Tunicates > Ascidians > Unclassified | place: Key West, Florida... | reverse complement strand
TCTTAGCCAAGAAAGTTTACTCGGAGAGGCGATCGAATTACCGGGAGTGATCGCCGATTTTCGCTTATGATCTATTGGTGAATTTGGAAACAAAACAAAAGGAAACGAAACATAACGCGGTATTCTGAAGAAAGAAACGTAACGGACAAAGTCATTGCTACCTGACTTGAAAGGTTTGTTTCTAGCAAATTGCTCGACGGACGCCATCATCAAGAAGAACGATCAACTTCAAAAGATTTTTTGTGACAAAATGTTTCAGTGGCGGATTTGACAGAGCGCTTTCATCTATTGTGTAACGAACCATTAGCATTGTTTACCGAGCTTCCCGTTCTGACTGTTTTCAAGAATATTCACAATGAGTAGTTCCTTATTCACAGGATTTTATTGGCCCTTGCAAACCTGATACACAGTTGGAAAACATTTGAAGGTCGGCGTAAAATTCAATGGTAGATAGATTGTTTTCACTGCAAGCAGCAAATAAAAAATCTGTTTCTCTGCTTTTCGTTTTAATTCCTAGCATTGGTCACCATATTTAATTTCAAACAGCTGATGTTTTTCTTCTGGTGATATCTTCTTTTATATCTGGTGATGTCATTTATATTTTGTTCATTTGCAAATAATGCCTGAAATATTTGACCTGAAGAAAGATGTCCATTGTCTGAAGTATAATATTAAAAAAGAACAAAAATCAAGTGCACAATTCTTAACAAACCTTATCATTGAGATTTATTTTCAATTTAATATTTCAAGAAAAGTAGATCTAGGCGTATTTTTGCAAAAAATGGGTTGCACTTTACAAGCGATAAAGAATGAAATTGAGTTTGAAAAAATTCACTAGAAAAGAACATTCGTTGCTCATTGCGAATACTTACTGTCTGGAACGATTGTCCGGGATGAGAATAAACAACTGCCGGTCACCACTGGAGAGCCAACCACCCCTGCCGCCTGAGCTGCTGGTCCAGGAGCTATTGGACCGGAAACTGCTGGGCCAGGTGCCACTGGACCAGAAACCGCTGGTCCCGGTGCAAATGGACCAGAAAATGCTGGGCCAGGTGCCACTCGACCAGAAACCGCTGGTCCCGGTGCAAATGGACCAGAAAATGCTGGGGCAGGTGCCACTGGAGCGGATGATTGCGACGACACACTCTGGGCTTGAGCCATGGGGCGAGACGTGCACCGAATTTGTTTCTTTATGCCACTTTGGAATGAACTGAACTGAACCATTACCGTAGCTCTGCAAAAATGTAGAGAGTTCAAGCACGTTTTAAACTTTCAACATAGTCTTTTTGCTAAGTGAATGCAGGGTAGTTTACACAAAGCTATAGCACGTACGAAAAAACATTAAATACAACCTATCCAATATAAGGCATACTTCTTTGAAATTATTTTTTGAAGGTGGTGTGATGTAGCACCAACATTGTGGTTCCAGAAAAAACGCTATTGATATGCAGTAAAATCATTTTCCTAAAACGTGACCAACAATATCCTTAACGCTGCTCAACTGTGTCAGACTTTTTGATTACATGATCTTTTCCGAGGTGAGGTTTGACAAATAAGGGCAAGAAGAAAGATAAGAAATTATTTTTAGCAAAGCGGTCCATTGGTGACGTTCCAGGATGTGCAATAATTTTATTTTTTGTACGCTTAAAATTGTGGCCGGTCCTCCAGTAATTCTCAGATTTTGCGCAAAGAAATGTCGCAAATGTTTATCAATTACCCTAAAAGATCTTTCGTGGACATTTTAACTAAGCATGACGCTTTGGTATACGTTTTGAAAATTGCAGGCAAAATTGGCTATGGGTATCTGTACACATTGTTATGATTTGAGCCTATTAGTTGTAATTTGCTATCGAAACCGAGAGGCACATCTTTTTGTAAATCAAGTTGTTCACTTGTTGCAGATTCTATGTAATGGATTTTGTTGTTTTTTTTATCTTGTTTCGGATTTTATGCTGATTCAACTGAAATAACAGAGCCTAATATTTATTAGCGTGGCAAAAATGATTAGGTGCATTTATGCAAGTGCCAATTAAACATTTGAGTTCAAAACACTGAACACCTGGCTCGGCTAGAATGGGCCGTGTGATTAGTAAAGTTGCATTGCTAAATCCCCTATACAAGTTAATTTTGTAAACGTTAGGCCGAAAAAACAAAATGGGTGTAATTAAAGATCAACATTGCCTTCTTGTAAGCTAAGGCCCACTCGGTATCATTTTAAGGAGCAGCTTGTTTGTAAGCTAAGCCAATTTGGCGCTAGGCTGTTTTGGCGCTAGCGCCTATCTGCTTTATTACTGTTACGTACACGTCCTTGTCACTAAAATTGTGTGTTTTCCATCTTCATCGGATGGTTTTCAAATAGGCAACAAACGTTGTGGGTTTGTCTTGAGATGAGATTGAACGCATTTCTGTGTTTTAGAACTTTAACGAAGTGCTTTTCTGATTATTAAAAAGTCTTCCTTTCACTTTCGCGTATAGCCTGGGCTACCATGCCGTGCTTGTTCCTAAGATTTCTCCTTTTTTTGAAGTACCACGTCTTAGAAATGATCACTGTGCATTCTAAGAGATGTTCTTTTTTTGTGACTTGCACGGTTACTTTTTCTTATTTTCTATAGAGTAACAACTCTAAAATAGGAAAATAAAATATAGACATACAAACAATTTGTAATAAAGATGTTATGATGTCATAAAAGTAGTGTAATCTTGCAGCACAAAGTCGCTATCCACTATCAGGCATTGTTAGCACTGTAAGCTGTCTACTCAGGTTAGGTTTCCTAGGAAAAACAAAGGTTTAGCATTTGTTGCTACTCTGGTTAGCTTTCTTAGGAAAGCGAAGGTTTATCCTTTAATTAATTCAGGAAATAAGCAAGCGGAAAAGAACTTTTCCATGACGATTACAAGAAGAAAGTCAAGAATAAGACATTGCTAAAGCACATGGTGCTTGGAGATAAATAGGCAAGCATATGATCTGATGTTGATTGTGCAAACTGAAACAATTGTTTCATTTTTCGTAATAAAATCAAATTTTCCTCAGCCTTTCTAGTTTAGGCTCTCTAGATCGATGGTAGCCCTGCGCATAGCCAATAACATAAATAGCTGAGAATCTTCATAGCACGAGAGATAAACCAAAGAATCTGGACGATGAGTGCCCATTCGTTTTTGATAAACGCAGCAAAAGTAAGCCACTGCTATTGTTTTGAAAAAACGAATGAAAATTCTAAACATCGCAAAACATTTTGTCTCACGGGCACCACCTAAACATTTGCGAGGTCTGGCTTACAAGCACAATATAAATTAAAAGTTTTTCCATGTTTTCATCTATTTTCATTTCACACGCGTGTCAGTCTCTGCACTTGTGCCAAAACAGCCGAGCGCCAAAACGGCTCGGCGCCAAATGGCCAGCGCCAAAGAGTCGTCGCCAAAAAGGCGGCACCACAAAGTACCCGACCCTAAACAAAGAAGCAATGAAGTACTGCAGCTTCCTCTAACAAAGTTACCTCGCGAAAACTGTTGCTTTCTACGTTTTAATTTTTTGGATGCAAATTGTCGCTACAAACACCTGGCACCAAGGTCGCGTCCAGAAAGCGAAAGCTTACTTGATGACGTAGGTCCCGCTGCACATGTCTGGTGCTTGCCATGTTGCTGTTGCCGACGTTTTGCTGTTGGCGTTAGAATGACCAAAAGCGCCGTTTTGAACATTCAGACAAGTGAGTCGCTGGAATCCGGCAACGGTTGGTTGAGCGAATGTTCCGACAATGTTCGTCTCACTCGAGTCACGAACTTGAATGAAGACTCCTTTGAAATTCGCTCCGTTGCTTCCAGAAACAGTGACTGCAAAGCACGGATGAAAGCTTCTGTTGCCAGAAATCAACGTTCTGTAGATGTCGAGCTACGAGAAACTGAGTAAAATAAGTTCCACTCGGAAAAGAGCAGACTGCGAAAATATTTTATTAGTTTCATTTCACACTTCTATCTTTAGATAAGCAGTACGAAAATCAGAAACTAATTTTCAAAATTTCCTCACTTTGTAAAGTCGATCCTCCTGTGACGTCATCAGACGAAGTGGAAATACTGAAACCGAGGTCAGAACCGACAGCTCCAGCATTTATGTGACCGATCGGTTCCATTGTCGCACAGGCCTCCGCTGGAGGACCAGTTGGGTTACTGAGTGTCTCAACAGAGAAAAGGGCCAAAATTAAAACAACACGGAGCATGTTTTTGGCTGTAAAACTGCAAAATAGATTTATTGCTGCTATAACGTTTTCTGAGGTTTCGATTTGTTCGTCCACAATCAAACTGCACTTATTGCAGTTGTTCAACCTGATAACCCGTGACCTAATCTAATTTACGAAATTCCGTGCATCATACTTGCGGTACAAGAACGTCCAGCGACACTGTGCACTAAGCCGAAAATCTTCCTAGAATGAATTTATCAACCGCCAAAACATCTATGTTATTGTGCAAATATGTTCTTGCTCGAGGCAACGTTCTCGCGTACCACGACAGACCACATTCCCTGCCCATTCCGAGGACTTGGTCCCAGGCACAACGATGCTCGAGTAAGGGAATCTTTCTGAATCGCTTTTCACGACGAAACATCATGGTGTTATCGCGAACATCTTTGTTATTCTTGATAGCAATAGAAAATTTGTCAGCCTTTCTTCTGGTTTAATGGTAAATTCCTTTGAATATGTTTTCCCGCTACCAAACCCCGATAGAGCAGAGCAGCAATATATAAATACATGCGGGACTTCACGAAACCAACTCACACTTGAAACGTATGTTTGTAGAAATAATTAATGAACGCTTTTGTTCATAAACGTTTCTGGCCGGTGTTTTGTCATATTTTTAGAAATTCAAAATAAAGTAAACTCTCTTTTAAGAAATTGAGTTCGTTCTAACACTGACAAAAACACAAATCTCAGACATTATCTTCCTGTGTTTATGTTTCACGTTTGTCTATCCGCCGTTTTATGTAAATTTTAAATTTGAAGATGCTGATTGTAGGTTCGAGAGTAAGTCTGAAAAATTGAATTTAAATTCATCTACATCAGTGGTTTTAACCTTTTTTGTACTGCGGTCCATTATAGCAGGCACAGCCCAATATAACACAACGACCCCCACCTAAAACTCAAATAAAGCTAATGTAATACAGCTGTGTATAAAGAATATCTACTCGTGACCCCTCCGAAAATAATTTATTACCCTGTGGTGGTCGCATGGGCCTATGCAGGAGGGGTTGTGGGGCGATCGCCCCTCTCTAAAATCTACGAAAGTAACTTTATTTATTATGATTTTGCGCAATTCAGAAAACAACATTCGTGAAATAAGGTCATTTTGACGTTCATTGTTTTGTCACAGTGGTGTTGTGAAGCATACTTCATCTCTCTTGCAAGAGTTAACCCGTAGTGAAAATTGACTACCAAATATTACTGAAATCGACCCCCATTTCAGATCGGCCCCTAGGTGGTCGCGTCATCCAGGTTGCAAATCAATGATCTACATTAACGCTAGTCTGAGTTTTCTTTCAAACAATTCATGCATTATAGACTTTTGCTATCGCAATTTTAACCGATCACGAACTAAAGCCAAGAAGCGTTGCCAGATAATTTTATCATAAATCTACTCTACCTTGGATACTGCTCTGCGTCACTGTGTAATGCTAAGATTGGTTTTACTAATAACGAAGACGTTTTGTTCCACGTTCATGCAATGATTAAACGTTTTGGTTTGCTCTTCAACTTTTTCTAAAGCAGTTGTTGTCATTTTATTTTTCAAATTTTCAAACAGAATACTTGTGGCACAGCAACTGAAAACTAAGCCATGGTCAGAGTAAAATGCCAAAATTTTTAAACTTATTTTTCTGCAAAGTGTCAACTCAACATCTTACCAAGTTTCTGCTGCAAACATTGCTAGATTTTAGCAAAATGTGACCAAGATCGATCTTTCTCTACATGAACAAAAGTAAAGGACAATCGACAAGGTTCCTTTTACCACTGGTTGATCGTTTTATTGCCAGCAGGCATGCCAGCTTGTGCTGTCGTGACAACTCTCTTTCTACCATGTCAAAAGCAGTGACGCTATTAAACTTACTTCCTGTCTGAATGTTGTTGAAAACATTGGTGTTTTTATAATGAAGTAAGTCTAGTTCCTATTTGTTTTTGCAGCAGGTTGTTAATTCTTTAAATTTAGCCTTTCTTGAGTTTTGGAAATGTTATGAAACTAGCAAAAAAGCAGAATGTTATTAACTGTGATAATCCATAAAGCCTTTCACGTACGTGTTTCACGTTGCAGCTAATTAAAGATTTACAAATCACGGAGCTTTGGAGTCTCTTCAGGAATCACTGATGATGTGCGCCTTTTCTCTTGTCTTTTTTTCTCCTCCATAATGCCACATTGAAGAAATAGGTTTTGTGCAAATACCGGTGTATTGTGACTTTCTCCGTTCAAGCTAGTTCAGTGGTTTTTAGGCTTACACACGCTTGCCTAGACTTCTTAAGATGCATTTTTTGAACTGCTATTTCCAAGCAACAATAAGATATATCAGCTACATAACCAGCAGCTTCACGCTGAAAAAAACAAATAAAAATAAATAAATAATTTGTTGTGAAAAACTTAACAAAATAAATAATTACTTGTAAAAATTTGTGTGTGTGATCAACTGCGAGCAATGTGAGCTTTCTGGGTTAAATATGCTTCGAAAAAGTGTTGATAACAATTACAGTCGAACAACCTGATGACAAGAAAGATAATGTTTTCTACAAATTGAAGGTTCTTTTTGACGGTATTTAACATTATCAAAAATATTTTTAAATTTTTTGTCCACTCCTCCAAATGTGTTACAAGTAACACCTTATTTTTTCAATTATGAAAACCATCATGAGGTTAGACAAAAGCTTTGTTGATTTGATAGTACCCATGCGATTGGATTTCACTGACAAAATTTGCAAAAAAAGGCCAATAACAGCTTTTTTAGATCCAACGTCAAAAATCATATATAGAAAGTTTTTCCCTGTAATTTGATTTCTTCTGCAGCAGCTTTAAACACACATTCAACAATTTTTTGTTCTTAAGTCCGGTCCAGCTAACCTTATGAAGTTTGTCTGATGTTTACTGAAACGCAGAACTATAAGCAAATTTTTTCAACATTGTTCTCCTGGTGTCAAAAGCTCATCTCATGTAAACATCTTGTGAAAACAACATTACGCTCACTGTACTTCCTCGATTTGGGTGGTATGCGTGTGGTTTTACTGAAGTCATGTTTCATCGTCTGAAATAAACGACAGAGGAAGATTTCTTTTAATACCAAAGTTCAGTGTTTTTTGAGCCATTTTTGGGTGTCAAAATGACACCCTAAAATTTTGCAATGACACCCTAAATTCTGAAAGCCTAGATATGATTTTGCTTTGTATTGGAGTAAAACGATTTGAGATAAGCATGTTTTCCTGCACGTGGCTATTGCAACAGACGGCTGTAATGTTATAGGCCGACCCAATTTTCTGTCGCAGAAATTGGAAGCGAAAATTCTAAGTTTGATATCTGTGCATACAGGGGCGGATGCAGGGGGAGCAATTGGGGCGATCGCCTCCCCTACAATCAAGGAAAGTTGCTTTATTTACCATGATTTTGTACAATTCGGAAAACAGTATTCGCAATATAATTCGGAAAACGGTATCCGTAATAAGACTTGACTACAAAATATTACTGAAATCGACCCCCCCCCCTAACCTTACCGGCTGTATCCGCCCCTGTGTGCATAGTCATGCGCACCGCTTCAGCCTCTTTCTATACTGCCGCAGGTTTGGACAGTATGGGGTACGAAACTGCGAAAGCACTTTAATGCAATTGCGGAAGTGTTTTACTGTTTCACCGATGCGATCGGCTTGCCTGGTGGTGCATCAGAATACATTGAAGACAAAAGGTCGGCAGTTGCAGCGCTCATGCAAATCAAGGTGGTTGTCGAGTGAGGCAACAATGAGAGCTAGTGAGGTTTTGGCTTTTTGGGCAGCACTGAAGCAGCTGTCAGGAAATAAAAATGATGCAATGTGCGTTGCTTCACTGCGACTTATAAAAACAAAAAATTTCAACATGGTGCTTTCCTTCTGTCAACATGGCACCTCACCTGACAGAACTGAGCAAAGTCTTTCAGCCGGAATGTTTTAACTTTGCACAGGGGAAAGCGTCCGTAAAACTGTGCATCAATAAGCTCTATGACGCCGCTGCTAAATCCGAGCTTAAAGCTAATTGCGAAAAGTTTGATAGTGAATTAGGGGAACTTGGAAAGCTGGATGATTTGGCTGACTCATGTGTGTCAAGTGGCATGGCGTTTTGGAAGGGTGCCGAAAGACTAGCAAATTGATCGTCCCCATACACAAAAGGGAGACAGGAGTGAATGAACCAACTACCGCGACATCTTTTTGCTAAGCCTCCCAAGAAGAGTGTATGCTAAGATGCCGCGAAAATAATTAAACCAAAGCTGGATGATACCCAGTGTGGTTTTTGTCGCGGCCGAAGAAGAAACTACAGAAGAAATTTCTACTCTCCAGCAAATTTTCAAGAAATCATGGGAACATGTCAAAGACTTATGCACATGTTTTGTCGACCTCGGAAAAGTAATGGCCCTGTTCCTCGTGAAAAGCTTTGGGTGATGTTGTGGGAGTACGGTGTTGACGGGTGCCTATTGCTGGCCGTCAAGTAACTGCATTCCTGTTCAGAAGTTTGTATCCCTGTCGACGGAATTAACTCACAACCGTTCAGAGTGGGCGTTGGACTCCGAAAATGGTGTGTGCTGTCACCACTCCTCTTCATAGTCTATATGAGGGTTCTCACTCCTCTCCATAGTCTATATAAGGGTTCTCATAGTCTGTATGAGGGTTCTCCACACTACAGCCCGGGGGCCAAATTTGACCTATGAAGCCAATTCACCTGGCCGTAAAACATATTTTGCCAATAATGAAAAAATATTATATTTACGAAAAACTTGCTGCTTAGGTAGAATGTAACATATCCCTAAAAAATCACATTGCGCAAGATGTTGGCCCTCGAACTCTTGTGCAATAGCCTATGTGCTCCTCTTCCAAAAACTTTGAAGAGCCCTGGTCTATGAATTGGATTGACAGTCACAGACGCATCGACGAGGGTGTCACTGTTGGGAACTGCAGGATGAACCGTTTGCTTTTTGTGGACGAATTGGTACTGCATGCGTTGATCTTCGCAACAGGGTCTTCAGCTCACATTTGATCGGTTTTGTGCTGCGTGCGACCAAGAAGGGACGAAAATCAGCACTTAAAAGATTGAGGTATTATGTCTCGCCAAGGCAATGTTTCCTGGGCAGATGCCCAAGGCAGTTTCCTGCAAGTGAGCACAAATACACCAGCAGGTGGAGATGTTCAAGTACCTTGGGGATGGGGTGGTATTCACGAGTGATGAATGTCGGAACAAAGGGATTGATACACGGATTGGTATAGCAAACGCAGTGCTGCGTGAGCTTTATTGCTCCGTGGTGACGAAACAGGGGCTTTCAAACAACGCAAACCTTTAAGTTTTTAAATCTGTCTTTGTTCCGATCCTCACCTGTGGTCTTGAATCTCAGGTGAAGAATGAACGGCATAGATGGAATGTTTGGGAAGAGTTCTCGGTGTGACACTTTGTGACAAAGAGCACAGGTCTAAAATCCGCAAAGCCCAGCATGTCAAGCCACTTCCCCCAATCGATAGATCCCAGCTATATTAATTCGGCCATGTGTCCAAAATGTCCCAGGAAAGAATGGCGAACTAAGTCTTTCAGGCTACGGTCTAAACCCACGGGAAAGCGACCCAAAGTTTGTTCAAGGACAAGGTGGCGTGACTACATCTCTGACCTTGCTTGGTCCCGTCTTGGTGTGGAGCCAGCAGAACTATCTGAGATTTCTGTTGATCGCGGGGTATTTTGGGTCCTCCCAGGGTTGCAGCCCCCGCGTCTCTCCAGAAAAGAAAAGCGGGCACGAAAATGAGAAAATGAATGAATGTGAAGGCCTACACTGAACCTTTCTATTTGTGAAATTGTCTTTTGTTTGTTTGCCATAAGTGGATGTCGTATTCAAATGATTAAGCATATTTGGACGGAACCTTGCGCTTTCGTGAAAATGAGTTAAAAGTGTCAGACATAGCGGGGAACTTGGTGTTGACACCCTAAAGTTCCACCACGACACCCTTTCAAAAACCTTAAAAAAACACTGCCAAAGTTGTTTAACATCGTTTTTGATAAACGCTAAGGTTAGTTGCAAGCAATTAACAATGTTATTTTGCACTTGAACAGACGCAAACAAGACGTCGGGAAAGAGCATTAATGCGTTTCAAATGTCTGCAGAATTTCAGGGTGATTACTTTGCTTTCAATATTTTCTCCAGCAGGGTTTTAATTTCTTTCACTGAAGGAGAGCTCAAGTCCTTAAATTACATTTATAGATTGTTTTTGCGTTTTATAAAGATTTTGACGCATCTTTCTTATTTTTCTGCAAAACAATTGTTTGTACAGAAACTTTTTCCTTGGGGTGCATGACAACACATCTTTCGATGCAGTTTGTTTCTCTTTTTCAGTAGCAGACACGCCAGGAGACAGCAGCTTTTCGTAATTTGTATTACACTGACGAAGGACATGTTCTCGGCGATGTAAGCATAGTCGGTGGCCAAGTCACCTTGATTGCTCCATCTTACTATGCCCAAAATACGTATCAGCAAAACAACAAATTGAATGAAAAACTGTGGAGAAGTCGTCATGCTTCGCCAAACTTGTGAGGAAAAACGTACAATCTGACAAATGCAGCGGGTGTGTTACAAAGCAAATGGTCTAAAACAACGCTTATAGTTTTTGGCATTACATCCTGTAGATACCAAAAAGCTCCCTGCATAACTTGCATTATGCATTAACATGAACTGGTATACTGAACCAAACGAACCGCCAAACAAAAGCACAAACTGATGGGCTCTGAACCTTCGAAACGAATTTTTAATGTAACTGCAGTAACGCCGGTGTTGTAATCAGGGCTGTAGTGGGGTTTTTAGGTTTGGTATGGGGGCAAAATGCATTTGTAGAGGTAAAAGATATTGTTTTTGTTATATGTTTAAAACAAAATTTTCTGGGAACAACAAACTTTGGTGGTGCACAAAAAAATTGGAGAGGCACTACCTCTGAGTGCCTCCCTCGTGGCTAAGGGCCTGGTTGCACAATCGCCTTT
>Ga0210059_1015318_pt1 | contig 11212 bp, 2 predicted proteins | sample Ectturendosymbi2_FD_188042 | JGI IMG/M metagenome (GOLD analysis project Ga0210059, IMG submission 188042) | Ecteinascidia turbinata endosymbiont from Florida, USA - Sample 2 (SPAdes) (version 2) | ecosystem: Host-associated > Tunicates > Ascidians > Unclassified | place: Key West, Florida... | reverse complement strand
GCCATGTGAACGGCGGCGTCGCGTAATCACCGAGACATATCAAATCGCCACAAACAGAAAACACGTTCAAGAACTATCCTATATAACAGTAAAAAAACAAGTAGTAACCGGTATCTCAGCGGATAATCTCTATTTTTACTTGAAATTGTTGATGGCTGACCGCGTTGTTTGCGCACTAGTTTCGAACTTTTTGGCGACGCGGTCTGACGGCTGCATACGCGGGGTCACACTCCGGTGGATGAATGCCAGTCATCAGCTGAAGAACTACTTCAGAACAATGACCATGAAAGATTACAAAATAATTGTTCGGGTTACAAAAGCATTGTTCGGAAAGAGTTGCTATCCAATTGGGTGCCAGTGTCGCCACAAAACACGACGGTCGTTTGACAAGAATAGCCGCAGGTGCGTACATTTCCTAATCGATTGGTTGTTTGCCCGCATTATCTGAGCTCACAAAGCACCGATGAAAGTTCTGGCATGTAGTCCACTTTTGCCGTGCGATAAAATTAGCTACTTAGTATTTCGAAAAAGGAACAATCAATATCTCTTGAATGTTCGAAGCAGTACCGTAGCAGCCCAACTCCCCCCAAATGCTTGCAGGGGCCCCCTAATGGTGATTTATAAAAAAGTTATGATGTGCTACATCTCGAGGTCGAATGGCCTTCAAAACAAAATATCCTAATTGCAGACACGATTTTGGCAGAACCAGGCCCGTAGCCAGGTTTTAAGGTTTGGGGTGAAAAGACATTTTAGGGGGAAAGATTTTTGTTTTTATCACGTGTTTAAAACAAATTTTTCTGAGCAAAACAAAATTTGCGGGACGCAAAAATATTTGGGGGTAATTGTCCTCGAATTACCCCCTCGTGTCTGCGGGCCTGCTGGGCAGAACCGTCGCCAGAAAATTTTCCATTGGGGACCTTCATGTTTGTGCAGGGGGAAGACATTCTGAAAATTCATATTTAATTCATAACATGAACAGCATTTACAAATTTTGCAAATTAATTATAAATATTTTCCCGCAAATACCAATAGGCTTGTAGTTTCCAACTAAAATTTTTTGGAAAGGAACTGGGTCGTAAATCATTCTCATTTAATTTACGGCGATTATTTAGAGATGTCGTAATGAAATCCAAATGTACATAAAGACTGCAGGAAATCACAATCAATCCTCTCGTTCAGTTATCAAAACATTATTACCGAAGGCCGGTCAAAGCATGTGCTCCACGATAAACGTTTTCTTTCATTAGCGCAAATTGATAAACTTTACCATGAAATATGTGTATAATGCGTGCGCATTGGGCTTTTTGCTGGCCGAAATACGGATGCATAAACCTTGCTGATGTCTGGACTGTTAAGCTCCTAGTGCATGGCACATGTTTAGATTAATAACATTTTGTATCTCAAATCGCCTATAAATGTTAACAAATATAGACTAAGGCCAACACGGACGCAACGGTGAACATGCATAATGTACTGCCTGCACTACTCTGTTTTGTTGGGACAACTTAGCAATGATTGCTAAATAGACTCTTCTAACTACACAGTTATTAACTCCATCTGGCTGTCTGAACAGTAGGCTGCGCAAATGTGTAACTTTGATCGTAAGCACCAAAGCTATCTTGCTTCTATGCAGAATAAAATAAAAGAAGACTACGTGGGTTATAGACACAGTAGCCTACATCTTTTTGCACTAATCACTACACAAAGCACGTTGATCAAGTGGAAGTCTGATTTTTTGACGTATGCAACTAGGCATGTAGGCAGGGCCGGATAAATGAACGCGAGGCCCGTCAGGGCAAAGTCGTGACCGCGGCGCAAAAATTTGGATGAACGAATAATCCTGCTACCTAGCCAGAAGTCATGAGTCGGAATGTTAGGGTGGACTATATAACCCAAACTACACTGGACTATATAACCCAAATAAGACCCTGCAATCACAATAGAAGTTTTCCCCAGAAGAGTAATGGGACACGGTATTCTAAGTTTTACTACAAAAGAATACCATCAAATGGTGAAGCGGCAGGTCATCCATGCCTATTATTCCTGGCCTGGAAAAATAGGATCTTTTGCTACTACTGCAAACTTTTTCGCTCTGGATATCCACTAGCCCAGTACTCAATACCTCTCCTCTCTGCAGGTACTACATTCGTAACACCCTTCTGATCAGGGAGGTGCCTGGCCAGAGAGGAGGTAATAATGAGGATTGTAATTATTTGATTTCTTGGGTGTAACGGCGCTGTCCATTGAAGTCTCTGCTGGAGAGGTCTTAGCATCACCTTTACGGTCCTCGCTTTTGTAACATCACCGATTTCTATCATTACGCCACGCTCCCCGTCAAAATTTTCTACACACCACTGAGTGGGGCCCCGCAAAAGTGTTTCAAATCAGGCCCAGCACTTGCTAATCCCAGCCCTACAAACAAGATTACCAGATTTACCCCCAAAACATTCATTTATACTCATTTCTTTAAACTATGAAATTAAACCAACTCTAACATTTAGAATGATTTATAAAAAATTACAGTTTCTACAATTTGTGGTTCAGTAAATTTACTCCCTTGGAAGATGAAATTTACCCCAGGGGTAAATTTACCCCGGTTTAAGAACCACTGGTTTAGAGTGTACGTTAGAGACTGTGTCTATTTGGACATCTACCCTGTGATATGTTATGACTCAGCATTTTGGTGTGCTTGTATTCTTCGAGTAACCCTTGTGATGTGGATCATAAGTTTGAGCAAAACCATAGGTGTAGCAGCAGGAAAAATATTGGGGTGCAAAAGATTTTTAACCGAATTCCCCAAACTTGCCCGAAAAATTTGTGTGGGACGAACTCTCGCAAGAAAACATATAGACCTTTTTTGGGAGGTCGCCAATGTCTATTTTGCCATCAGAGGCAAAAGCACTGCTGGAGCTATTTGTCATTAGGTGAACCCGATTGGTTGAATTGGTCATGTGACAAGGACAATACACCTGGATTAGCGTATGGTCCTTGTCACGTGACCTAAAACCCTCACCCAAAACCTAAACACAAAAGCCAAACCTGACACTTTTTTAAAACCTGCTTAAAGCTCTTCCATCAAAGGTGTCATTTCTGCTAGCAAAGCCAAAGCAATAATGGTGAGAGCCGAACGTCCGACTATTCACACAACAGAGCTTTTTCTGCGGGCGGGAAAATAGACACTATCACGTTTTTAATCAGTCAGTCTCATTGATCATACAAACATAACAGAGGTGTCAAAGCATCTGTGCCCAAATTTTCAGGGATTTTGCCCGGATTTTCGACAAATCAAAACTTTTGGGGTGCGCTTGCACTCCCAGCTCCTACACCACTGAACTTACTGGTGCCACGTCTTGTGATTTTCCACTAGATCTAGTGTTTTTAGACTGGCCTAGTGATCTAGTGATTTCTCACTGCCATCTAGTGATTTTTTACAAAGTCTGAAGAAGATCGCTTCTCTTTTTTCTAACTTTTCAACTTTTCAGCCCTTTTTTGAAAGATTTTCAGCCTTTTTAAGCCGTACACTATTAATTACTTGAATTGTTGTTTGAAGATTTGCAACAACAGAAGGACAAGTGTTTCTGATTTGAGTTTTTCATTGCTTTCTTCTGTGTTGCTTATTGCTCCATTGTTGGCCATGTCGGTATTTTCATTTCTTTGCAGGAACACTGCAGTGGAAATAATGAATTAAATGTTAGGTTGATAGATGTAAAATACTCCGTGAATGGTGTCGCTTTCAGCCCTTAAAAAAATCCTGACAATTGTTGGTATGATATTTTCCAGGCTTCAGCATCATGTATTTTAACAAACTTGCAAATGATGATGTGAAGGTTTTTGGGCAGTAAAGTAAATAACTAAATCATTTCAAGCAAAACTGCGAATTTCGACGCAAAATGTTTAAATCTAGTGATTTTTTCAGATCTAGTGAATTTTTTTGTGACTCTAGTGATTTTTGCAGAGAAGCCTATGGTAGCACTGACTGAACCAAACATTTAATAAAAATGACTAAACATGGATCATTTCATCATGAAAACGAATCCTATATAATCATCAGCAAAACCGCTTGTGAATGAAAGTAGCAGTAGAAAAGGAGGCAAAACACACGAGAGAGAGTGAGAATTATTTCATGTGACACAGCCAATAACTAGAAACAATGCAAAAATCCATCATGCAGAAAAGTAACCAAATGTTTGTGGAAATTAAAACAAATGAAAACACAATGGCAAAAGAACTGATCAATGTAAACAGGTTGTAACTGTGTCACATAGGATTTGTGAAAGACCACGCAGGTCATCTAGTGCAGGGGTGGGCAAAATACGGCCCGCTAAACATTTTTTCCTCCCTCGTGTACACAATGCATGCTTTTATTATTTTTTTATGCTGATCGAATATCACTGACTTATCATAAGTCGCTTCTGTAGTATGGCAGTCGAGTGCATAGTGATCTTAGCACGCAAGCACAGATCAACCATCCGAGACGTTGCGTAAATGAATAAATGACAAGGTATCTCTCGGGTAGTACCCTAATATAATTGTGTAATTACTGTATGTGACATCATGAATGGTATTTGTGTGTTCCCCTATTTATGTGATTGCTTGTATCCGAATGTTTTCGTTTGTAGTGAAGTGCACACTTCATTAAATACTTATTTGAAAATGAGTTTGAAGTGTTGTTGAAAATGGCTAGTGTTGCGATCAGGATCGGATTTCGCTAATCCGTGGCCCTAGGGTAATCCTCTTGTGAGCCACCTTCTCCAACTGTTACGAGAAAAAAATGGAAAAGCGTTATTCAGTTTGAGCTTAACCGAAAATGACAGCGGACGCTCTAAAAGTACGGTCAATAAAAAATTATAAATCATTACTAGAATGCCCACTATCATCGCTTCTTGCTGCTCTCGACGCAAAAGCCTTCAATGACATGGAATTGTTGAAATCGTACTTGGCTGGCTGGAACATTATTATTAATTTTTGCAGGTAAACCAACCGAAAACGTCACGGTTAAATATTTGACACAACACATGGCCTACATTTTCATAAGTTTCACACCTGCTTTTTCTTATCTGTGTTAAAAAAAACAAACACATTGCACATATGTGCAGCGGCATAAAACGTTGAAGCTCGTGAGGACCACGTTGCGACTCGCTTACCACGACTGTAAAAATGTCACACACACGAGCAAAACACGTCAAGCAATACGCACCCAAACGGTTGCAACTGCTATGTTCACAATTCGCGTTTTTGTTAACTTTTCAGACTGCTAAGAATCGAACGCAAGTCGCAGCGAGACCGTCGCGTGAAAGGATGCGAGGTTTAAACCAGAACCGTCTCCCAGAAGTCTTCACCAGGGGGCTTTACATTTGCGCAACGGGACTTGACATTCTGAAAATTTGATTAAATCTCCACTGATTATAGTGTTTCATATTTCAATTTGGAGGAGCTGAGCCCACTAATGCTCCCCACAGCGACGGGAGTGTTTTATGCTTCCCTTATGCTGTCATTATTGAAATACGTACAAAAAGCTACAATGATCGCACCAAGTAAGACTGAACAGAACACAGTAAACAATTAAAAAAGGTTTTGTCCTAGCCTTCTTCATAACAAAATCATCTGGAATTTATTAAAATTTGTTTGCCTAAGTTTGTCACTTTTAAAGCACCGAACGCTTAGTGCAGCTAACCTCTCCTGGAACATTGCGACCCTGTAATTCATTTTCAATTCTTTTGAATCTTGAAAAAGACCTTTCTCCTGAGCAGTTAATGTGGTAACCACCAAGCTAAGAAATAAGGGTCTTCATGTTTGGATAAACTAAGAACCACTAATCTAAGGCATCAGATCCAAACGCGCTTTTGTCATTTTCTTGCTGTTACTCTTTTCTTTGTCTATTTGGGGTTGAGTTTTGTGGTTGCCAGTTGGCAAAGTGACTTTTTCTTGCTATTCAAGCTCAAGATCTTCTCTGATTTGCTTAGCATAGGAGAAGTACAAGCTTGCGCAAGTACTCAATAGCAATCTGATTTCTGAATGACTTTGTTAAAGAAAATTAAATTGGAAAAAAATCACATCTAAGACCTTTACGTAATAGAAACTCTAACAAAACTACAGTATTGTTCAGAAGAAGCAACTATGTTTTTATTGTAGGATAATGCTGCTAGCCCTACACATAGTTCTTGTCTGCAGTCCAACCTTAAGCTTTCATAGGTGCGTTTCAAACACGGATAGTCACAAGTTCTTTCGCCTGATTCACACGTAACAATCGGTACAATTCAGCAAACACAGGACTTAGCCAACGTGCTTTGAATATATCGACACAATAATCGGCATACGGCTTGACCAATGGTCATATTGAGATTCATGGAAAAACGTTGGAAGACCCTGGCGTTATCAATATCGTGGCCGTAGTCAGGGTCATATTTTTACCGAGGCGAATACGTTAATTACGTCACCCGTTTAGTACGTTGTTAAAGCAGTTTATGCAAACCTAACATCAGTGCCAGATTAACAATAGCAGCAAATGTATCAAATGGTACGGGCCCCGCGGTCCTTTGTGTTAAACTTTTTCATTATTATAGGCCAGGGGTGGGGAACCTATTTGCTACCACGGGCCGCATGAATTGTGCATTACCACTGGCGGGCCACAAAATTCATTAATTTTATTCTAAAAATTTACCTTTATCTCATTATGAGCAAGAGGGAGTTTTCTTGATTTACTTATGAGTTCTTGATTTACCTATTTTTATCATGTTGCTTGGTATTGACACGATTTTGCGTTCTAACTTGCGAACGAAATTCTGCTACGGGCCATATCAAATGTTCACGCGGGCTGCAGGTTACCCACCCCTGTTACTGGATATGCGAGGGGTGGATACTAGAATTTAGATAACCAAGGGAAACTTTGGGGAAGTGGGCCCTTTTCTTCACACATGCTATATAGAAACTTTATTCGCGGAAAGCAAGTTAAATTTTTCATTTTGTCTGGTAATTTGCTTCTGTGTCCATTTCACACTGTAAATTATTTGAAGTCATTTGATGTTAAATTGTTTTTTGTACATATTCTTTGTACAGTACAATTTGCCTAATTCGTCACCTCAAGGGGATTAGAAAAAAGTGACGAATTTGGCGAACTGACGAATTACGCAAACAGGTGAAAACTCTATCACAGAAGCTCGTATACTTTATCATAGTAATTCGTATGCATGCATAGTGCTCTTATTTGCAGTAAAATACAAGTTTATTGACGTTATGGTTGAATAAAACAATTAATTCCTCTGCTCTATCTGGACTCCTCTATTCAATCAAGCACCTTTTAAATCTTTAATAAACTTTTCCGCGTTCTATCAATGGGGAGTCGGGTCGCGCTTCGAACCTCGTGTATAAATTCGATAAACAACTTGCAAGATGCAACAATTCTCAGATAAAGATCCTTAACTTTGTTTGAATTCCCACACGTAATAGCTGCTTAGACATCTAAAGCGAACCTGCAAATGACGAACAAGACGAACAAAATGCTTCACAGGGATAGAAAGAGGTGACGAATTAAGCAACTTGACGAATTAGACGATGGCGAATTAGACGAACAGAAATGTACACAAAAGATAGGGATTCTGCCGGGACCGACGAAAAAGTGACGAATTAAGCGTATTGACGAATTAAACGATGACGAATTAGACGAGTTCTACTGTATACACATTAAATTTGTTGAGGGGCCTCTTTTGGCACATTTGCACATAATTGTTGCTTTATTTTGACTAACATATGGCTTACCTCAGTGCTTATGACTCTAAAGTGAATAAGCTTTTTTACAAAACAATGTAAAAAGTAAGTGCGAAACTCTCTAAAGAGGGGCCCTCACGGCATGGAAGAAGGTAGCCCGAGGCGATCGCCTCGTTCGCCTTCCCTGATAATCACCCTGATTATATGTATAGATTTTTTTTAAGTTCAAGGAGTGAATATTTTGCTAAATTTGACACAAGCAGTAAAGTGAATTTTTTAACTTAGGGCCCCGCGCCACCTTAATCCGGCACTGCCTAACATCCTGCCCAGGGCCGGATTAAGGGGGGGACAACGGGGGCAATTGCCCCGGGCCCCCCACTGTAAGGGGGCCCCCCGTGATGAAGTTTGTTTATTTCAAATGAAATACTCGTTTGAAAAATTTCGTAATTCAAAAGCGATACAAGAATACAACTCTATATTATATACCTATATGTTGCGTTAAGTATCAAGGGAACAAGGGCCCCCAACAGCAACTGATTTATCTACAAGTTTGACTGTCTGCCAGTTTTAGTAATCGCTATTGAATAGCCTATAAGTATTTTCGGTTTTGCTGAATGCAAATATATTTGATTTCGCTGGTGATTTTTTCCTAATAATCGTTCTTTTGGCATGGGTATGACTCTCTACTCGTGCATCACGCCTATTGCACAAATGTCACGAAAACATTACTATTTGCGTGCTAACAGCTAGTGGTTGCTGACTGCTGTTTAGTATCATCAACGTTGCCACTGGGTTCAGTCTTGTTAACATCAGATTGTTGTCTTCTTCAACATCAGATAACATCAAATTTTTACACTGCGGTTTCACACAAGCTAAATGCTTCTGTTAACAAACCTAACAAAGCGCGAGTACCCTCGTTGAATCCGAAACAGAGCGAAATATCGCCATTAAATGGAGAAGTCGTTTATAATTTACGTAAAGTGTTAGTTTCAACGCAGCGAAGAGAGCTTCTTTAGTTTGGAACGATAACCAAATACACATTAGGGTCAGTGGCTTAACTGACAGGAGGCAAAGGGCGACCTTCCCCCCTGGCAAGCTCAATGTAAAAGCTGGGCCCCAGTTGACATTTTGATATTTAGTATTCTTTAAGTTGTTTTTTTGCGTTTTTCGGGGTGTTTTCATTTTTTTATCTAGTACAGACATCCACGACATCCAGAGATTCACTATCTTTCTTAACTTTTTTTCTGAGTTTTGGCTAGTGGGCCCCCTTCAACTAAGCTTTCCCCCCAAGGATCAAACCTCTAATTACGCCACTGATTAGGGTGAGAGATTGATGAAAGAAACTTAAAAATCATGAATCTAACTTATTTTCGTCCTGAAATGAGAGGAAATGTGGAAAAAAACAAGAACCCAGTCAATATCAGATTTGTCCACAAAACATCAGACATCAGAAATTTATCTCAGAGCATCACATCTGATGTCATGTTAACAGGGCCTCCGAGAGAAATTCTACCAGGGGGTACGAAAACCGACACCGGGCCCATTTATTTTCTTGTGCCCTCGTCGAAACTTGTATAGCTTGTTTGTATAGTAATCAAAATCAGCTGTCATGCTAACACTTATAAATCGGTTACTTGTACTGGCAGCTGGCTTACACTGATATAATTTTAGGCTTGATTACAGAAAAACTGATCTTATGTACTTTAACTTTCCCGGGTCCCTGTACCTACCGGGCCGGGTACAATGTACCTCTCGTAGGCCCTGCATGTTAAAATATCAGAAGTGGCAACACTGGTATCAATGATCCCGAACTTTTGGTGCTGTCTCGAGGTCGCCGCAACCGAACTGCACCTTTGTTTCGTCATAAAGGGTAACGTGTGGTGGAAACGCACTTTTCTTCCAATGGCTACTATCGTTGTGTTACATCATAAACACATGAAGCTATTCAAGCCATTTACACCAGATGTCATTGCGTGGTCCGTCAGGAAAGGTTTTAATCAGTCGATTCGCAGAACGAAAGAGCAGAAAACGAGATTGCAATGTTTAGCTAGCGCGATGCCGAAACTGTAATGCCATCAGGACATCAGGAGCTATGTAAAGCGCAAAGCTCCTAAGAAGAAAAAACGCAAGGATCTGGCAGTGTTAGCAAAAACGCCGCGACTGAATCGCTTTTTCTAGCAAAACTTTCAAGCAGCCACGTCAAAGCAGTGGCGTTAACCAGAGCACCTGAAAATTAAGACATTAGCTTGGAAACAAGTTTTACACTCAGCCTGGCTGGCCACACATGTTCTTTTTCCGGTGTTTTTGATTGTAATCTCAGGTTTCTGCTTATTGTTTGGGTGAATGTTGTTTCTTGCTGAGTCACTCTGTAGTCTGTGAAACATTTTTTCTTAGTAAAAATACACCCTAGTATCCATATCACAAATTCCCTTCTCGGAGCTAGCTGTATGTGAATTTGAGTAAGCACATTCTCGACTACCGTAAAAAACAAACGGGAACCTTGCTAATCGGCGAAAGCATAACTTTTACAAACGATGACGTCATGAATTACGTCATAGGGGCCCTCCAGTAAAATTCCCCGGGCCCCCGTACCTTTTAATCCGGCTCTGATCCTGCCCTCATTTAATCTAGGCTGGTAGTATCACTGGTGGTTGCAACACAGTGTAGCTGCAGTGCTGCTCTTTTTAAAACAGCCACAAAATATAATATGATTTGATTTAGCGTTACAATAATGTTTTGTGGCAGCATTACAGAAAGTTAACCGAGGCAAATACTTCATTTGCCTCAATGTAGCTACGGCCCAGATTATGGAATCTGAATGGGTGAAAAAAACTAAATTTCATGAATAGTTAAGACAAAGTTTTGACGAATATTTATCGAACTGATCATATACTGGCAATTGAGTCTAGGCATAGAACAGTTTGCTGGAGGCCCCCTTGGATCTTGAGACCCTAAGCTTAAGCCTACATAACCTATTGGTAAATCCGGCCCTCGTTGCGATCGGAAAACCCGAGCGGCAAGTGCGCAAAACTGGCAGCAAGCAACTGAGATCACGCGCCACGATCACTCTGTTATTGCTTGTTCGCGCCACATTTATATACAGTAGGTGTTGTTCTTCGCGCACAGCCCGTTCGTGGTGAATCGCACATTCATCGCAACGCTAACCGAGGGATTGCTTCTCTAGTAGACTTGCAAACAGTTGTAAAATGTTTGGGGGCTGCCACAAACACAGGTAAAACTGAACAGGAGGTCATCAGGTGAAATGTTCATGCAGTTCTGCAACGATTTTGTTAGGTTGGTTATAATCTCATGCTACTGAGCGTGCTTAAAACCGGTGTAGCAGACACTTTAGGGTCTGTACATACTCGTCACGAAACTCCCATTTGCCAGGAATCAACAATGCAAAATAACACTCTCTCACTTTAAGAAATCTGCTCTTTGCTGTAAACCAGGAACACAAGTGATTCTCTCGTATCAGACTCAGTATCATTCGAGAGAGATTTCGAGA
>Ga0210059_1015317_pt1 | contig 11212 bp, 4 predicted proteins | sample Ectturendosymbi2_FD_188042 | JGI IMG/M metagenome (GOLD analysis project Ga0210059, IMG submission 188042) | Ecteinascidia turbinata endosymbiont from Florida, USA - Sample 2 (SPAdes) (version 2) | ecosystem: Host-associated > Tunicates > Ascidians > Unclassified | place: Key West, Florida... | reverse complement strand
CGTTTGTTTTTTCCAGTAGTCGAGAATGTGCTTACTCAAATGAACATACAGATAGCTGCGAGAAGAGAGTTTATGATATGAATACTAGAGTGCATTTTTACTAAGAAAAAATATTTCACAGGCTAGAGGGTGAGTCGGCAAGAAAAAACATTCGCCCGAACAATAAGCAGAAACCAGGGATTACAAACAAAACCACAGGAAAAAGAACATGTCAATGTGGCCACGGCCAGCCAGGTTGAGTGTCAAAGTTGTTTCCAAGCTAAAAGTCTTGATATTCACTTTCATTTTCAGGTGCTATGTTTAACGCCACTGGTTTAACGTTGCGCTTGCTAGAAAAAGCGATTCAGTCGCGGCATTTTAACTAACACTGCCAGATCCTTGCACTTTTTCTTGCATGAAGCTTTGCGCTTTTCATAGCTCTTGGTGGCATTACAGGTTTCGGCATAGCTCCAGCTAAACACTGCAATCTCGGTTTCTGTTCTTTCGTTGTACTAATCGACTGATTGAAAGCTTTTCTGAAGGACCACGCAATGACATGTGGTGTAAATGGCTTGAATAGCTTCATATGTTTATGATGTAACGCAACGATAGTAACCATCGGAAGAAAAGTGCGTTTCCACCACTCGTTACCCTTCGTGACGAAACAAAGGAGCAGTTCGGCTGCGGCTACGATGAGACTACACCAGAAGTTCGGAATCATTGATACCAGTGTCGCCACTTCTGATATTTTAACATGACATCAGATGTGGTGTTCTCAGATAAATTTCTGATGTTAGATATTTTTGCGACAAATCTAATGCTGACTGGGCTGTTGTATTTTTTTGTTTTTTTTTAGGACGACAATAAGTTAGATTCATGATTTTTAAAATCTCTCACCCTAATGTGTGTTTGGTTATCGTTTCAAACTAATGAAGCTCTTTTTTCGCTTCGTTGAGACTAACATTTTACGTAAATTATAAATGACTTCTCCATTTAATGGAAATATTTCGCTCTGTTTCGGATTCAACGAGGGTACTCGCGCTTTGTTAGATTTGTTAAAAGAAGCATTTAGCTTATATGAAACTGTAACGTAAAAATTTGATGTTACCTGATGTTGAAGAAGGCAGCAATCTGATGTTAACGAAACTGACCCCAGTGGCAACATATACTGATACTAAACAGCAGTCAGCAACCATTAGCTCTAGCACGCAAATAGTAACGTTTTCGTGACATTTGTGCAATAGGCGTGATGCACGAGTAGAGAGTCATACCCATTGTAAAACAACGATTGTTAGGAAAAAGTTACCAGGGAAACCAAGCAGATTTGCATTGAACAAAACCGAAAATACTTACAGGCTATTCAGTAGCGATTACTAAAACTGGCAGACAATCAAACTTGTAGAGAAATCAGTTGCTGTTGGGGGCCCTTGATACTTAATGGAATATAGGAATATAATATAGAGTTGTATTCTTGTATCGCTTCTGAATCACGAAAATTTTTGAAACCAGTATTTCATTTGAAACAAATAAATTTCATCACGGGGGACCCTTTGCAGCGGGGGGCCCGGGGCAATCGCCCCGTTGCGCCCCCTTAATCCGGCCCTGATGTGACGCAAAATAGAAGTTGAAGAAAACATAAGTAACAAATTCTAATTTTTGCCAAGCAATTTTGCGCCCCTGCCAAAGTGGCGCCCGTGGCACGAACCATGCCTGCCATACTCTGGATATGCTACTGCATTTGCCCAACATCCGTGGAATATGAACACACGCAATATGTTTGAATGAAATGCATCATAGTCAATACTTTTTGATCCCTTAGACGTTCTTCCGTAGATGTGCTGCTGGGAATCAATGGGAAATTAAAAATTCAAAAAGACCTGCAGCTGCTATGGATATTTACTAGAGCCGTTTGCTAAAACGACCTTAGCATTTGCTGTGCTTATAAATTTCCGTAAATTAAGCTAAATACCCGCAGCAGTCTGCTAGTGCCTACACTTCACTTCTGGTGAGAAATTTGCAGAAAAGAAATTCAAAAGTACTTGCTTCAGCACGCTATAAAAGGACCAAAATTGATTGGTAAGATAGTTCAGTGTGTCAACGTGTATTTAATTAGAGTAAAGATTTAGGGGTTTGCTATTTAATTTTTAAAAAATTGCATGACACAACTACGATATTTCTCGTTTTTTTTGCTAGTAAACAGCTCCATTTCTGGAATCACTTGGACACAAAAAGGCTTAATGTCAAAAACCTGTCTCTGGAATCATCTTGCGTATAAAAAAGCTTGCATCAAATGAGACCTTTCCTTGCGTTTTTGTCGAAATATTTTAGGCGATTTAAAATTAAATATTTCAGAATTTGCATTCGCGAACTCATCAGTCGTAGTACAACTAATACTGTTGAATGCATAAGTGTACGGGAGTGCATATTTTTTGGGATGCAAAGAATTTTTGCCCAAATTTGATATTATTTTTCTCAAATAACGTACAAACAGCAAGTCTTAATCTTAAGACTAAAATGTACCAATGCAAACAAATAAAGGTGTCTGCATGCCTGATTCCTGATTACCAATTACTGGGGTTCAAAGCCGTAGCAATCAATATTCTGCATAGTCACATGTGAACAATGGTAATATTTATTGGTTGAAAAAGGTTAGCCAATTGCAATAAAGTCCCTCCCAAAATTGCTGTTCATGCGACCACATGTGGTAGGATTTGTTCAACATCTTCATTTTCAAGTTTTTATTTATGCTTATTCTTTCAAAACGACCATCCTAATAGCTAACATCTGAGCTTCTCTAGCATAGATGTGTGCATTTGTGTTCGCCACAATCGCAATCAATCTGGAAAAGGAGAAAAATATATCAGGTTACGATCTAAAGTATTACACTGCTGCAAATAGGTCAAGTCTCAAGTAAGGAGAGGGAAAGGAGGCAGTTTAATACATAGCATAGAGCTTAGCCTTCCACATTAGGCTATCTTCACTGCAATGTGTTGTACTTAAAATATTACAACTTACTTAAACATTTATAGCAGTGGTTCCCAACCGGTGGGTCGCGGACGAGTGGCTGTGGGGTCGCGAACAGCTGCCTCAGTAGTTTGTTAAAGTCTCGAATATTTAGATCTTCGTATATCAATATTTTGTGCTACATTGCCAAAACCGAAACACGGGCAGATCTTTATGAGGTTCACATTATTACCATTGTAATTCCTATTTGATTTCTCCATACAGTTTCAATCAACCTGATTGATGAATAGAGTTCTGCGCGGGCTGGGTTAACCCGCGCGAGTTGCAGGTACCCGCATTTGCGGGGCGGTTGCGGGATGAGAAATTCTTTGCGCGGTAACTGAATGTTGAGTCAAAGCACATGAACTTAACCAGCTCATAAATAGCAAAACATGTGGATGTACTAAAGTTGTTTGCCAGCATTGCGCTTAGGATAGTACGCCTACAGTAATTTTTATGATGTAACAACCCACTGTTGCGAAACATTAGCTCAAACTCTTGCCATGTGGTGGGCAAGGGACCATCTCCATTTTCCATTGGTGCCGTCGTACTTGGTGAGGAATAATTCGGTCCATAGCACCCTTTCTAAATGAACAAGACAGCATTTAACGCACAGCTGGTGACAACCCGACTGAAACGTGGTTTTATCACCTCAAATCTGTTGACTGCGTACATCAGATGTGTGGAAAAGTTTTGGTTATGTTGCCAATGAAAAGTATATCGGCTGCTTGATTTTGCTGCTTGTTGGATTTGTCTTCAGCCAATATAAGTTTTTAGTAGGTTTTCTGACAGGTGCGGGTTTGAGACAGAAAAAGTGCGGGAGGGGCGCGGGTGGGGGTCAAGACCGTTGCCAGGATTTCGCAGCAGGGCGGCCAAAACCACAAGGTGGGCCACATTTTTTAAATAATATATTGGATGTACGCAGAAACCGGGGGCCAAACATGAAATGGAAGACACATATTTTAAAAGGGGGCGGGGCGGGCACCACTGGCCTCCCCGCTGGCGACGACCCTGGTGTGTGTTAGAAGTCTACGGGGCGGGAGCGGGCAAGATTTCTCAAACTCCTGCAGGAGCGGACAAAAAATTTCAACCCGCACAGGACTCTGTTGTAGAAAGACAGCAGCACCAGACAAATCAAGTGATGCTGATTTTATGTCACCCTCGTAAACATTTGTTCTGCTGCGAATACTTTCCAGTTGAAATTTCAACTAAGCTCAACCGATATTTTTATCATTGTAGTTCCATAACCTTTTACATTTATTATTTTGTATTCCTTGTGGTTCAAGGTCGTGATTCCAGTACAAAGTAGCGTATAGTTGACAGATGGTGGGCTCTTGCCAGTAGGCCCAACAAGTGTTAGGGATGTGCATAAAAGTTCAAAGTAACTTTTCAACATAGTGCAATTTGCGGTTCAAACAAACGGTTGCATCCTAAAGAAAATAATGCTCTTGCATTTCCTGCAATGGAAACTCGTCGCAACAATCTTGTATTCACCATTTGAATGAAATAGTTATGTTATTCACGATTAAAAAACTTATGAACCACTCTAAAGCCACATTTTAATAAGATCTGAAGCAATTCATAGGTTTTTCAAAATAAAGCAAAAATTATTTGCAAATGAGCCAAAGGGGGCTCCTCAACAACTGTTTTGGGGAACCTTTCTAAGAGTTTGCTTCAGGCCCCTGTCTGTGAGGCTGGATTTCAACCCCTGTTCACATTTGACATTACAGTAAAACAAAAGTCAAAAGAAGAGACTGGACGTTGAGAATGACATGAGATTAGTTTTCACCAACATCCCCCCAAGAATTTCAAGACTAGTTGCACAGCTGCAAGCTCAGTCGTCCCACTGATTAGCATGGGTGCTATGGTGCTATTTGTTATGCATATGAATGTAAATACAGTGAACGCAACATGCAAAATTATGTTTTTATCTTGTCGGTTGCTTTTTGAAGCCCATTAAAGTTGCAGTTAATGGCTGGGGCTGAGCGACTATGTCATGTTTTTGAAGGGGGTCGCGAGCTTATGTCATATTTTCGAATGGGGTCGCAAGATGAAAAAGGTTGGAAACCACTGGTTTATAGCTTCTAAAATCACATTATGAAAAGCAAAATCCACTCCAGCTTAAAAAATTAAATGTGCACTGGGACACAGCATGCTAAGCAAAAAAAGAAATATTGGGCTGATACAGACAAATACGGCAGCCTGTATGATCAACTACCAAAGAATGTATAAAAATGCACATTTCCAATGACAAATGACTAATAACTTGAACAAGAATATTTTTTAAAAATAGCAGTGCTTCACTGCACTGCATTAGCATTGGTGAATCATGCAGTGCAATAAACAGTACAGTTGCTACTGTTCATGAAAACTTCACTTCACAGCATTAAATCGAAGCATTAAAATTTGGCAGGATGCAACATATGAAATTCATTGCATGAAACAAACGGAAAATATGAAAACCTAAACAGTATGAAATCACACCTACATTACTATCACACAACATATTACAGTTGCAGTTACGTGGTTAATTCTGTTCATGAATACTTCGCGGTAACAGATTCACACTTGCAAATCTCACAACATCAAGCAAGTTTGAAACACGAAAGCTTCACAGAATCATATCAAAGTTACACCACAGCTACATTTTAGTTGTACACTTTACAGCATCAACAATTTGAGGTTTACAAAAATTAGGGTTAACTGGAATGGTGGGTTACCACTACATGTTCCTAATTTTAAAATGTTTCTTAGTCTACCAAAATTTGAATGAGGTTGTTTCGGTTGGCTCAAATTTGATTTGGACTGTTGTAATTTGCCTAAATATTTATAATATATCTCGTATGCAAATCTGAAAGAAACTCTACAAATTTGCCCAGATGGTTCTAGTTGTACCCAAGTTTGAACGAAGCTGGTTCAATTACCCAAATATGATTGAAGCTGTTGGAATCTGCCCAAATGTTTGTAATTGTATGTAAATTTAAATGAAGCACTTGTATATTACTCAAATTGAAATGAAGCTGTTTGAAGTTTCCTAAATTGAATAAAGCTGTTTGAAGTTACCCAAAATTGAACGAAGATGTTCCACTTGGCCCAAATTTGAATGAAGCTATTGCCATTTGGGCAGAGTTAATTAAGTCTGTTCGAATTTAGGCCAACCCATATTTTCCCAATTTATGGTAACATTTCTAACTTCATCCAAATTTGAATGAAGTTGTCCCAATTTACTCAAATTTCGTTGAGATTGTTAAAATTTACCCATATGATTTTAATTTCATCCAAATTTGAATAAAGCTCTTATAGTTCACCCAGACATTTCTACAATAAATGTACTAAATTTCAATGGAGCTATTCTATATAGCCCAGCTGTGAACAAGACTGAAGTTGCCTACAATTGAATGAAGCTGTTGCAAATTGCCAAAATTTGATTTGACTGATGGTCTTCATGGAAATGTTTCTTATTTATCTAAATGTTTTTATTTTCACCCAAATTTGAATAAAGCTTTCCTCAATTGCCCAAATTTAATTGAAGCTGTTGGACTGTACCCAAATGCTCCTGATTTACTCAGTTTCTAATTTTACCCAAAACTTGAATGAATTTTTCTAGTTGGCCCAAATTTGACGAAAGGTGTTGGAATTACCACATGATTCCAGTTCACTCAAGGGCAGTGACTAATTTGCTATCAGGGGCAAAAAAGAATGGCAAAATAGTCTCAGAATATTTTGCCGTTTTCCCCATTATTTTGCGGCTGATCGGCCATTATTTTGCCTTAGTTGGGCAAATAAACACTACCTCACTTACACGAGAATGTAGCTGTATACTTTGCCCAAATGTTGAAAATTTTTGCCCGAAGAATGGCCAATTTTTCAGCTTTGGGAATGCGACCGCATCCCCATGCCGTATGCTTTGGTTGAATGAGTTTATGTTTTGTAAATTTCAGACAAATAGCGGAAATCGTTTGTTTTTAATTCACATGTTTGGAAAAAAATATAAACTTTTAATCGACCTAACATTCTGTTTTGATCACAAAACTGAATACCAAGCTATAGATCTCCTGGCGCACTTCCAGAGTTGTATGTATTAGAACATGAGAAGCACAAAGAATCTTTAGCGTACATTTTCATTGTGAGTTCAAGAACCGATCCAAAGTCAAGTAATGCGCAAGATTATGAGAGCTTTCAGCGCGGTTTACATCGCAAAAACAACTTTGATTGTTTGAACGCACAAAATACAGCAGCGTGCACATACGTTTTCTCTCATGGGCATTTGCTCCATCTGAAAACTTAAGAAAGAAGGGAACCCTTCAACACCTTCCTGAAACGAGCATTTGTATTTAAGCAATTTTCATGTAAGGTCAATAAAATTATGAAAATTACCAGCAGTTAATTACATTTTTTCCAACTGCATGGTCTGTTCAAGGAAAAATAGAAGTTGTAAACACCTTTGAGCATTTAGCTGTAGCATAAATTTGCATAGATCCAACATGAAAGTAGTAAAAACTTTGACGAGTATGTGCTTTAACGAAAACGTTTGCTGCTTTTCACACATCACATGCAGCATATAAACACATCAAGAAAATCAATGCCATTGGCCAAAGTTAGGACGGATTTTGTTGAATACTGATTTTGTCTAACATTTTGATTGTATTAAAGTCTCAACTTCAATATACTTTAAACAGAAGGTACCATATACTCAAGCACATTTGGGCCTATCTCTTGTTTTCAAACTGAGGTTTTCTTGAGCTGAAACTGTTGCTTTGAATCACCTAATTTTTGGTGAAAACTTGAGAATATTTTTTCACACTTAGAGCTTCTGACTGCACAGTGACATCTGTTGTTCTCTAAACATAGGCCTGGCGAACAGCTTCAGTCATATTTGCACTTTTGCCACATTCCAACGTGATTGCGCGATGTGAATTACTTCCGTCAGTGCTTACGTTTGTATCTCGCAAAGAAAGAAGGTGCATTTTTTCAATGTTTGAGTTATCAGAAATTTAAGGCAAGTTAAATGAAGGCATTGCGCTGAAAAAGGAAGCGATGGTGCTACCGTATTACAATCGGTGTGGCTTTAAACAACATGGTCATGCCTATATGAACCTTTACGTAGTACATGTAAGGAATGCAAACTTTTTCCGAAAAAATTGAGTTTGCGAATTAGTTTTCCCTTGCTAACTTAGTGATAACACAGTTCAACGTGAAATTTATCCATTGGTTGTCGCACGCAAAAATCACTGTTGATTACCTTACGCAGACGTTTGTGAAATGCTGCTGCTAGTTGGATGAGCTTTATTTTGAAACAATAGTTTTGCAACGTTACTTTGAATTTGCGAATGTAACGGAATGTGGTGAAGCGTTTCTATCTCAAACGCGTAGGCATTTTAGTGTGTAGTACATCGTGCATGGCTACTAGTTTTCCTATTGGAGTAACATTTAATATGTCAGTATTTGTTTCATATCATGAGCAATATGTTTATTAGAACTGCAGAGCAGAAGAACGTAAGGTCAAGCTCAAAAATGCTTACTCGCTAACCTTGACCTCTGAAAAACGTTTAGTTTTTTAATAAGAGTAACACAAGCTTGTTAGAGCACAATTATTTGAAAGTAATTCCAACAGCGATGGGCAAAATTACTGTTCTCACGGTTTAATTTTGTGGCCATCGGATACTTCGGCAGTGCATTATTACTGTTTGCGCATTCTAACATGCCAGAGACTTTCTGTCTGTAGCGTAGTCAGCCCAAAACTTTGGAAGGAGCAAAATATTTTTTATTTAACACGGAATCTGGTAAGGTTAATGAAACGAAATTTCATTAAAAATTAAGACATAGAATTTTCACTAATATTTATCGAACTGATCATACACCGAAAATTGACTCTATGCGTACCACAGTTTGCTAGAGGCCCCCTTGGATCTTGAGGCCCCAGGCTTAAGCCTATATAGCCTATTGGTAAATCCGGCCCTGGCGCACTGTGGTTACGAGTAAGCCCGCAAGCGAAAGGTATTCTGCGTTTTCATTCACTACACATACTACGCAAATGTTTGTGGGAATGATGGCTGTGTTGTCATTGGCAACACCGATCGTTACAGAGAAGCACTACCGCTTTTTTGTCAACGCAATGCCTTTATTCAACTTACCTTATATTTCTTGGTAAGTTGTTTATTAAAAGCAGTTAACATCTTTTTTCCGAGATACAAACGTAAGCACTGACGGAAGTAATTCACACCACGCTATCACGTTGGAATGTGGCAAAAGTGCAAACATGATTGAAGCTATTCTGTAGGTCTACAGTATGTTTGGAGAATAACGGAGATGTCACTTAAGTCAGCAGCTGTAAATTCGAAAAAATGTTTAGAAATAAATTAATTTTATCAAGAGATTTTAAGGTATCCTCAGCCATAGTCAAACTTTCTGTATAATGATCCAGGCTTGTTTTGTTGATAAACATTTCAATTCCGGGGCTTTTTTCTCACGCTACAGTCAACGAAAACAGAAACAGGTATTCACGTTTAATTGACAGTTCTCCATCTCAACAAAACAAGGTTTGCCATATATGTCAAAAACCTAAATGGCGCGTCTTTTTAGGCACCCCGGTGTCATAACCAAAGTATTTATAAAGAATTTATGATGTGTCATGCAATAGAGGACACAGAAAACATCGGTGGGGATGTACTTCGAAATTCTTACATTGTATTTCACTGCAGATAGATAAAAGTTTTGTGGGGGCGACGCATTTTTTTCCGTACCACTGAAGTACGTGCTCCTTTTGTGAACCTTTGTGTATAACACCTTTGCAATATCCAATCTCACTTTACATCAGTTATTCACTCTAGCAAGTACAATTCATGTAAGCAAATTATTCACCATCACGAGTTAAATCTCAACCAGTGCTGGATTAACAATAGTAGCAAATGTAGCAATTGCTGCGGGCCCCGCGCTTTTGGGAGCCCCGCGGTTTTCTGTAATGAATCTTATTTATTACATTGTAAGGAAATCAGTATTTTGCTAAATTTGCCAGAAGTAGTAAGCGAAGGTTTTCAATTGAATGCTGTCTGTGTACAAAAATTATTGTTTGATTCTTTTTGTACATGTACGTAACAAAAGGCATAAGAATGCAGTCAGCACTGTTGCCATTATAGCTGATTTGCTGCCAAATCCAGCAGGATTGTCTCACTGTTGACTGTAAAATTTTCAATACAGCAGTTAGCTGATTTTCTAGCAGAATTTTACCAACCATTTGGCAGGTTAGTAGCATATAAATGTATGTTTACGGGTCCAGCTCCATTTCTTTGTTTTTACCGCCATTTGCATCATTAAAATTTCCCTTATCAAACTGTGTATGTTTACGGGTCCAGCTCTTTTTACCGTCAAGCCCATCAGTCAAAGCGTTCAAGCGATCCCCGTGTGAGGCAGGGTATTTATTCGATATGGAAGAATGATTCGTTTGTCATCCTGGGCAGAGAGAGCTATTTTATTGACAGTTTCTGTGAATATTTCATGCTGCCGACTTCTGATTACGTTCATTGTTCTCCACCAAAGGCGTACGCAAGGGGGGGGGGGTTGGGGGGGTTGGGGTTAAAAACCCCCTCTTGAATTTGCTATGTTACAAAAATGTCATTACTTATGCAAAGGAGTTTGTGTATGTTTTCGTACATTTTTTGCTCGTTTGATGTCAACTTAACGCAAAAGCCACAGAATGATTTTGCATGAAAATTTCAAGGAACACTGTAAATGGACCAAAAAGAAATAATTACATTTTGGGGGGAATCTGGGTTATCGCCTGTATCCAAAAACCATCTCACCACTTTTTGCGAACCTCCCGTCGACTACGTATTTTCATGCTTGTGTTACGTGATAGTTGACTTTATTCGTAATAATTGTCTTTATTTTGTCAGATCAGCGCGTGCGCTGACGGTGCTGGCTTGACTTCTTCACCAATTACTGTGGCATGGTAGAACTAGTTAAACGAACTCAAAGTCAGCAATTGTTAAAACCCAGAACCATTTAGGCTTTTAATTATGTCTCAGCCGGGAAAAAGGAAAAATAAAAGTTTGCTGGACTTCTATTCTAAGAAATCTCGAGATGATTCCACGGAAAATGTCACTGTATGTCGTGACGTGAAGGCAGCTAGTTCTGTTAGTGCTGAACTTGCGTGCAGTAGTTCTAATGACAAACATAAGCTACCAGACAGTTTCACAGAAGAATTTCAGTCGTCCAACCAGCAGCCACTATC
>Ga0210059_1015316_pt1 | contig 11213 bp, 9 predicted proteins | sample Ectturendosymbi2_FD_188042 | JGI IMG/M metagenome (GOLD analysis project Ga0210059, IMG submission 188042) | Ecteinascidia turbinata endosymbiont from Florida, USA - Sample 2 (SPAdes) (version 2) | ecosystem: Host-associated > Tunicates > Ascidians > Unclassified | place: Key West, Florida... | reverse complement strand
CGTAAAACCAATTATTCAATCCATTGAGCTGAAGATAGCTAGTAAGTTCCTGCGTTGGAGCTGTAAGGGTACGAAGTGGGGGGGGATTTGGAATTCAGGAAAAAATTCCCGATATTTTTGCGCAGGTTTCTTAAGCAGAACCATCGCCCTGCAAAACTCTCCTGTGCGTTTTCCTCAAAGTGGCGCAAAAATTCGGGCGAATTGAAAATTTTCTCTCCCTACAGCCCAAGGTTCCCGTATGCCTCTGGTTAGAGCTGTGTACCATAATTTGTTGAGGCGCGTCGCTGAGCGCAGTAATCAGGGCGTAACGACGGGAGTCACAATTCCCGGTCGCCGAATCACTATGAGGGCGCCGAAAAGTCCCAACAATGTCACAAGTACTTCAGTGCAGTACATTTGCTTCCGAAAGACCTCAGCTTCGAACATGGGGGCGCCAAACTTGTTTCTTGCCTCGGGCGCCATCTAACCTCGTTACACCCCTAACAGTAATTCAATACTCCTCTGCGTTGTCCATAAATATAAAGTGAGGAGTTGCACAATTGCATAATTACGTAGGTTAGAATTCTTTGAGCTAATCGAGCACGTTCAATGCATTATTGTCACATAGCGGCAAGTTGTTTGCAAACATACGTCTGTAGCTTTTTACACGCTGCATTATGGTTCAATCAGCAGGGGCGCAACGAGGGTGCAATGCGGGCGTAATTCCACGGGCGCCAAATCACTCTGGGGGCGCTGAAATATTGCGGGGGCGGCGAATGATTGCGGGGCGCCAAAATGATCCAACAATGTCACACGCGCATTCTTCAATACAGTACATTTGCTTCCGGAAGACCTCAGGTTCGAAAATGGGGGCGTCAAACTTGCTTCTTGCCCTGGGCGCCATCTAACCTTGTTACGCCCATGCCAATCTGGAGATTAGTTCCGTCAAGAAAGTCATCCTCCACTCACCTTTATGCTGCAAAACTACCATGCAGACAAACTGCGAACTCACGAATCGCACTGGCAATAGCCCTGAAACTGGTTTTTCGTTTTCATTTTGGAGGTTTGTAAAATCTTGAGCCAGTAATAAGTTTTCCATATTGCATTCCTATTTTTACTGCTGCCTTTCCTTTTCCTTTCAAGGCGGTCATCAGGCATTAAAGAAATAAACTTGTAAAAAAACAGACCATCTTCATTCAGCACAGCAGGATGTCAAGAACTGTGTTGAGCGAACGCGACTGCGTTTGCGAAGGCTGGGCAGTTCTCACGCGGCAAAGAAATAACGAAACAGTGGAACTATTACGAAACAATAGCTTTGTTCACGCAATTCGATAAGACGTTGAGTAAAGCCCGGCACGTAAATCCTGACGTTTAACTAAGCGAAAAACATTGTTTATTTTAGAGTATTTTTTAAACTGTTTCTACTTCCATGGGCACCAAAAAGGGGCCCATTTATGGCAAAGGGGCGTCATTCAAGGGGGCGCCACAGAGTTTTGGGGGGTAAGTTGCCCCAAACTGCCCCCCCTGGATCCGCCACTGACGAAAGAAATGCGACAATGACGTCGAAGTGGAAGGGCCCTTATGATTTTGGTCGTAAGTACAGGAGTTAGTGAAAGATGACTTTCGTGTGGGTGCAGAAAGCTGTCGATAGATCAGTATGCAAACTGTTGCACTATTGTACACAAAGTGTAAAGTGTGCCATTTCACAAACCATGAAAAGTCAAGGAAGATCAGTGCTCCAGTACAATGCCAAGCAAGATTTAATCTTAATTTCGAAGAAAAACTTTTTTGATATGCTTGTAATTTATGTGTTTTTTTGTGACAAACGAATGGTAATACCGCTTATAAAGCTTAGCTTTTTTCTGGCCTTTAAACAATCGGTTTGGCCTTTCTCTGGCCTCTTTTTATTGGCGTTTTATTGAAATTTTCATCTGGAAACCCTGGCGCCGGCACTGGGTAAGCAGCAATTGACCATATCTCGGCCAAGGACTGTCAAGCCAAGGTGACAACAAAGAAAGCCATCGAATGTGAAACAGATTTAAATAAAATCTCTGCTATAGTAAGACTGCTGGTGATTTAGTGTAGGAAGCAGACCATGCAGGTGAAGTGGGGCACTTGCTTTTCAGACGCATTCACCGTAACCAATGTGGTAAGACAAGGGGGAGTTCGGAGTCCACATCTGTTGCTGTTTACCTTGATGAACTTTCAGTATAGGTAGAACAGGATGCGCTGTGGGAAATATAGTTGTGAATCACCGACTGTTTCCTGATGATTTATGTGTGTTTGGTCCCAACTTCAGTGGTCTTAACGCCTTCTGAATATTTGTTGTGATTATACTGATGAACATGAAACTGCTCTTAATTGTAACAAGACAGTCTGTATAGTTTGTCCTCCTAAAAAGTTTAAAGCCTGCATCTCCAGTTGCTTCCCCAAATGTCGAAAATGTTAATTTTGCCGGCCAAGTCAAATATCTCGGTGTATTGCGTCTTCATGCCTCACTGAAAGATGATACTGACACGCAGAGCCAAATGAAATCAGTTTATTGTGCGGAAAACAAGGTCAGAGGCACCTTTTTCTCAGCGCTCTCCTGCCGTTACCAACACTGTTTCGTGCGTATTGCTTGTCAGTGTACGCTGTACCTGTCGATATGGTGCAAGTGGACAAAGTCTAGTAGGCTATTAAACACCACCGCATTGCCTACAACAGGGGTGCACAAACCTGCGGCCTTCGATAAAAATATATGTGGCCATGCACATGTAATTTAAAATACATGTTGTGGCGGCCGTGCATTAATAAAAACTCATTGCCTACTGTTTGAGTATACCATGTACTTAGTAGAAAATCGACCGAACAGATATGTGGAAGCAATGAAGCAGGCTAGGCTCAGTGTGTGGAAGCAGAGCCGCAGCAAGCCATTCTAGTGCCATTCCAAATTTGTGAAAACCATCGCAAAATTGCTTTATGTGCTTTAATTTTACCAAAATGGCGCCCGAAATCAAAGTGCAGACATTTTTTTATATTTTTTTGGAGGTCATGTTTTTCTTTAGTTTTTTCGGGCAAGTTATGGGAAATTTGAACAAAAATAGTGCTTGAAGTGCTTCGATTTGAAAAAATGCGCCCAAAATGAAATGAAATGCAGTCGTTTTTTTGGAGGTCATTTTCTTTGGAGTGTTTTCGGGCAATTTTGGGGAAATTTGGGCAAAAATCCTTCGCACCCCCAAAAATTTGCCAGCTCTTACACCTATGTCTCTTCATAAGCAGAGGCGAATTTTCATTTTCGGGGCCCCAGGCTATTTTAAATTGGGGCCCTTCTGGAAGGTTCGCGACGACTGATGTCATACAAATCACCACTACACGTGCTCGCTACTTTCACTGAACAAGTTGTTCCAATCAATAACATTCATAACCATATTACTGTATTCTGAATTCCCTCGATATCCGGAGCAAAAACAGTCATAATGAAGCTAGCATAAAGCCAGCGGTGAAGTTATCTGACTACACTCCTATCACATATTTATTGAGTTCCCTGTGCTAATGCACGGCTTGCAAGTGTCAATTAAGAGCTGGCTCTGAGAAAACACCTGTACTTCTTACGACACCTAACAGCCTGTTACTGTACCTAGTCAGCGACCGACGAGGACTTTTGTCAGCAAAATCGCTGAAAATATTGTTATACTTTATCTTTCTAGCTAAAGCGTGTTCAGCATACAGAGTAGCAAGATTCTGCAGCATGCTCCCCCCTCCCCCGAAACAAACCTGCTAAGAATTTTATATTGATTTTCAAGTGTTAGAAGCTAAACGGAAGCAACAGTCGGACTCAAAACGACGTTGGTGACTGACGACGTCATTGACTGGACCCTCCCGAACAAAATTCTTGGAGGCGCTTAAGGTAAACTGAGACTGGTCCTTTCATACCTCCGTGCCTCAATGACTAATAGTAAGTCACGACAGATTGTGTGATCTGGCTTTGATTAGGAAACGAGCATTTTTGTGTAATTTAACCGGAAAAGGCTGGATATATTAATGTTTCGATGGAATTGTGTTTTTCGAACACAAGTTTTACATGACTTGCATTAAATAATTTATTATACAATTCAAATTAAATGTGTTTCTTTTTAAACGAAATTGTCGTTTGCAGTTGCAATATATTGTTTGATTTTTTTCTAAGATGCACAATTTTGTCAGGCAACTCTATGTAGGCCTATAAATTATGAGAACATTGTTATTTGAATATTTTGATATTCTTCATAATAAAAGTAAATGAGTATAGAAGTATGTTATGGTCCTTATGGATAATTTTTATTTTATTTGCTGAAAATTCGAAGCAAAAATAAATAGAAATATCTTCCGTTTTGAAACATTTATTTTCTCAATGTTTTACCTTTCGTAAAAATTGTGCCTATAGGTAATACATCTAGCTACGGGTACATGACTATTTAGTCTGGCCGATTCGGTCTGGTCGTTTCGGTCTGAGCCGTTTCGGTCTTAGCCGTTTCGGTCACGGGACATTTCGGTCGCGACATTTCTGTACATAGGGAACTGATGAAATTTGTGAAATTTGTTAATGTAAATGAATATCTAGGCAGGATAATAATTTATCCGCATAATACAAGACAAATCAAAACTCGACAATTTGCTTTGCCAAAAGCACGTTCAAAATCGGGTGCTAAAATGATAAAATACAGTGCAATACAAATCTCGTCAAAAATTCCTTTAGAAATTAAAAATATAACGTGTTTGGCACTTTTTGCCGCAAAGTGTAAGAAATGTGTATTACTCGGCTACGAGAAACATACTTTGTGTTCTTCTTGGTGCACATAAACCAGGTGCATTGATTTAATTATTTTAACGCTGTTACAGTGGAAACTGTCAAATCATGAAGTATCTCCGTTATATTTTATATCGGTTGGTTTTCGCTGCGTTCACCCAAATTGGTTGCATCTAACCTTCGTATGAAGTAGTGGGTACAGGTGCAAAGCAAAAACAAACTCGTATGCCTGCTGCACTTCAAACGAATTTCCGTTCTCACGCATGCATTGACAGCGAATTCTTTTCCACAATGCAAAATTGGACGCCTAGTTCTCAACCTATTTCAAACTCGTGACACCATTACAGTGCTATACCAGTTTATAACTTTGAGGCAATTCGTCTTTAGCATTCACGAATATTTCTTGATATGTGAAAACAGTAAATGTTTAATCTGACAACTTTAAACCATTTTCTTCTGGTGGTTTGACCTTTGCTTGCAACGCATTTTGCTTCAATAAAACATAACCGCATTGCACATATTAAATTGTATACCCAGAGCAAAAGACTTTGACTTACTGTATTACACTGTTCCCTTTACACTAAAGTAGCTTCGTCCTTGGGAAGTCTGCAGCGTAAATGACCCCTGGTCCTTCGCAACCTCCCACTCCCTCATGCATTTTTAAAATCGATGTACTTGGAAGTCATCGCAGTACTATATTATAACAATCATGATGGCGTCATTCATGCATGTGTCTTATACGCTTGTGTTTCATCAAAGTAAATGTATTAGCGCCATGAGGCGTATACTCTCTACTGTCGTCACGTATATACGCTCGATTTTTTTCATGTATTTGTGTGTTCCTTGTTACTGCGATGCACGTTTAAAGTCTAGCGCGTTGCGTGTGGGAATGAAGACGTTACACAATACACTATACCTGGGGTGGCCAACACGTCGATCGCGATCGACCGGTCGATCGCCGAGTCTAAGTTGGTCGATCGCGCCTGATTTTGCATTGAATTGACAAGATACCTAAAAAGAACATTTATCAATCAATATTTAAGAAAGTAAATCAAAATGAAAAACATTGCATTTTATGACCTTTTGTACTTGTGACTTTATTACCGACTCCTCGATCGCAAGTTATCAAGAAATTTCCATTCGAGCCCAATCGAAGACAAGTTGGCCACCCCTTCACTATACAATTGCAGGCGAAATGTCACGCTAGCTGGTGTTACATCAATTCCCTTTGATATTGCAGCGAAGCGACAAAACAGTCTGACAAGTGAAATGTCACGCTGCAGGTGTTATACCAACTCCCTTTCAACTTCTTTTGATGTTACGACCCTCTGTATATAAGCCTGAACAACACATCCTCAAGCTAGTTCGCCAGATTTGAGCCATGGAGAGCACAGAAACTTCCTGAGGCAAGAAGAAACTCATAGATGCTAGATTCATGTTCACTTCTCCTGCTGATAGTACGCTTTTCCTGCTGATAGTACGAAGAGGTTTTGGAGATGTGTGATACGCAGTTGTAAGTGCTGACTCTATACGGATGTGAACGACGTCATCGTAAACCGACTCGGGCACCACACCCACGGAAGCGATGCAGCCGGTGTGGAAGTTGCCAAAATTAAAGCAAACACGAAACATCGAGCCCTAGATACAATGGAATTGCCGTCGCAATTCCATTCGAGCCCTGGATACAATGGAACACGCCTGAAAAGAGAACTTGGCGTTGTCCATCCGTCAATCTGGAAGTTCACAGATGGTCTTCGCCGCGTCCAAAAGGGGAGAGATGTCACATATGAGCAATACATTCGTGGTGAACCTGGACCAGTGAAAAGACGGGAAAATATACTAGCTGACCAGCTCCTCCTCACAACCGTAAACGATTACAACAACAGAGACATCATAGAATATCTTCGTGGAATCGCACATAACTTCCTCATGGAACAAACAGCAAACTTCCTGGTGCAAAACTTTTCAACAATATGAAAGAAATTCTTTCAGGAGGTTGAGGAGTCATTATTGCGATTAATTCTGAATTGTAGTTATGAGTTTGAAGTATTTGTATTTAATTGTAAAATGTCGATAATGATCTAATTTTCTTGCTGATGACAATGAAAATCATATGTTGATGCTGATTAACTGTTGAATCTTAGATCACGTTTGTGAAAAACTACATAGTTTTTTTAAATAAAACCTTTCGTTAATTTTTTTATTTCAGCATGTTGAAATAAAACCTTTCGTTGATCAGTGCCAGAAAAAATGCAAATTTCCCGGGAATCTAACTTTGATTTCCCGCGAGCTGTCGTGGAGTTTTCTTAACATACTTTCCACTATTGTTAAGTTTTGCATGAGCTGCACCTCTAAAGTTGCTGTTTTTCAAAGAAGAAGTGTTAACATTTGAGACTTGACACATCAGCTGTCACAAAGCTCATTTCCACCCCCTCATTTTTCATTTCAAGCGCCGACGTCTGAAACGCCCAGTTATCTTTTGCGGTTAAAGGCAGACAAAGGGCAAAGGAGTGATCAAGACAACCAACTCCTCTGACACACATAACGCAATAGCAGGCAACAGAAATTGAATGAAATAGAGTACATGTCGCGGTCGCATTAACGAATAAAGACGTGTCATTCAATAATGAGTTTACGAAGGCGTCAAGGCGCGCAATCGTTGCAAAAAAGAGGTGGTTTGTGGGCCGAACGTTACAATGATGTTAGAACAACAAGCGTTTACGTCAACTATAGTTTCGCATTTGCACGCAAGCAATCGCTTCTCACTGCACTGCTTTACTATAAACTGAACACTGCTTTACTATAAACTGAACACTGCTTTACTATAAACTGAACATTCTATCCACGGAAAGTCAACTTTACGCCAGTGACATGACACGTTGTTCACGAACGCAAAAAAACAGTCGTCTGGAACATTCACTTCAGAGGCGACTCCAGGAACGCGCCACTCGGGCTCAACACGCCATTTATACCAAGGCCACTGACAGAATGCAACCGTTCGAGGCTTGCATCATTGAAATTTCCATTTGCTTTTATTCTGGCTAGCACTATCGTTGCTATGTAACGGTAGCTACGCAACAACGAATTTAGAAGTTCTCATGAGAACTCGTCGATTGTTGCGTAACGTATGTTACAGAGCAATTATAATGCCAGTTAGTTCTCTGCATATTAGGCTCATTCATATCAGCCCGTTACTGAACAATATTTTTGTTCGTTTGAAATTATTCTCGAACGGGAACTTGTCTATGCAAATCGATTGCTTCAAAAAACATTCAATCTGATATGAATTATATTTAAAAAATGCTTGTTTGTAGAGGGCAGCTCGGGCTTCAACCGATGAGATGAGCCCAAGTAAACGTCTGCGTACTTGGCTCATTCATGTTCCTGAATTGACAATCATTCGTTTGAAACTGTTTTCGAACGCGAACTGTTCATTGGACTGGAATTCACATTCAATGCTCTATGGCAGTGGTATTCAATGTAAGGGTCGCGACTACCAGAGGCAGTGTTCCCTCTACGTTGCGCAAATGCGCAGTGCCAACGGACCACTTATGCAGTAAAATCTCATTCTCGCGCACTAGCAACAGACCAGATTTAATATCGTATATATACCGCATAGCCTCTGTAACGCTTGAAACGCTTTACTGCCTTTGTGTTTACATGGTTGCGCAATTGCATGCGAACTAAAAGAAATATTTGCTTAGTTAGTGTACATTTTTCTGAGGGAACACTGCCCAGATGGGTCGTGAACCATTTTTAGAGGGGTTGCGAGTAGATTTTTTATGCACATAGCTGTATTACATTTGGTTTGATCGAGCTTTAGATGGGGGTCGTTGGTATAGTGGGTTGCTACAATGGATCGCGGACTCGCTGTACAAAAAAGGTTGAAAACTACTGCTCTATGCAATCTGTTGCTTCAAAAAAACATTTAATCTGACATGAATTATGTTAAAAAATACTTAAATGCCTAATTGCTGAGATCGGCTCGGTCTCCAACGGATGAGCCCGAGTAAAGCGCGAGCGAACGAAGTCGAGCGAACGCTTGCTACGAACGATAGTTTTTGATTCAGATCACCTGCAACATGAATGCGAAAGGCCAGACATGGAGAGAAAATACTTGAATAGTAACAAAGAACAACGCATAGACCCCAAGTAACAACCATAATCAGTGAAATGTGTGGTGTCACAAATATACAAAGCAATCAAGCTTGCATATGACAATATTATAAATTGTAATCAAAGACTCTGGCTAAGCCCGAGACACCACTGATTCAGTTACTTTGCACGACAATTAAGAAGTTTATGTCGAGTAAAATACCTTGCCGACAGCCATAGGCGCAGCCAGGGGGCCATGACCCCCAAATTTTTGGAAAATATAGTCATTTTGTGCTTTGAGAGGCATTTTTCCAAACAAAATAGTGTTATTCGCCTAAAATCAAACATTTTGCCCCCTCAAACTTTTGGGCTGGCTACGCCACTGCCGACAGCGCTTGGTACGCTTTGAGTGGAATGCCTCGACCTTTGGTAACCTACAGTATGATGATGGAGGGAGTGCGCTTTGAATCAAACTGCTCGACTTTGCATTAACGTACAATTTCTGCAAGATTTCATAGTCTGACCGAAATGTCCCGTGATCGAAACGGCTCAGACCGAATCGACCAGACCGAAACGGCTCAGACCGAAACGGCCAGACCGAAAAGCCTTGTTCCGTGTAGCTACAGTGTAGGCTACTCCTGCCTTTACCCCGTACCTTACCCATGAAAAGCAACAAGAGATAGACTTGGCTGAACGAAAATACCTCACTGGCCCCGTGTAATCTGAAAAAGCATTCAGGCGTTTTGTTCCACACATTATACGTAACAATAACCAAGTCTCAACGCCATAAAAAAGAATGCTCATTGTCATATCTTCAATCCTTTGCGCTCATTCGTCCATATCTGAGGTCTCTAAAGCAGGCCCGTAGGTAGGTTTCAATATTTGGTGGGGAACAATACATTTTTCGTGGGGCAAGATTTTTGCTTTTACTATATGTTTAAAACAAATTTTTCTGGGCGCAACAAAATTTGGGGGGACACAAAAGAAATTTGGGGGGAACTGCTCCCGAATGCCCCCTGTGTCTACGGGCCTGCTCTAAAGTACGGCCCCCGGGCCAAATCCGGCCTGCGAATAGATTTTGTAAATAATGAAAAATTAATTGACGAAAAACTTTTTGATTTGGTAGAATGCCACATATCCCGAAACAATCACATTTCGTAAGATGTCCGACCCTCGCACTGTTGTGTAATAATTTATGTGGCCCTCGGATCAAAAAGTTTGGAAACCCCTGTTCTATACAGATCTTTTGTTAGCGGCATAGTAAAACAACATACGTTGAGCCAAAACAAAAATACAAATACAATTGCTTGCAAAAATGCTGGAAATCGTCCTTAATCCCGAAATTTTGGGGCCCCCCAAAATCCGGGACCCTAAGCTTAAGCCTTTTTAGCATAATGGTAAATCCGTGCCTGATCATACGGTGATTTAAAGGAAGTGTTCGCTTACAGTTGCCTACTGACGGTACACATGTACACCTTCTCTCTGCACAACTTTAAATTGCCGGTGCGTCTTAGGCAAGGTCCATTCGGGCACCCCTCCCACCAAAATTTTCCCGTGTAGGCTACATATTGCCGCCCTAGACTAGATGAATTGTTACCACAAGCTAATTTACTACATGAATGCCGAGTTTACTTCAACAACAAGTTCATGAAAATGTTGTCTACACAAGTAATTGGCGTGTTGGCGGGCGTTATAGCATTGCACTCAAGTAGACAAAAAATGTAGCATGGATCTCAAAACTTCGTTACAGGCTTATTGTTGCAGTCTGGTGTCATAACAATCGACGAAGTTCCACATGCGCAACAAACCTCTGACATTCGCGAAGGTCACCATGTGGTCATTGGTGCGTACCAGCTGGAATCTGCTTGGTTTTAAAATTTGACTGGTTAAATAGTTACAAAATTGACTGGTTAAATATTGGCTAACGCCAATGCTGGCGTTTCGACAGCGTTTTCTAACCTATGACGACACCGGATGGCTGAAACATGATTCAAAGAAGCCTTCAACATAAACCTGCCCCGGTAAAATAGCGCACCCACGAAAAATCAAAAAATGAACGAACAGAGATGGTAATCCTAAAGTTTTACAGTGCACTTGATAAAGTATGGCCTACAGGACATTCTTTGCAGGCCGAACCACGGGCAAGATCCATTCCAGCGTCCACTCCTCCTGTGCAAAGATTCTTACTCTACATATACCACCACGTTGAACGTTACGGAAACAAAGAATTTGTTTTTTATTATAAAAGTTTATTAGATGAATAACTTCAACAACGAAAACCTGCCCTTCTGCTCCGAGCCCAAATACCTCGGAGTAACGTTGGACAGGTCGCTCACGTATCGCCGACACCTTGAGTCACTTCGCAAGAAAC
>Ga0210059_1015315_pt1 | contig 11213 bp, 7 predicted proteins | sample Ectturendosymbi2_FD_188042 | JGI IMG/M metagenome (GOLD analysis project Ga0210059, IMG submission 188042) | Ecteinascidia turbinata endosymbiont from Florida, USA - Sample 2 (SPAdes) (version 2) | ecosystem: Host-associated > Tunicates > Ascidians > Unclassified | place: Key West, Florida... | reverse complement strand
AACAGTTGCAGATTATAAAATGTTATCTTTTCACCTTTCAATAAATGTAATCATCATTGTGGTATCATTTAAAATCCTGGATTTGTGCCCAATCGCTTTGTTTCAACAATTGTGAAACACCCTGTACATAGATAGTACATATTTGGAGTCTTTGTTAAAGCAATTTTATTGATTAGATTAGAATTATAAAGTTTTTTTTCACACGTTTCATTCGAAACCGCGTTTTTACTCAACCGGAAGTGGCTATTGTTACTTCATTTTGTGGTAGCTCATGCAAAACTTTTTTCAAGTTTTCAATGCGATTATAGATGTAATAAATGTAATGCGAGCATGCGGCCCTCGGTAGCAATAAAATCTTCAATGTGGCCCTCCGTAGAAAATGTTTGCCCACCCTGGCCTCAGCCCATGTGGCGACGTGATTACGGGACATTAAACGAAAAATTCGTAGCTGCAGTAGAAGAGCGAACCTGGTCAAATACCTAATCTCAATTGCTATTATATTGAGTATTGTCGGTTCGACTCTTTCAGTGGTTGGCTCAGGGCGAAGCAGCATTGTGCCTGCAACAAATGGCTCCCAACGTATCGGTGGCTGCAGTCCAGTGTTAACCTGCAGTCCGACAGTAACCTGCAGTCCCAAAACTGAACCGAAAGTTGCGAAGAATTTCAAAAGAAAATAATCAGTTCCAATCCAAATCTGTTTAAGCAAATATGATAACGTCCAAATCCATCAATATATTGAAATGTCGCAAGATTTTAATCCATATACATGTTCAACTCTGGTCATTTTCATGTATTGGGCATGCGACAACACACCTTCAATGCAAAGTCAACCGAGAAATGGCAACAACATCCTCTCATTTTTGCAGTGAACCCCACTGGTTGCGCGTTCTTTTTGTGAAAGTTGTATCTGCCACAACCTTTACATCCTGGTCAAAGCACCGCTTTGTTGTGATGGGAAAGACCGAGCAGCAAGTGTGCAAAATTTTCCACTGTCGCACCAAACAACAATAAAGATCCCACGTCGTGCTCGTCTTTTTTCTGCTTGTTCGCGCCACATGGATGTTGTTCTTCACGCACATCCCGTTCGTGGTGAATCGCACATTCACCACAACGCTAACTGAGAGGCTGAGAGGCTGCAACACTTGCAGCAAGGTTGGGCTAGTTTTTTGATTTGATTGAGAGTGAAAGAGTCAAGCAAATTGCAAACTTAGATATAAATAACCTGCAATCAAACTTGTTAAAACAACATTGGGCACCATTTTCTAATTTATCGGGTGCCATTTCAAAGCAGGTTGGGCACCATCTTCTTACTTACCGGACGCCATTTTATAGCATGCTGGGCTCCATTTCATAGCAAAAAAATGTAGTAGAAAAAACGTGAAATTTCATGACCCAACATTGACTCGAACTTGCAAACCAATGATTCGAAGTGACTCGACATTTCTTGTGACTCGACTCTGACTCGACTTGAAAAAATTTTTGATGACTCTGACTCGAAGGGCTTGTGACTCTGACTCGACAAAAATGACTCGGACACATCACATCACTGGGCAGGACCTATAGGAAAACTGCACTAACCTTGGCACCTCTTAACTGACCTGTTGCAGTTGACTCTATACCACAGTTAAGGCTGCGTGCGACCGATCTTGCCAAGTCAGCCTCAAAGAAACTTCAAATATCTGAATCAGAACATAGTTTAGTAGACCACGTCTCAAACTGTCTTCAAGGTCCAAACACTTGTGGAAACTTACAATCCACAGAAAAACCTGCTTCAGTTGAGCCTGAGTCATCTGATCCTTGCGCAATGGAATGCAAACACGATGGCGGTTATTACAACTACGGGCGGCGGAACAAAGGGGTGGGAGGCTGGAATCCCGTTATTTTCAAGGGGTCCGAGATACAAAGGACACCCAAAAATTGTACAACGGCATTTCTAATTTTTCGTTATAACGTAGATCATCTTCAAATTTTATGCCTGACCTTGTCCAAATGGCAAGCTTGTTTTCATTCCAGCCTTGCTGTATCGTTATACGGTTCACGCGTCGCTCTGTCTTCAACTGATGGCCTATGACCTTGATGCGAAACATCTCTGTGACAAGTCTGCAGTAAGGAAGAACAGCATGGTCGCGTGCGCAGCAAAACTTTAAAATTTTGTACAGCTAGTTCCACATACCTATTACTCGCACAAGATGTTGGCATCCACAGTGTAAGGATACTAAGTCTTTCGTGCGGATATGAGGAGAAGAACGTTTCTTGGTTTATGAATTACTGGCATTGTTTGAAAGTTGGCATCAATCTTCTTTGGGAATTCTTACCACAACAGACTTGCTTCATTATAGAACCACGTATCTTTTAGAGCTAGTAGTTCTGACAAAATATGAAAATATCTGCGATAAAATCATAGCGAGTGTGTGTGCGTTTTTGCATTCCAATCGTTTCAGAAATTGTGCAAAAAAAGTATTCTAAGGTTGAATGATCACCGACGACCTCAAAGAATTAGTCAACCACGAGGTAGGTCATCGGTTCCCAAACTTTTTGAGCGCAACATAAATCAAAATTTGGTGGACCTCTTGCGACCCAAGCCTCAAACAGCGTATGTTAACACGAAACAAATAGTGTTTGTATGGATGATTTTTGACAATAAGTTGCTAAGTTCGTTTGCAATGTCAGCAATCTGCTCTTTTGAAGGAATAATTCAGTCAGTGATGAAAGAGATTGAAAGAACGTGAAAAAAAGGAAATAAGGAACGTTGAAAATGTACCACCCGGGTTTGGATCGCCTCGGCGCGATCCATGTTTGGGTCGAGACCCATAGTTTGGGAACCACTGACGTATAGGAAATTCACTTAGAGCGTTGCTCGACCCCGCCTCCAATATAAACGTCGTTCCGCCGCCTTTAACTACATCCAAACGTGCCAGATGAAACGCGCTTAGAAGTAAACTAGCCCGAAAAGCCAAAAACACAGCAATCAAACCCAACACAATCTGATCGGCTATACAGCTGAACCTTATCAAAACTGAACTTGGTACGACCCAAAGAGTTGCAAAACGTTAGATCATAGAGAGAATTTTTGAGCGTTGCACATTTTTGATTAACGTCGAAAATGTCAAAGCTTCAGCGAAATTGAAGTTGGCCAATTTCGGCATTTTCAGCACTCGCAACCGTGAGTTCAATTAGTTTAATTTCAATTGAGTGCAGGTTAATAATCACCTCGCGTAAAAGGCATGAGCATCTTTACAATTTTAAGTGTGACAGGTTCATTTTAATAGCCGCAACCTCAACTCACGAAACCATCGCAAACGCTTGGATCATTGCGTTTTGCAGAACGTCGCAGACGCTGTGTTGGCTTTCGTAAAGGCGCTGCAAATTTACCAACAATCGTCTTGTCATCTGAATTTTACTTGTGGCAACCTGTCTCAATTCAGCGGCACCAACAAACTCGCACGGGACCTTTATGCTCTACTTCGCAACATCTCATTCTCCGGTGGGTAGCCAGAAGCGGTGTGACGTCTCGCCTTGATCGCTTTCGCCGATGCAGACGCACCAGCGAAACGAAGTTTTGCAAACGGGTTTTTTAGTGTCTTTGTTTTCGTTACACAACTGTTTGCTGAATGACATCACTGCAGCAGTGAGGTTGTTCAGACTTCTGATGCATACGTGACGGGGCTATACCAGCTGTGCTAAGTTATTCGAGAACACCTGTTCAGGACCAAAGTCCTTTTGCATGATCTAGATCAGGATTTTTCGAAACTGTGTGCAGCGTCACACCCGTGTGCCTCGGAAGCGACTGAAATGTGCCGCTAAAGCTTCTTGCTTTGACAAAAAGCTTATAAAGTTTGTGAAGAGTAAGTTTTTCTCCTTCATAAAGTTCGTGTGCCGCGGTCATATCCAGAATTCATTAATGCGTCGTAATGAAAAAAGTTTGAAAATCACTGATCTAAATTGCCTAAACATAATTTGAGTCACACACCCCAAATTCTGTGCCTGTTTCAGATCGTCAAGCAATAAAATGTTACAATGCTAGAATGTTTATGCGACCTGCACCTCATAGGACATTGCCCTTGCGTTCACACAGCTTTTTAAGTGATAACTCCTTTCATATCTAAGCTAGTCATGTGACCTTCCCCGTCGATAAAAGTGACGGGGATGGTTAACATGCATTACGTATTGCAGTGATGGCGGATGGGACACGGGTACACTAAAAAATTACTCTGAATTTGGTTACCCGTATAATCGCATTGAGATGTCGCTTGATGAAAGAGTAAATTTACAGGTACTGTCTTCCCTTGATGACGTTTGGCTTAACTGGTGTTTGAAAGGCAATAACCGTTTTCTTTCCGACGAGTCCACGGCCGTTTTTACGTTCAAAATATCCACACGCTGACCAGGCTTGAAATTTTCAGGCGTCAACGGTGAACGTGTTACCTTTGACGAAAACCAAGACGGCACTGCTGTGTACGACCTCCTAACGTTCGACTCTTCAGGCAAAGAATGGAAAAACACTGGAATATTCAGAAGCGGAAGTAAGGAAGGGGCGCTTCTTTTCAAATGCTTGCTATTGCTATAACCAGATCTGTGTAGCCGGAACTCAAATTTCGGGCTCCGGCTCCAGGCATCTAAAATTTTTGGCACAGCTCCGGCTCCGATCTCTAAAAGTTTTTGGCTCCGGCTCCAGAACAGTTTGGTCCATTAAAAGCTAAAAAACATTGCATCATTTGTACAATTGGCTTGTTCCACAAACTATGTCTGTTGAACGGGAACTCAAATTTCAGGCTCCGGTTCCACAATTCAAAAATTTTTGGCTCCGGCTCCAGCCATTAAAAATTGCTTGGGACAAGGCTTCGGCTCCACAGCCCTGACTATAACTCTTTCAGGGCGGCGATGGCCATATTTATGGCTCTTTAGGCAATTTTGGCCATAAATCGCCGACGATTGCGCTAGAGAATCAATGAAGACATCATAAGATGCGGATTTTGTGTACTTTCTGACAGAGGAAAAACAGTTACCTTTGCATTTGAAAATTTGTCATGCGCCACAGTGATCTCTCATTGTATGCTGCCTTCTCAAAATCCGATGCATGCTCGTTCCATGCTTCTGCTGTTCCTGCTAAATCGCTGTAGTGCAGACTCCTGGTCAATGTGAAATTTGCCAAGTTGTCGTTCGGATTTCTTCTACCTTTTTTCGACTTCAAATCGAGGATAATGAAGTCTAAATTTGGAAATATACGGCATTGTTTTAAGAATCAAAAAGCTTCGCGCTGAACTGTCCCTCTTAAAACAAACGGCACAACACAAAGAAACTCGACTTTGCAACTCAACAACGTAGGCCCAGACCATGTAGCCCACACCTCTCCGTCCATTTCAACAAGCCGGAACTGGGAAATGCAGTATCAGTATCCAAAAACCTATGTGCAAAACAACCTTTGTTATAGACCCACAAGCAGACAAACACAAAAATAAAACAAGCAAAACAACATTTTCAAATAAAAAAGTTGAAAATTCCTTAGTTTTTGCAGACGTTTCCGCTCTGATAAAAGCATTGTTTATGTGTACGTCATAAGTTATGTCATTGATTGTGACAAATCGTGGTTATTTTAAAGAGAGATGTCAAAATGGCGGCGAAAGTTTGTTATCGCAAGAATGAGGGGGATATAAACTTGGAACTTATTTTACATTCAAACTATCTGTTGAAACAGACATAACATGGCTGACGGGAAACCTGCTACTTAAGATCAACTCCACCTGCAGCGAGCCGTGCAAATCGGGTCAGGCGACCAAATTTGAGCAATCGGTAAGATCGTCAGATTGTTCCGAAACATATAGCATCTATCATACCGTGAATATTTATAAAGCAGCTACAACAGCAACTATTCCCGGGTTTGCTATTTTGCTCCCCAGAAAAGCTGTCTTGGTCATGTTATAATGTGCTCTCACGTCAAATGCAGCCCAGCTTAACACCAATTAAGGTTTTGAAAACCAGATGCAAGGCAGGCAGAACTGATTTGAAACTAACAGAAAATTTGTGGCTATTGTTTGACCTAGCCTTTTCGTAAAAATCTTACCACGTTCGGTTTATTTAGCATCCTAAACAGAGAATGTGCGATCAGGATGAAGCGGCAGGAGGCGAGGGCCGCAGCTGTCATTAGTCACCGCCCTACAGAGCAACTGAAGGATTAACTGTTGTACAATAATACAGGTTCATAAAAAACGTAACAAATACAACTGAAACACGAGTATGAAAATAAGAGTGAATCGCAAATAAAGATAAAAGCGTTTAAAGAAAGTAGCAACACCACACAATGAACAACACGTAAAAAAACGTATTCCAAATCCAAGTAAAATCAAGATACAGTTCACCACGGCAAGCTATCGACGTCAGAATCACTGCAGCTCATGTGGAAGCCACCCCCACGACAAAGCTATCCATCCAAAAAGATGGCATTGCAGCTCAAAGCCAAAGCCCAACCACATTAATTCACAGCAAATCCTTGACTAAGGAAAAAATCTTCAACATTCCATAGTTTTTACGTATATAATATTTCGAACGCGCTTTCACCACTACAACGTTTGAGTAATTTATATTTGGAAGCCCTTTTTTCTTATGCACCAATCCATGCATCCCATTGATAGCACTCAGGCCTGCCTAAAATCAGCAACCCCAGTCAATAAATAAATAAATAAATAGGCAAGCACCAGATCATGTCCAACAAACATCAAAAATCGACGCAGGCTTGTAGCCACCGCCCTAACTTACAAAATATTAACGAAGCGAGAACAGAATCTCAACCGTAATCATTTCCCATACCAAAATGCCATCCAAGTCCAACAAAGGCAAAAATGCTTTTCGAGTTTCCCCTAAGCAAATTTCACTACTTGGCTTAGAACAAAACTACGTATATTTTTCTAAAAGATAATAATTAATCATAGCAAAGTTTTTGAAATTGGAAAATGATTTTGTTTCAGCGGTTGGTGGGATGCAGTTCCAAATTTTTGGACCTAGGTCTTTGAAATTGTTTTGAACTTGTTGTCGATGCCAGCGAAATTGCGTAATTATCAATTGACGATTGCCTTGTGTAGCGTCAATTCGTATTACGAAGAGTTGGTGCTTTTCAATACAGCAGAGTTTCATTTTTGCATAATTTAAACATTTGATTTCCAATCCCATGGTGTTGCAATTCATTAAATTTTACAAATTTTATAATGATGTTGTTTATACAGCTGCCCTCCTCCCCGCCTGGCTGCGGGCCTGAGCGTGACACTGTGTCAGCATAATCTAACTTGAACACTTAACGGGCTACAGTATTACACTGTTTTTATACAAAATCCACCTGGGCAATTTTAAAAGATGATCAGGAAACAGTGATTCGTACCAAAAGTTCGCTTATGTGAAACAAAAACGGTTAAGAGGCTCTATTTACTGGGAAGGGTCTTGTTAAACGGTTCTGGAGCTAGAAACGTGCCACTTCAGCTTTGCTGGGTTTTACACGAATCGTTATATTTTGTTTCAACAATATTCAACCTCATACACACGTTTGAACTGGTGTTTTCGTAACTTCCTGTTAATTGTTTAATGCCACATTCTAAAGTTGCTGTAACATATTTCCCGAAAATATATTCCCGCTTCTGAAGATGTTTCTGCTCAGTTTCTCCTGTGTCAGGGCTGTGTGAAAAAAAGTCTATTCTTATCTATTCAACAAGGTTTTTCTCAACAGGCCTGCTGCTGGCAATGCGAAACTTGCCGGATGAATCAATACGTAGGATTGAATGGCACGGCATGCCTGGATTGTCCTGTAGGCATGAAGCCTGTCTTAAACCAGACCGGTTGCGTCAACATTACCGTAATGTGAGTTTTTGCAAACTAAGCGAATTCTAGGAAGTTGTTTTCTAACTTTGTGAAAATGTAAAACATTTACGTCGGCGCTAATGTTTAGTTGAAAAGTACTCGGTTTGTCATGTCTGCACAAAATTGGAAAATTTCCCTACTGCTCCGTTTACGAATTAAACATTGCAAGGATGTAAAGATTTTGTCAATGAATGCATGAATCGGATAAATTTTGCCGCCGTATCCGTGGTATTCTTAATCTTGCCGGGGTTAGTACTGTACTCAAATGAAGCAATCGCTATAAGCACGAGATTTATTGTTTGAATCCATAAGACAAGTTTAAAGATGTAGTATTTGACTGAATGGTATTAAAGCGCCCTGTGTTTCCAAGGTAATACGACAAAATGATCCTCCCAGTTTTCCGCTCATCAGGTCTGCAAGACAAGCGTGTCGCAAATGGGTATCAACCGCATTAAATTTTCAAACATTTAAAATTGGAGAATACATTTTTTGCAGTATTTTTTGTTCATCATTCTCGTTCTCCTTAACTCCACCATACGGTTTTCGATTGCAGCTGTGTTTCGAAACAAGATATTGTTGTTTGACTATACGCTCGGTGCCATACGCTCTGAAAATAAACCGCCGGCACTTTACACTTTTTTAACGCTTTGCCCAGGGGAGGTTAAACGACGCGACTGATTGTTAAGAAATCGTTAAAAATGTTTTATCCTGGTGCAAGAGGCACCTGCCAGACCATATCGAGGTCAAAATAACATGCCGAATAAGATCCTTAATATCCTGTATTTCATCGATTTTTTTGTTCTTTTGCTTTGTGCCTATCAGAATCTCTTTCACTAGGCAAGACGTCATTTATAGATGTTCGAATTTTTTATGTATTTGAAAACTGAGAGCTGAGTTGCTCCATTTGAACGTCGCGCTTTAAACAAGGAATGAAACGAATTTTCAGTATGGAACAATATCCTAAATTAAACTTTTGTTTTAAAATTTCTGCTGTGAGCGATCATTTGCTTTTATCTCCGCGCACTGAGCGTAAACTGTGATACAGTTGACTTGACCTGTTGACTTCGGTCCACGGCTAAAGCGGAGTCAACTTGGCCCAAAGAAATGGCGCAGCCCTGATACTTGCTCTTGAGTTGCAGCTCGCTGCTGACAAAGGTCCGTTCACAAATTACGTAAGCACAAGATGGGTACGGGGGGTTTCAAATGCTTAGGGTTGCTTGCTCATGAGGGGACGGGTTGCTGAGATGATTACATAACCAAATTTTCCGGGCTGTTTTGTTGTGACCGATTAACACAGATCGTATATACACTGCTGCTTGAAATAAAACCTCGATGCTGTACTAAAATCACTTGTGCTGTGTTTCTTTGGGGGGTTCAACAAATGCGTACGTAATTACAGGGGGGTTGCTTTGTGCTTACGGTTGCTTACAGATGGTGGAGGAAGGGTTAAAAAGATGAAAAATTACTTACGTAATATTTGAACGCTCCCAGAAAGAAAAACATGTTTTTGTTTGCCATTTGGTGACGAACATCAGCTTAAGAGCTGGATTGGAATCGACGTGACAGATGTTTAACAAGGTAGACTCCAACAAGAGCAGAATCTTAAGCAACGCAGACATTAACGGAGGTGTTTTTTACGTTAACGTGGCTTCAGCCGTAAGTCAAAAAAGCATTCACAAGTAGGTTCGAAATATAAAAGCAATCACAACAAGGTCTTTGTTGTGTTCATACAGCCAAATGACCTTCGACAATCCTTACAGCATTGGTTCCATTGCTCTAGCTTCGATTGGAATAATACTCACTACATGCGTGAGTGGCATTTTTCTTAAACACAGAGACACACCGATCGTGAAAGCATCTGGAAAAGTAAGCTTAAAGTTTGAATTGAAGCTAAAAGCGTTATATCTGTGCATCAAAATAAAACCAAGCAAGTTTCATTACCTATACTGTTCATATCGGATACAAAATCCAATTGCTTCTCAACTCGTTTCAAATGCTATAGCGAAAACTTTTACTACGAGTATTTTTTCAAAGTTGTTATAAGTCATTATCAAACTATATACTGACGTCAGGTACGTCTTTGTACTGTTAGATATGATTTCTACGTACCCTCGTAGAACTTTTATGTTTTGTTTGTTGGTTGTTTTGAGATAGGTTAAAATTTAACTTGACGTGGTTTTGACCTTATCAAGAAAGCTTATTATGAAATATATTCACGATAGGACTACATTTTCCATTCACGCTTTCTGCCGGACAAAAAATTGTTTAAATATTCCTGACAAACGCGTAAGCAAAAAAAGGAGTGATACTCATCTTACACGTCCACTGACAATAATTGCATTGTTTGTTAACACAGCTTTAAACTCGCCGCCGTGCGACCGGGATTTTACATAATATACTGTAACGCCAAGTACTTAGACAGACATTTTGCACAAATAAGGCTTAGATCAGTGGTGCTCAACCTTTTTGTCTCGTGGACCACATTTGTTTTTCAGAAACCCTTCGCGGGCCACAAGAATTAATAATCTCAAGAAAAATTATCTAAAAAATTCTCTTAAATTATTCAAGTGTTAAGTTTTCTTCCCAATGAAAATTGCTTCGCGGGCCACTCCAGAGGGCCTTGCTGGCCACGGTTTGAGCACCACTGGCTTAGATGATGTTTTATCACCTTTCAGGAACTGTGCATTTTCGTGGTGGTCGGCGCCCTCCTGTGCTTTCTCAACTCCTTCGTACTCTCGGGTCCAGCCAGCGTCGCAACCTGCACCACGTCACGGTTGCTGTTGGGTTTAGGGCCGACATTCATGTACGCCGGCTTGCTGTGCAAGACTTTGCGCGTTGTTATCATTTTTCAGTCGAAAGCGATTCTCACACCACAGGTTTGCTTTTGTTTTCTTTGAGACTTATAATATTTGTAGATTTACCCGGGCAATAGTCCCGGCATGTACTACTGCATAGTTTTAGTCGGAAGTCTCACCGGTATCGGGTTAATTTCTACTTAAATTGTAACAATATTAAGCTGGTGCTCAAGTAAACCGTCATCAGTTCAAAGATTGCGTGAGATCTTCTTGATAATAGAGCTTTAATAAATAAAAACTATGTTTTTGGAGTACGGTAAGCGAATTGTTCCTCCTAAATGTTAGGTTTTGCCAAGTGCTACCCAACTGTTTTATGTTGCTTGGGTGCGTTAGCTTTTGTCACATTTCACGAAAAGTTTAATGCAGCCGTCAAAGGAGTTTAATTGTCGCTAATTTAATTTAATTTATTTGTTTGTGAGCAGACACGAAGTCCATAGTATGAACACACACACTCTGCAGAACGCAGGTTGATAAAAACAGACAATACAGAACGTAGTACAAGACATTGAAGCCGGC
>Ga0210059_1015314_pt1 | contig 11214 bp, 4 predicted proteins | sample Ectturendosymbi2_FD_188042 | JGI IMG/M metagenome (GOLD analysis project Ga0210059, IMG submission 188042) | Ecteinascidia turbinata endosymbiont from Florida, USA - Sample 2 (SPAdes) (version 2) | ecosystem: Host-associated > Tunicates > Ascidians > Unclassified | place: Key West, Florida... | reverse complement strand
TGTTGAGTTCGCTTTGCATCCTCAACATGAAATGTCCCTCGATTCTGGAATACAAATAATAAAGGACTTCAACTATTTCAAAAGCAAGTCAAGAAAGCGACCCAGAAGTCTATCCATGGTTTCACTTAACAGCAGTGATTGGGAAGAATATTGGAATACGAAAGTCATTCCACAAGACGACTTGAAGACTAAAAGAATGAAGCTCGAACAAACTAACAACTAGAAACTTTCCATTTAAAGCGATACTGTATTATGTAGTATCCAAACTATTGTACCTTTGTACTCCGTTTGTAATAGCAAGTCACCATTAGGGAGAGAGCAAGCTAAAACCATATAAAAAGCCATTAAGTCAACAATTCAGATAAAAATATAAATAATATTTTCGCTCCAAACGAATAAAACAAATAATAACAAATCTCAATCCAAATTATGATAAAAAACGCAACCGGATTCACTGGCGACTCCGAAAAGTCCGAACTCGACGTAATGACGTTTGCCGACGTCATCAGAGTAGCCAATAAGAGACGAGAAACGAGGTGCGGCTCTGGGTATAAATACCCGTGCGTGCACCACGTTCAGTCAGTTGAGTAGTGGGCATACCAAGCTTAACACCTAAACCAGTAGTGGGCTTACCAAACTGGAATAGGGTGAATATCCAGCAGTGGGCATACCAAGCTGGCTTAGTCCAAGTGGGCATACCAATGGAATAGATTACCTAAAAGAGATTCACGGTTTAGTGGCTATGATGCTGCTGACAATTTGGGCTTCTCTCTCCTCCATGAAAGAATAAAACTTGCGCTAACCCCTGTTACTTGTAATAAATCTCTATGTGTATATCAATACACCCTGCTATAGTAAACTCTTGTTGTTTGTATTAAAAGATAAATGTTGCAGTGCTTAACGTTATATTAATAAAACCATGAGTGAATACACTTTCGTCCGATAACAAAACTGAGCGTGAAGTCGAACGAAAACGGGCGGATCTAAGTTTCTTAATTGTTAACTTGGGTGTGCCATGGACACTTCCTATTCACCAGTGCCCTCGTGGAATTGTCCTAAACGTGTGCTGTTCCTCTTCTTTAGAAGGGAACTGCCACACATGGTAGGGGGCCCCTTGGGCCCCCCCTAAATCCGGCACTGCGTTTTCACACATTTAATATTTTACTTGTCTCGGTGTTCCTCAAGTTCAGTGGAAAATAACTTAAATCAACTACACAAAACTAAGAGATTGTGCCAAACCTTTTTGAGTAATTTAATCTGGTAGTTTTTTTACAATCAGCAGTCTTGCCATGAGGAAATCAGCAAAAATTCAACAATCACAAGTTCAGACGATTAAGAGAACAGTTACTGGCGAAAAGGAATCTCAAGATAACGGTAATATAAACAATTTCTGAAAGGGCAGTGGCTGGTTTTCCCGTCAATGCCTCAGGACCCTTTGTTATTTCTTACGACCAGAATCAAGAAAATGGTTATTTGGAAAACTATATTTGTGCCCGAGCATTTAAATAGAGACCAGTCCATATTGACCAAGTGTTTTGCACTCGTTGCATGCTTTGTCTGTTGCAGTCTTGGCGATTACAGCTAACAGCGCTGACCGGGTAAACTATGCAAAGGCACAGTGGACTGTCATACATTCTTTCAAACACGCACACATTCGCATTAACACAAATGTGAAAATGTGTTCAAAAACCCCTTTTTCGAATAAAAAGCATTACCCCTAGCAAGAAATTCACATTTGACTTTTTAAAAATAGCTGAAAAATTCTGATTTCTTGTCTTTTGCACTCATGATAAGCAGCGATGGATCGCAAAACAAACCACAATTTAGCGTGGGAACTTGTTACCGTACTGAAAACACAGATTTTTTCCACAGATGAAAACTTCAAGAAAAGTTCTCATTTGTTTACATCGATTTTTTTACCCTCCTGATGATTTACTGCTATGCAAAGCAATGGTAGTTCGCTACCAATTATTTATAACTTACATGTTATGCCACTGCTTGTAAACGTAATGTTTCCTAGTGAACATTCCCGTTTTACAATGGCGTGCCGTGCATTTCACGCTTAAATATGTAATGACATTTTATTGAAAGACTGCTGAGGGCCACACAAAGGGTGCCTGGGAACTGAATTCGGCCCAAGAACCGAGGTTGAGAACCACTGGTCTACATGAATTGAATAAACAGTCACAACCGAGTCGACGAGGGTGTTACAGTAGGGAGCTGCAGGATCAAAAGTTTACGTTTTGCAAACGATTTGGTAGCATCATCTCCAAGGAAGTGTATGCGGCAAATGAGCGACACTACACTGCAGCAGGTGGAGACGTCAAGTACCTAGGGGTGGTATTTACGTGTGACGGAAGGCGGAGCCCCAGGATATTTTTACACGGATAGGTAAGGATAACGCAGTTCTGCGTGAGCTTTATCGCTCTGTGGTCACAAAACGGGAGCTTTCAAACATCGTAAAGCTGTCAGTTTTCAAATCGATCTTTATTCTGATCCTTACCTATGGTCATGAATCTTGGGTAATGACCTAAAGAATATTAACTCAGGTGCAAGCGCCAAAGTTGGGATTTTTTAGAAGAGTCCACGGTGTGACAAAGGGGCATACCAAGGTTGGATTACGCCCGGTGCAAGAAACTAGTTTGGCGCCTCCATGTTTGAACCTAAGTTATTTTGGGATTAAATGTCCTGCATTGAAGAAAAAACTTGCAACATTTTTGCGATTTTTCGGCGGCGCCCAGTGATTCCGCTTCCAGGACATTGTGCCATCCTCGTTACGCCTCTGGTGTGACATTTCGCGACAAGGTGCGCAGCTGTGAAATTTGCAGGTCTCTGAATGTCGAACCACTTCTCGTAATGGAGAGAGTACAACTACGTTATTTAGGCCAGATATCCAGAATGCCCACCGGAAGACTGGTGAGGCAAGTCCTCCTGGCAAACCCAACACGGGAAAACGCCCAGATGTCGTCCTAGGCCTAGGTGCAATAACTACATCTCCGATCTTGCTTGGTCCCGTCTTGGTGTGGAGCCAGCAGAGCTATCTGAAATTGCTGTTGACCGTGAGGTATTCCTAGTTGTCGTGTGGATGTTGCCCCCGCAACCCTTCCTAAAGGAAAATCGAGCATGAAAATGAATGAAATGAATAACATTTACGTTAGTTAATTCACTGGTGTTTAAAAGTGCTCAGCTAGCTAGTGAACAAGTTCCTTAGACGGCCAGAATTGATTAATACGAACGCAGAGACGGCTAGAAATGTTTTGCCTATACAGTAATTCATGATACCTTTCGCAGTAAACAAGATGTAAAATTAAGTTCAGGTACCACTATTGTTGCGTCAGCATCATAATGCAGCCCGCGGGTTACCTTGTAATTACTTATGTGGACCACAGAGCAATTTGAGTTTGAGATCCCTGATTTCGTGCTGGTATCAAAAAATATACTCTCGCAGCTAAGTGTATGTGCAGTTGAGTAAGCACATTCTCGACTACCACAAAGAGCAAGCGTGAACGTTGCGAATCAGCGTAGACGTAATTTTTACAAATGATCACGTCAGGAAATACGTCATAGGGGCCCGAGAGTGAAAATTGCCATGGGCCCCCATACCATTTAATTCGGCTCTGCCCACACTTTAAAACACCGCAGAGGCCAGAAAACTCTTCATACCTCGGGCTTGGAAGGGAGGGTTGCACCCTCTATAAAATGTAATTTAGACCACGTTAAAGAATTAGGCCTGCATGTTTTGCATGCCTACCCGTTTCCTTTATCGAGGCGCCACAATAGTTTCAGTTTTCAAGTAAAAATGAAAAACGAGAAAAAAATGTCATTTTGCGTTGGTCGAAAATATCACAGGAGATAAATTTTGTGGCTTTTTAGAAGTGAAATGCAACTGGGTAGAAGCAAAACGTCTGACACGTGATCTCTACAAACGCGACTGTTTTAGCAGATAACGTTAATTCCCGCAAAGAAGTGGAAGGTAGATCATACAAACGTAATTCACAGTAAATCAAAACAGCTTCACTGTGACATGGCGTAAAAATGAATTAGATCTCAAATGAATGTAGTCTCAAATGAATGTGTTCTTAAATGACTGTGGTCTCAAATGAATGTGGTCTCAATTGACTGTGGTCTCAAATGAATGTGGTCTCAAATGAATGTGGTCTCAAATGACTGTGGTCTCAAATGAAGATGGTTTCAAATGAATGTAGTCTCAAATGAACAGGTCTCATGTGAATGTGGTCTCAAATGAATGTGGTCGCAAATGAATATGGTCTCATATGAATGTGGTCTCAAATGAACAGGTCTCAAATGTCTTGGTCTCAAATGAACGTGGTCTCAAATGAAGTGGTCTCAATTCTCGGTACACCATCTGGTTCAGCAAATAGCAAAAGAACTACAACATTCAATCAATTGGTAAAATAAAGCAAATACTAGAGTTTGTAAGACTGAGAGTAGATCACTGTATAAAATATAGCAAAACTATGTAGCTTACAAAAACTACAAACTCAAACTGTCTTTTAGCAAAGGTTGACTGCATAAAACTTGACAAAGAAAGTTCAAAGTTCTAACCAAAAGAAATGTAGCTTAAACACTAAAATAGACCAGGGGTGACCAACAGGTCGATCGCCCTCAGTGTCACTTGGTCGCCACGCCTGATTTTGCATTGAATTAACAAGATAACCAAAAACAACGTTTTTCAATCAATAATCCAGAAAGTACAGTTAAATTATCCAATTTATTGGTTACGTATAACTGTTGTATTCTTTGGTGCATCTTGGGATCGGGATGGCTGACCATAGGCTAGCTCGGTAGATGCCGCGAAGGTATTGTAATATGTTTGCCTATTATTGCGTAGTAATCATGATCTATGCGTAACAGACACTTTGCTCTCTGTCAGTGTATCACTTATTAAGGTGATGGTACACTGTATTTGCACATATGATACTCAATTTTGGCATTGTGAATTTGTGACTTTATTACCGATCAGTCAATCTCGAGTTATCAAGAAAATTTCTAGTCGATCCCAGTCGAGGACAAGTTGGTCACCCATGAAATAATAGACCAGCCTATATTAGCCTACACAACACACGCATAATTATGCCACTCAGCACAATAAACAAAGCAGCATACCAGCATTATAAGAGCAGATTACTACTTCCCCTTCCCAGGAAAAAACTTTACGATAAAGTAACACGAATTATCGTTGATTGTGATGAGTGCAGCATATACTGACAAAAGAATATTGATTTTCTTGTGAATATATGAAAAACATTACAAAAGCACAGAAAACACTACCACCATCATTTGTGACCAGTAGATATGTCAACCGCATCGGTGTTCCGCCCGGTGCGGTTTTGGAAAATTTTGCTTCGTAACAGCCGCGCCGCGTGACTTTTAAATGTAAGCCGCGCCAGCGCCGTGAACTGCGTGGACGTTCATCTAACGATGAATCTTTGAAAAACGAAGACTTTTCGGAAGTTATTGTCTTAGATAACAATAGTTATTTTTTTTGTTTCTCCTACAGCTTTTACCTGCGTTTTCGCGATGCCTCTGGGCGACGATTCGTAGGTAGAATGTTGCAGTTAATTTCCTGCAGGTGGCGTGCTGCAGCCACCGCTCTGATGCACTGGCATGCGAATTGCTAATCCAGAGCTCTGGACAGCTAACTGGTAAACATCTAACCAGGAAAATGCTTTCAAGGCTGCAAGTTTAAAGATTTGTTAACTACCCATTCTGTATAATGTGAACATTGTATTAATATACTATATAATGCTGCTTTGACTGTATGGCAAAACTGCTCTGAATGAATGTATATCATCTCTCCTCTCCATTGACAATTAATGCAAAATTCAGGGTGAATGAGGTTTAAATTAACACACCATAACCTTGCCATACTGACTAGATATGCGATAAATGGTGAAACATATAGTGCATCACATAACCAATGCTCAATTGCAACAGGTACGGAACACATAACATGTTTATGAAACTGTATAAGACTTTGACACAATGCAAGCAGGGGATGTATGTTGGTGGAAACAGTGCTTTAAAGGGATTTTTGCTTGTGTGTCGGTTAGTGCAACTGCAAAAACAAATCCCTTATTCTGATAAATTGTGACAGAAACTGAAAAAGCATGCTATGACTTTGCACACAGTAGCAAAGAGTAGCGTGACAACTTAAAAGAATTAAAAACACTTTGTAGCTTCACAGGTAGTGTCTTCTTTTCTTCATGAGGCAAATGATGTAGGCCTATATCTATGGTACCTGTGCTGGGGTTATCAATTTTCCCATAGTTGAAGACCATTGGTTGATGTGGCCAGATGAGAAATAGGATATGCAAAGAGACAACGGGTTAGCGTTTCGGAATACGATATAAGGATTTAGAGGTTCAGGTCAGGTTTTAGAGATATGGTTTATGGAAGGTTTAGCCTACATTTCATGCAACACAAGCAAGAAGGTACTAACAATTTACCAGCACTAAAGACCATGACAAACTCGTCCATTGGACTCTGCCGTCACAGTCAACTAAGCAGGTAACATGTTTCGAACTTGTCATGAAACATGACCACTTCAACTGATCAAGTTCGGCTAAAGGCAAAATAGCTCCAGCAGTGTTATTAATGAGGCAAAAAGACACTATGCACCAAAATAGACACTACTAAATTAATTGACAAATCTTACTTCCAGAGAAAAATGCTATGAGAACCACAGTGCTTCAGGTGAGGGGGTGTAAATCGCCATTGCTGTTAGGGGGTAAAACTTTGCGATTGTGGTGCAGTGCGGATGAGGACAAAATAACGTACAACAAATACGGACGCGGTGCAGACAGTGGACAGAAGCTGCTGATGTGGTGCGGACAGCGGGCACAAATTTTCTGTCCGCACCATCTCTAGTGACCAGAGGAGGGACAGGATCAGAGGTACTGAAGTCGACTCTGGCAGGATTCCGCGTTTTCTTCAGATCCGGATCTGAAGTCAAAAATTTGTGAAAAAACAGGCTCGGATCCGGAGTCACTTTTCCACTGCGGCAGTAGCAGGAGTCTGTGCAGTCATTTCTTAGGTGAAAACATAGGTAAATTACGGTTGGATCGATGATTGTAGCTGGAGTCTGAACAGGATTCAGATTCTCAAATTTCAAGAATTGCCGGAACCGGATTCAAAAATTTTGGAACAGGAGCCAAGTCAGAGTCTGAAAAAATGACTCCGGCCAACTCTGTTTGTGACATCTTGCATCACTCAGGGAAATTTCGTTAAAGAAATCAAACAAATAACCTGATCCTGTCCTGTTCCATTTTTTTCAAAAATAAATATCCAAATCCAAACCTGATCCAAAAAATCGCCAGTATCCTACAGGATATCCAATCCTGTTCCTGTCCATGCTTCACCACTGGTGTGCGGACTCTGATTTTTGTGAGTCCGGATCCAATCTTGTTTTGCAAATTTTGAATCCGACTCCAATCCGTATCCGGTGCCAACTAGACACAAGCAATCCAATTCCTGTTTGAGTCTGACTAAATATAAGTCAAGCAAACAACCAGCAACGTTTTTTCTGTAAACACAAAATCCAAATCCAATCCAGCAGAGGTGGGACCGGATCCGGGTAACCGGAGTCGACTCCGGCAGGATTCTTCGTTTTTCTCTCGGACCCGGAGTCAAAAATTTGTGAAAAAACTGACTCGGACCCGGAGTCACTTTTCAATTTTGGCAGTAGTAGGAGTCTGTGCAGTCATTTCCTAAGTAAAAACATGGGTGAATTACGGTTGGATCGATGATTGTAGCCGGAGTCTGAACAGGAGTCGGATTCTCAAATTTTAAGAATCACCGGATCCGGAACCGGATTATAAAATTTTGGAACAGGAGCGGAGTTGGATTCTGAAAAAATGACTCCGGCCACCTCTGCAATCCAGATCTGGTTACAAGAAGGAAAACCTTGCTACTGATCCTGTCGCAAGCACCTGGAGTCCAGATCCAAAAAATCCAAAATCCACTCCATGCACACCTTTGGCACAGAGGCAGAACTTCTAGTAAATGGCGGAACAGGTGTTCAGATTCTGATTTTTTTCACTCGGGTCCAACACTGTTTTGCAAATCTTCAACACGAATCCGCTCCAGTTCCGATTTCAAGGGAAATTTCTGACTTCATGCCATGTGCGCATGGAGCCAATGGTGTCCGGCGCCCCCATTTGAAATCGGTTCCCCACATTTCACGTTTGGCCCACCGGTTGCTGCATACCGCCAATACTGTATATTCAAAAAGTGTCCCCCCCTTTCTGGTTTTTGGCCCATCCCACTGCCAAATTCTGGCAACGGGCCTGTATCAAACACGCAGAGAAAGCATATCCTATCGAAAATTAATGCCAACCAATGACTTATGACTGGGTAATGTCGGTTTATGATGTGTTGTATGACCCACCGCACCCAGGAGCGTAACGAGGCTAGATGATGTCTGGGGCAAGAAGCAAGTTTGGCGCTCCTGTGTTCGAACCTGATGTCTTTCGAAAGCCAATGTTCTGCATTGAATAATGCACTTGTGACATTTTTGGGACTTTTCGGCGCTCCGGTAGTGATTCAGCGCCTCCATAGTGATTCGGCGCCCAAAGATTGTGCCCCCTATCCCACCTTGGTGCATCCCAGACGACATCTGAATCTTGTTAATTAACGCCTAAATTAATTCCATATTTTCTTCTATGCACTTCAAGCCTGACTTGAGGCATGGGGGCAGATTCTGGGAACTTCCTGAATAAACAACAAAACAAATGTAGTAAGTCCAAAACGGAATTTTATGCGCAGTACACCGACCTATCTGCAATCCACGTCAATTATAAAACCACATTCATTTAGCAACTACTAAGCAAATAATGCCAAACAATTGTAGCTAAATATGGAGCTGCACATCAAATAATTACAAATAGGTATAAACAGTTCCGTAACTCTGGGCCCCTCCGCAAGTGCATACAGGTGCCCCCAAATGGTGATTTCTTAAAAAAATATATATCTAATCTAAAGCGTTTGCTGTATCAGCGTTATTATTCGTCATGATTTGGTTGTCCCTCTAATTTATCTATCGCACGGCTAGGTCTACTCAACTGGCGGACCTGGTCACACAGTAAAATAAACGAAATCACTGCATAGTGGTACAGTAGCACACATGAAAAATATTACATGACAATAATCATGAAAATATCATAAACAATATCACATTATAGTATTGTCGAAACGACTTGGAGCGAGTCTTTTGGCATGAAAAAGCTTTATGACGTTATCCAAATCTACATCAAGAGCGCACACATGAAGCTTCGACTGACAACATGGCCAATGAAGACAGTCTTCTATCTGTCATATGATACCTGTTGAAGGTTTTGATCAGCTTCAGTTAGCTGAAACTTAATTCAGCGCTGGCAACAGTAATCTATCGGGGCAGTTTTGCATAATCCGAAGTGCAATAAATATGTTAGGATAAACTTCATCAAGACCTGTCTTGAGAATAGAGCTTAACAAAAGGATTTGGGTCTTAATCATTGTCACTTAATTAACAACGATGATTTAGACATGCAATTAAATGCAAATCCTGACAGAAATTTGCAGGAAATCAGCATCAAGCCTATCGTTCAATGAAGACACCAGAGATGATCGGATAGTGGATTTTCACTATCCGATCCTATCCTGTTTTTGAAAAATGATATCCGTATCTGATCCGAATCCTGTTTTGGTTGAAATCATACAATCCGTATTCGAAAACTATCCGAAAGTGTATTGCAATGCACAACATACATTTTTGTGCTGTGTCTATTTTACTGGAGCTATTTTGCCTTTAGCTAAACACGATTGGTTGAAGTAGTCACACAAGAAGTTTGGAACGCATGTCCTGCTTAGTTGACCATGACATCTGTAAAAGATCAGTCCCATGCATGGATGATGGTTGTCATGGTTTCAGGGATGGCAAGCAGTTAGCAGCTTCTTGTTTGCATTAAGTGAACTGTTGGCTAAACCCTAACACTACATTGCACCCCTAAACCTAAAACTTGTCCATAGACCCTGATCCTAAACACTAGCCATAAACTCCTAAATTCCAACCAATTGTCTCTGCGTATCATGCTTGTCATATGACTACTTCAACCAATTGTGTTCAAATGAAGGCGAAATAGTCCCAGCACAGATTTTGCCTCGAAGCAGAGTAGACACTTGATTGTGTTGTATCACTTTGGTCCCTGTCATGCTTGTAAACAGAAGGTTTGACATATCTTCTCTTCCAATCTTGACATATTGCATAACCTAAGTACTTTTCCGAGTCAATTGCATTAAAAAGCAAGCTGAAGTTTTGCTACACAGTCCAGTCACCACGGGGGGCCTTTGGTGGGCTTAGCCCCTCCAAAACAAGGCTATAATCCATCCTCCCAAATTGAAATATGAAGCAATATAAAACAGTGATGTTTGTTCAAATTTCAGAATGTCAAGCCCCACTGCACAAATATACTGTAAAGCTCCCCTATAGAAGACTTTCTGGTGACGGTTATGTTGCCACACCAAGTTTTTCATTGGCCATTTTTTTGGCAACAAAGGTTAGATTTTAACACCATCCATGAGTTCACATTCAAGTTTTATTTATTAATTCTACCCATTGTTGCACTTTAACCAAACTTAACTACATAGCAATAGCAATGCTATTCTACAAACCAAAACAGCATTCAAAACAATACACTGGCTTAAAATTTGTCATTTATATTGAAATGACTGATTAAAAATTCAGTCTAACAAGTCAATGTCACAAATCATCAATCTTTCATATCATGTTTTAAAAAGCTATCTGGCCTGGTAGGCTATCACCCAACAACCAGTCAATGCAGGATCACGTAGAATAGGCGTGTAGACTGCAAGACCTGGTGTAGACTTCAGAACACATTAAAACAAAGAGCTAGTGCTCTAGCTAGTCCAAGTCTAGACTACAGTTCACGGTAAGTCTACACTAGCTAGCCTTAGTCCAGGTACGCAGCAAACAACGTCCTTTTAATGTACACTGAAAGAGAGCCCTATCTTGCCACGACAGGAACAGATTCATGCTGACAAACTTGGCATAACTCTACGGTTCAGACATCACACCATAGACAGACTCGGAGTAATGGCGCAGAAGGCTGAAAAGATGCTTCTGAAGATAATAAATGAATGATTGTGCAATGTGCAACTTTTTCCAAAAGTCTGAATCCTCGAAATATTGATAAA
>Ga0210059_1015313_pt1 | contig 11214 bp, 6 predicted proteins | sample Ectturendosymbi2_FD_188042 | JGI IMG/M metagenome (GOLD analysis project Ga0210059, IMG submission 188042) | Ecteinascidia turbinata endosymbiont from Florida, USA - Sample 2 (SPAdes) (version 2) | ecosystem: Host-associated > Tunicates > Ascidians > Unclassified | place: Key West, Florida... | reverse complement strand
GGCAAGAACAAAAAAGATTTGTAAACATCTGATCTAGTGGGAAACAGTGGTTTCTTCAACCAGTTTGGTTTGATAGTTTAAGAAGCTTCAAATTTTTTTGGAAATTTGGTTTGTTGTTGGTTGAAATTATTGTTCGAATGGGGTTTTGAAGGCAAAATGACAAAGATCTAGGTGTATTATTTTCATTTTGGTGGACATAGACCTTTGGCGAATGTTCTTTATGTCCCCCAAATTGACATAAGACTTTTGGTAAATGTTCTTTTCTTAAGGGTCTGTGTCCATTTAGTGGACATAGACCAGTTTTGTTCCAAAATGAATTGAGAAATTGGACTTCAAAATTAATTCAGAAATTTTCTTAGCCAAGCATAATAGGCAATGAAACCAACCTAGAAAGCAAGAGCTACGTTCAATACATTAAAAAGTGCAAAAAAGTAAAAATCACCAAAAATGGATATAACCCAGTTCGGTTTTACAGTGGCGATAGAACCTTATCAATTTTTTGTGTTGGAAAGACTAAAAAGTCGTATCAATCAAAGTTGTGGACCTCTGCAAAATATGTGAACACTTCTTGCATTGCATTAAACAGGCCATGTAAGGCGGACTGGATTATAAGGCACACTTTCAATTTTTGAATGCTAGTGTTTTTTTTCATACATAAAGCATGCTGAATTATAAGGCGCAAAATGGCAGATTACATACTAGGGAGTTTAATCTATCACACATGCCTGATCCGCTAGACCAGAAATAACCAAAAGCTATGTGGTGTTTTGATTAGGTGTGCACCAATGTAGTCAGGAGCCTCCCAGAGCAATACATATAGCTCTGTGTGCAGTAGCCTCACAGAGTAGTATGATTTGTGCTTCAACAATAAATGTGCTAGCTACTCACAGAACCACCTGCGCTGCTCATTGCAATTGTTGTTGGTTTTATATGTAACATGATGGTGTGTTTAAAAAGAAATTGTAACTAGCAATTGAATAAACAGCACGGTTTACCACATAAAATAAGTCCTAAGTGATAAAGCACAACCAGAATCATACATTAGGCACATTGCATTACAAGGCATGCTTTCAATTTTTGAGAAAAACAAAAAGTGCGCCTTATGATCCAAAAATACAGTATGTCAGTTGCTTCTCAGAGTAACGGATTAAAGTGGCTATTAATTTTTTGCAAGCCTAAACCTAAAGGCTAACAATAAAATATAACAATAGATGATAACACTAAATGTGCATCTGTGTCTGCTTTTCGCACGTTTTAAGAATGTGCAGTGCATAGTGGTTCCAAAACATTTGTCATACGATTTTGCATGAGAATGTCAAAAGTGTCTTGTGCAGTATTGAAAAACGCCAATACAATCAAGGTGTGACTTGAAGCGACAACCCTTACCATTTGACGATGTTGATGAGGGGGATGTTCATCTCCACTTCAGTTATATATGTGTCACGAAACTGCATGTGAGATTGCCTTTTTAGTCTTTCCAAGGTGAAAACTAGATGCGGTTGTTTAGACTCTACCAGTTCTGTTCATTTGGAAAACTCATGCACACAAAAAAAACTCACAAACACGAAAGATGAGATAAACAAGCAAAGTCAATATATATCTTAAATGTGCAAAAACATCTAAAAACAATATTTGGAAATTGAATAAGCACAGTTGGAAAACAAAACAAATAAACGCAGAATATCAACAAGTTGAGGAAAAATTACAGATGAAGAAGCACACTTATTTACACAAATCAGTTGTTTCAGTTTAATTGAAGAAAATTCGTAAGGTAAAAAAGATATGAAACAAAGTGTGAAACAAAAATAAAAAGAGTGAAATAAAAAATTACTGTGATCGATGATGTGCAAAAAAATTTATTAAATAAAAAATATTGATCGGGTGTGATTTTATACACAAAAACTATATGTGCACTCTGCACAGGAAAGAATAGCAAACAAAGAAAGAATAAATATGTATCCTGAAAGTTGAAGATACATAGAGAAAAACAGCTTACATTGTGCAAATTACTGAAAGTAGTAAAATAGTATTTTTCGTTTTTGACAAAATGAAAAATTATGCTCAGGCATATGATTATGTATGTATGTATCATTTTCATGTCAGAGTTGTTTCTCAAACATTCATTTGAAGGGAATGATGGCAGGAGGCTTAATACTATCTGGTATTTTGGACCACACTTTTGGGCCAAAAATGTAAGAGATTTTCTTGGAGATGAGTTACAGTAACTCTCGGTAAAAACAGGTTGTTTATTAAGTGAATAGTCTTGTGTAGTGATATTGAATTAAGCGGACTGGAAGAAAATAGTCATCAAAATGGTTTGGAAGCAGTTTGTTGTGATATAAGTGCATGAATTTACCTGTTGCTAGGGTAAGGTTTGGGAAGGCTTGAGATGGCTAAGTGTTGGAGAGATATGATTAAAGATATATACAATATAGTTGATTGGTCTTAATAATTCTGCAACCTTATTTTAGAGTTTAATGAGAAGTTGAATGGTTGCATCTGAAGCATCTCCCCAAATGAGAATTGAGTATAGGTAAGGCAAGGATGAATTTTGAGTTAATAACTTTCAATACAGCTTGTGTTAGGTAATTTTTAAGTTGGGATAAAACTCCAAGGTCTTGACAGTTGACTTTCAACCAGTTTTTTGCATGATGTTTCCAGGTTATCCCATTATTGTCAAGTAGAACACCTAGTAGGTGCTTAGCTGTTCTTTCGATGAAATGTTGTGATTGTTTGCAATAACTTCAAAGGAGGTAGGATTATATTCTTGGGAATTTAGTACCACAAAGTTAGTCACATTGTAATTAAGAGAAAGTTTGTTGGGTCTTAGCCATTGGTCAGTTTTACATAGTTCAAGGTTTACAGTTGTCTGAAGAACCTCACAACAAGAGTTGGGACATGTGAAGGTTTATATTATCAACAAATATATATTGAAAAAAACCCAGAATAGTTGGAGATTGAGTGTAGGCTAATACCTTTTTATCTATTTGCAGGCGATTTTTTCCATTTATTGCTAATCCAACTTCATGAGAGTAAGTAAATTGTCCTTGTAGTAGTTATGATGTAAAAACTGTTTTGAAACCCTTATCGATTTCTAATTAAACATTTTGCTAAATCAATGCTTTTGGCGAAGGGTTTCCTTAAAGAGTAACCACTGCCATGTTTCTATTCAAAGAAATTGCAACATTTAGTCTATGTTGTAAAGATTTATGTGGTCATTCCTTGCAGATATCATAATCTTAGGCAAACTAGAACAGATTGCAAGCAAAATGGTAAAATACTGGGTTGTTTTTGGCTGCTCCTCAACACATGGTGGTGAAGTGTCAGTATTTATGTTTTCAGAAGATAGGCACAAAAAGGTAAGCTAGTAGTATTAACTACAGGTTATTGTTTGTGTATATGGCGTTTAAATTCAAAAAGTGTAGTGACAGATGATAATGCAGATTTGTCCTTTGTCAAAAACTAAAATGACATAGCTGCAGCCTATTATCACACAAAAGAGCACTGGACAACCTAGTCACAAACTTGACAGAAGAATTGTTTATGCAAATGCATTAATGAGTTAAGGCGGTTCAATATGTAATGTGTATGGCATTTTGACAATTTTTTTGAAGATAATTCATTATAACTTTTGTTTAGTGCATTTCTGAAATTTTGTTTAGGTATCAGTGGAAAACTACTTCATAATAACTGTTTTGAAAAAAAATTATTTTTCTGAAACTTGACATATTCTTATTTTATTAAAAAAACATGATGTGTGTGACTTTTCACCAGCGATGACATATCACAAGTAGAGATTGACCGATATGGCTTTTTTGGGAGTGGTACTGATAGATCGGACATTCATGGACCGATAACCAATATTTCCAAAATTTTTAAATCTTGTTTTCTGCTTCATTATCAAAAATATTATGTATTCTATGCCTTTTATTCAAAACTTCAAAAATCAAGATTTATGAGTTAAAAAATTTCAAATTTTGGTATTTTGCTATGATTTTTAATTAATCTGATTAGTGACGATGTTTTTGTTTCGACTGCGACAGCCAACGCGTGCTCCATGGTTCATCTTGTCTACTTGTTTGTCAAAATGCACCTGCTAGCGTTGCTGCAAGATAACTGTCTTGACTTGTTTTGTTGTGCTTTCTTGCGTGAGTTATCTGCATAGGTGAGGACTATAACAGTGTTCTGTTGATACCTACTGAGGCTGATAAGATTGGCCGTTTTGGCTAATAGTGATATATTGGCAAAACCCAAATAGAGACCAATTATATCAGCCAGGCCGAGCCCATATATCGGTCTATCTCTAATCACAAGGATTCTGTGAAGTAGGGCCATTTCACTGCAAAAACATATCATAGACTATTACCACAGAGCAGTGTTTTTCAACCTTTTTGCTGCAACGGAACCTTCGACAAATGTTTGTGTTGCTCATGGAGCCCTATGCAACTGTGAAACAGTGATATTACTACAACCGCATAGAACTGTGGTTGTAAATTTTGTCCCAGGCAATTTCGATTTGTTTCAGCGGAACCCCTGGCAGCCTCTCGCGGGTTCCGTGGAAGCCCGGTTGAAAAACACTGCCATAGAGGTTACACTAGTTTCATGTAAAATCTAGAAATCGTAACTGCTGTTCAGCTAGGACAGTAATTAAAACTAGTGTATGACGTGTGTGACATCAAGATCTGATGTGCGTGACGGAGCTAGTTTCATCATTACGTAGTAGTAAAGTTTGGTCAAAGGTCGAACCAAGCAACTTCTAATTAACTTTGAACTTGTTGCAAGGGTAATTAACCTTTTTAGACATTGGTGACTGGGAACTTCTCTACAAAGAAATATTTATGCCTCAATTACACCAAGACTAGTTATTCTTGCAACGCCATCACATGTGCAAACAAATATATACTAGAAATAATTCAAATGATTTATGAATGTTTTAAGTAGAAAATTAAGGGTGGACTAGTAGGTAAAAAACAGAAGGGTAGTCTATATTTAGCGTGAGCATAAGCTAAAAAATTTTCCAAGGTAAAGATTAGTCAATTGGACCAAGTTAAGTACTGCAATTTCTTGTGATGCCAACTATTGCATTTGCTCTTACAAGAAGACTTTTTGTAAAATAATGATGCCTACTGTTTATTGTAGATAACACTTGAATGCTGAGTACATGTATTTGTGACAGTGTATATTTTGCCTCATGAGGCAAAGGCTGTGTTATTTTGCCTAAGTTGAACACTATTGGTGGAAGTGGTCACAGGACAAGTATGATACCCAAAGAGACAAGGGCTTAGGGTTTACAGTGTAAGGTTAGCCTACAGTTTATGCAATGCAGACAAGAAGCCACTAACAGCATGCCACTGCTGAAACTATGCCAAAACTTGTTCATTGGACTGTGCTGTTACAGATGTCGCAAACCTCAAATAGGCAGGTCTTTTATTCCAAACTTGTCATGTGATTACTTCAACCAATTGTTTTCGGCTAAAGGAAAAATAGCTCCAACAGTGCTTTTGCGTCTATTGAGGCAAAATACACACTGCCTATGTTTTTTTCTGCAGTCAGATGAGCTTGGGTTTTTTGCAGAATAAGCAAAGTTGCAGAGTCTTGTGCTAAAACCAAGAGAGGGGAAAAAGCAAGAAAGAAACTAAAGCAGCAATTAGTCATGAATTTAAAGCTCGGTACATGGAAGAGCACAAGCACTTGTAAGCAAAACAGTTGAGATTGAAGAAAAAAAGATAAATTAACAGCCATGATTTGCTAGCTACAAAAGAAAATAAACAAAAGAGTGAAAGCAGGCAATTGGAAAAAACTTGGCAACAGGCATACTTCTACAAAATGTTTATATTTTCCTGAAGCATCAATGTCCTTCAGATACAGGCAATCATTTGGAAAGACGTTTATGAAAACAAAGCAATGCTTACCTTAAGAAAACAAAGTAATTGTTGTATTTCTGTTAAACCTCCGGGAAAACTAACTTTGTTATTAGATCCATAATAAAACAAAGCATCTCATGTTACTGTTCAATCTTCTTGGTCCCAGTTTACACCTGCTATCAATTTTATTGCAGACTAGTCAGATGTAATTGTGTTGTTGCTTTGTTGCTAGTGTATAATTGTGTTGTTGCTTGCTCTATTGTTCATTTGGTGTAGAAGTTAGAATTGGAAACTAAAATGTGCAGTGCAAATATAACTTAGATGGTAAGCCAGCATAATGCAGTTGTTGCTCTGTTCTTTGATTAGATTTTGTCAGCTAAGTGTCTTACTCGTAAGCAATCCTTTGCTGATATATGCAAGGACAAGTTAGTTATGCACAGGAATGTGACAAGGAAGCAAGGTACACTGTTTCTAAATACTGCATGGTCTTCACGCACAAAACTAATTAATTCCTTTCAAACTGTGCACTTACATGAAATTAAGATTATGTCACACACGTCACGTTATGGAGTGTGATGTGTGTGACCAATTTACTTCATTGTTTCTATGCAAAATCTAAATAGTAAGAAAATCATCAATTGGGATAAATGTATTCAGTGGAAGTAAATCAAAGATAATTTGAAATGCAGTAAAAAACCACATTATAAAACTTCAAAAAAACTTTCAGCAAAAAAATATGACATGTGTGAGTTAGGGTGCATCAGCTCCCCCTTACTTTCTAGTTCCAAGCCTACTTTTTTTTACTGGTGAGGTTAGCTTAGAAAATAACTTTTGCAAAGTTTGGTGCTGATTGGACCAAATTTGACCCCCCCACACGGCCAGTTTTTGCAGGGTTCAACATCATTTTTTCATGTTTTTTTGCCACTAGAGAGTGCTGTGTTCAATAAACTAAAAAATGTTGATATCAACAGATGCCCGTACTTCTTTCACATATTTTGAAAAAAAAATTTCTAAAATATGTTGAGGTGAAGCAAAAATATTCGTAGTTATGTGTGTTTATTTTGCTCAAGAGCACCACTAGTGGTGATAAAAAACATGGAATATCTCACTAAGTACTAATGCAAATCAAATGAAATTGGTGTCTACCCCCTATTTTCAGGGATGAGGAATTTATTTTTGCTGTTACTTGTTCACATCTTTACCAACTGGAAGGCACTGTAAACAAGTAAATACTATTTCGACCAAAATATTAACTCATACCAAGTTTTTGGACGAGAAGTTGGTAACCAGTTAGCTTGATTTTGACAAAGCACAGTGAGTAACATGTACAAACTAACAATAGATCATACATTTTTGAGTTAAAGGTAAACATTGTGTTATCAAATCAGTTTGTTGTCTCACGGAGCAAGAAACCAAGATCACGACTTTGAAGTGTGATGAGAGTTTTCAGCTACTTGTAGAATGCATTGAAAATGGTTTTCTTTTTGCGACGAACCATTAAAATCTTGGCATGGTTTTACCTTGCGTTCAGCATAATTATTTGCAACATGAATAATGTCGACAATCAATTTTCCTTGCTGGTATGCATCATTTGCTTGCCATTGAGTCATTGGAGCATTAAAAAAACTGGTAAAGACCAATAATGCAAAAATGCTTCAAGAATCATGTCAGTTAATGCTGATAGGTCATCTGAAACAGTTGCAGATAACAAGCATTTTATAAAACCTGGTTTTCCAAAGCCAGAACCATGTCTTTTGGAGTTGCCATTTTGTGTTAAGTTCACTTCATTGGTTTTTAATGCCAGTGGAACCAGTTCCTCAGTAATATAACAGAAGTGGCGGTGAAAGCTCTTTGCTGTTTATGTTTCACAGCGTTGATGTCAGCATATATTACAAGTGCATCATGAGCAAAAGATTATGTGTGGTGCAAAGGATGAGGTTCCTGCAGATACCCACCAAGAAGATAGCAGAATACTGAAAACTGAATAATGTTTTTTTTTGCAATTGTACAGATGCACTGTTTCCTTGTGGTGCTGAGAAAAATTTTGTGATTTTAGTAAAGCAATATAAATGGCATAGAGCAACTTTGCAATCCACCTTGCCTTGTGGAAACACCAGATCTATTGAATTGAATGATTAAAAACCAGGTCTATTGAATGATGAAAAATCAAGACACTGCATTTCTTTGTGGAAGGTAAAAATGTGCCAATAACATAAGCTCCTTGTAATCTCTACAGCACTTGTTGTCATTACTCAAGAAACTTTTGCACATATTAACAATATCAGCTGTCCTCTAATCAATATCCTGGGAAAACTGCACAGTGAAGGTTGTTGTTATTATCATAAACCAATAGGGGTAAATGATTCTTGCATCTATGAAAAAGCGTAATAATATCGAGACTCCAGGAAGTTTCAGGTTCTAGTGCATTCCAGATGTTGCAACCTCTCAGTTGGCGTTGCGTTGAATGTGTGATTCACCACGAACAGGATGTGCGCAAAGAATAACACCCATACATATGTGGCACGACAAGCTAGAATAGAGTGATCATGGCATGTGATCTCTATTGTTGCTTGCTGCCACAGTGTGTAACTTTGTGCAATTGCCGCTCGCGCTTTCCGGTTGCAACACAGACATTGGTCAAAGCGACTTCACCTATGTGATGTTAACTGAAAACCAGAGCAATAATTTGTCTGGTTTGGTTTGAATGGCTGCACGTGCAACAGTTTGGGATCCAGTATTGCTGTTTGGGGTGGACCAAACACCATCCTACCACATAATCTCTGCATTTCCAGGTGAAGTAGTTCTTGATTTTTCATCAATTAATACACCTGGTGCATTCTATTAAGCATGGTGGATGTCAATGTTGCTGCATGCTATTAAAATTGAACAACAAAGATCACAAATTTCATCTCCACTTCCCAAGGGAATAGTATTTGCATCTGGACAACTCAGAAATGAGAGGTTTTGGTCTGTTTTTAGTATTTTGTATCTGCAGCAACCTCATTCTCTACACCAAACATGATCTTTTGCTCATAATGCATTTGCAATATATATTTGCTGACATTTACTCTGTGATTGATAAATAACGTGCCACTTGTGGTATGTTACTGAGGAACTGGTTCCACTGACATTAGAAACCAATGAAGTGGACAACAATCCAAATTAGAAAATGAAAGCTCCAAAAGACACGGTTCTGGCTTTGGAAAACCAGGTTTTATAAAATGCCTGCTATCTGCAACTGTTTCAGATGACCTATCAGCATTAAATGACATGATTCTTGGAGTTTTTTTGCATTATTGGTCTTTACCAGTTTTTTTTAATGCTCCAATGACTCAATGGCAAGCAAATGATGCATACCAGCAAGGAAAATTGATTGTCGACATTATTCATGTTGCAAATAATTATGCTGAACATACCGTAACTACGAGTATTTTTGCTTCCCCTCAACATATTTTAGAATTTTTTTTTTCACAATATGTGAAAGAAGTACGGGCATCTGTTGATATCAACATTTTTTAGTTTATTGAACACAGCACTCTCTAGTGGCAAAAAAAACATGAAAAAATGATGTTGAACCCTGCAAAAACTGACCGTGTGGAGGAGTCAAATTTGGTCCGATCAGCACCAAACTTTGCAAAAGTTATTTTCTAAGCTAACCTCACCAGTAAAAAAAGTAGGCTTGAAACTAAAAAGTAAGGGGGAGCTGATGCACCCTAGTGTGAGTGTGACACAAATATGTGCCAAAAAATCTGATATTTTAGAGGAAAAGTGGAAAATGGAAATTTTAAGCATTGAAGAACACGAAATATCTCTTGCACTCAATGATGCACCAAAAAGTAGTTGTAAAAAAGTTTTACCAGCCAGGAAAAAGTTGAGAAACAAATTGTGTGTATTTAACACATCAAAATTTATTCACCATCCACTATTCTCCACATATCACCACTAGATGATGCTGCTCATAACACGTTCCACATCCAAAAAGAAAAACTTCAGTGCTTTCAGTTTTAAGTTTTATTAATAAAATATGTCTAAACTTAGTTTGAAAAAAATAGTCTGTGGTTGACGTTTGCGTGGAATCGCCCATTATGGAAGGAAAAGAAATTCACTACATTGAAGATAACCTGAGTTTTAAGAGTTTCTCAAATCACACAGCTGGTAGAGTGTCACGTTCTATGTGGTAACTTTTTCTCGTAATGTGATGCAAGTAAGATTTAGTCTTGTTTTTGGAGGTTGGTGGAGTTTGAAACAAGACAAACTTTTATTGTCCATAAATAGGTTGAAGGCTTATAACACTTTCTGTCACAGCTTCAATAAAGACATTGCCTCAATTCCTCATACCTAAAATTTGCCTTGCGGGTAAAAAATGTTCAGAATTTTTGAAACACAAAGCATCTGAAGCAAATAATGACAAGCATGCTAAGAGAGCAACACCGTTTGAGGACATCGCAACACTAATGGCCAAACAAACCTCAACACCCTGAACACATAAGATATAATGCTGGCCTAAATCAGCAGTACAAGCAAGCAGTGGTGTAGCAAAGGGTCCGCAGCTGGCACTTTCAGGGGGTTGCAAATTTTTGATGAAAAATTAGTTTTTGAAAATAGTTAAAAAGCTCCAACTCCTCTTCATTATTTTTAATTAAAATTTTAAAGTTAGAAATTATTTCAGTTTTTGTGTTTGGAATCCCTCGTCGACTGGTAGGTTGAAGGCTATCTGAAAAACTAGGAAGTGTGGCTGTGGAGTGAGCAAATTGATGAAATGTTGACGCAAATACCTGGATCAAATCCAGTGTGCTAAAGTACCCCAGTGTTTGTCTTGAAATCAGGGCTTTTTTGCATGTGTTGTTTAGTAATTGTTCCCCAGTCCCTACACTTTCCTATGCAGCCAAAACCATTTCCCCTACCCCATCAAAAGTCCTTTGAACAAACGACAGAAGTAACATTCAACCCCAGACTAGCAAACATAACTGGTCTCATAGTTCGAAGTTTATTTTGCCCAATGCCCATACACTCAAAATCTGGTTAAAAACCCTGCATGAAATCACTGTATGTAGTCAAGACTAGCTTAATCTTTTTTTCTATTGTTCGATCCTTAGGAACATCCCCCAACTGCACATTATTACATCACCTGCAGTGCTCGACAAGACTTTTAGGCACAATTTTTCGAGGATGCCCTGAGACACAATTTTTTGAGGGCCCATAACGACGGATGGTGTCCCCATTATACTCGTGTTCATCATGCGAAATAACACACTCTGACACTTCAAATGAAAAGGGTAGATAGGCAATGCGAGAATGAAAACGTTTGTCCTATCATAAACTCAGGAATGCGAAAAAGTTCTCAGTTTTT
>Ga0210059_1015312_pt1 | contig 11216 bp, 4 predicted proteins | sample Ectturendosymbi2_FD_188042 | JGI IMG/M metagenome (GOLD analysis project Ga0210059, IMG submission 188042) | Ecteinascidia turbinata endosymbiont from Florida, USA - Sample 2 (SPAdes) (version 2) | ecosystem: Host-associated > Tunicates > Ascidians > Unclassified | place: Key West, Florida... | reverse complement strand
ATTTTACCTCCCCTTCATATCAAGTTGGGTATCATGAAACAATTTGTAAAAGCACTCAACAAGGATGGTGACTGTTTCAAATATATTTGCACCAAATTTCCAGGATCAACGATAGAAAAATTAAAAGCTGGTATTTTTGATGGCCCTCAGATAAGAACACTAGTAAATGACTGTGACTTTCCAAATTCCATGAATGAAAAAGAATCCTGTGCTTGGAGTGCCTTTGTGGAAACTGTCAAGAATTTTTTGGGAAATAGAAAAGCAGTCAACTACAAAGGGATTGTGGCCAAGTTACTAAACACTTTACAAGATATGTGTGGTAACATGAGTATCAAGCTTCACTTCCTATACAGTCATCTTGACCGCTTCCTCAAAAATCTTGGTGATCTGAGTGATGAGCAAGGAGAGCGGTTTCATCAGGATATAAGTAAAATTGAAGTAAGGTACCAAGGGAGATGGGATGCTGCCATGCTAGCTGACTACTGTTGGTCAATTAAACGTGAAGATGCTTTTGCCATTCATTCTCGGAGATCATTAAAACGGAAATGTATGGCTAACATTTGACCATTTCAAAGGATTCCATTGTCAGTATGCTTGCTTAAACTCACTGATTAGGCCTGTTGTTGGGATAGATCCAAAAAATAAATATACAATTGTGCTCATAAATAACATTTCATAATTTTGTAGTAAACAGCGCCTAAGCTCATTTTGTCACTGTAGTGGGTGCATCATAGCAGGAAAACTAGACCTGATAGAGAAAAAGTGACTGCAGTTTTGAAGTCAGCGCCCAAAATTAGGTAAAAACAGTTGAAACATCTTTGGCACCAAGAAAAAAATTTTTTTTTGTCGGCAGTGTTATTATTGTAAATGTGCGCTATGAACATGCTTCGTAAACAGAGTGATAAAGCCACTGCACAGTGAACATATTAGCGAATCTGCAGTTGTTTTACGAGCGCTTGGTTAATCTAGTTATCCTAGTATATGACATGATGTAGCATTTTGTGACACGACAGAGTTTGTTCCGCTTCTGGGTGTACTTCTGATTCTCTTTTAAAGGAGTGTGTCAACTGCCACTTTTCGAAGTTAGAACCAGAAGTCACAATGCCAAAAGTAAAATTGTCCAGTGCTACAAAAATCAAAACGATTAGAAACAGTTTTGAGGACTTTACAGCTACATATAATGAGGAACTGTATTGCTAAGTGTGCTGTTGCACTGTTAAGCACGAGAAGCGCATTTTGTTGAGCAGCATGAACAGTACCAGCAGGGAAGGACCAGAAAGGCAATGAAAAGAAAATATTTTTGTTTGGTCATATAGCGTCGTATTTTCTGAAACATAAAGTCATATTTTCAAGTTTCTTAGATCATGCAAAATTGCCCTTGTAATCACAAATTCGGTCGCTTTTCGCCACTTCGTTTGGAAACGTGACTGTTATTTACCTATTCACGTGACTCTGATCGTTAGAATTGAGTTGTCACTAATGGTGTAAGAAGAATCGTTGGACTTCTAACCAGGTCGGGAATACGTTTCGGCATGGACGCCGAGGAGCGGTGAAACGACGAAGGCATTGTTTCAAAAAGGGGGCAACGGGGCCGGAGGTGCTTTTTCATAAAACAGTAATAGGGAATTTCATGGTTTACCAAGATGCACTTGAAACAAATTTATTGCAGATTCGGGCACCCAGAAAAATCAGAACAGTTTTATGTAGTTTCTGCTGTTGGCTGGGATGTGAGGTGAACATTGTTGCTGCACAGAAACTAGCACACTCGGCAACGATTTTTTTGTTTCTTACATGTTTCCATTTCCCTCAAATCTTTCACTCCACCCCTGCCCTAATGCTGTTCCCGCGTCCCTGGATTTCCAACATTGTTTTTTACTGATCTGCGGATGGTCACAACAGTGTGAAACAATAGCGCGCAGCGCAGCCAGGGCTTCTGAGATAAATTTCAGCAGCGGATACGAACAGGACCGGATTAACCATTGGGCAAACCGGGCAAATGCCCGGGGCTTCACGGTTGAATATCAAAACACTCCTTTACTGACTATTCATATTTTTAGGCTGTTTACCACGCGTCAAAATTGTAGGGCTTTCGATCACTGCGCTTAGCATATAAGTTAAGGAGACTGACAACTTTGCCATCTATCGTTTATGAGTGGCTTAAAAGGATTGAACCAAACAGCGCCACGCTTTAGCCTATGACCCAAGAATTAGATTGTAATCAGTGCATCCATTGGCGTCGGCAGAAATTTTCCAGTTTAATCCATCAAGAACTTTTTGAGTTATTAATTTATGAATCCAGCAACCGGACTCTGTTCACAGCGCTTCGGAGTAAAATTTGCTACACGTGGAGACGCACGCCCAATCGTAGGGAAAGTGTGGGACCTATGGAATGGATTTTGCTTTTTGGCAATATTTCGGATTACTTTATTCCAAATTGATTGGTGTTTGTTTCATTATTAATACGTCTTTGATTAAGTAACTCTGAAAAAACTATTCAGATCAAAGACGCCCTTCCTTAGTTTTTGTCCATTTTAAATTTTTGAAAATTTGTTCCATTGGTGCCAGCCCCTTGGGACCGAAGAAACACCACTCTGGACCTTTGGAACAACAGATCACGACGAGTAAAAAAATGACGCTGCCCATAAAGAAAAAGTACAAATGCCCTTTAAATGTTTTTATTGTGCGAGTACACCTACCAGTTGATAGTGTCACAATTTTCGTTTGTCTAAACTCATACAAACACGCAAAAAAGCAATGGAATTACCCATGCATAATCAAGAGACTAAATCCACACGCATTCTGCAGAAAAATATTAGAAAAACAAAAACAAGCGTGTCAAAGAAGCTAATGTGACGCGGAAACTAAAAAACGAAAGTTAATTACAAAACCCTTTTGAAAATAACGCATAAAAAACGAAAGTCAGTCAAATCAAAGAAATGCCTTCCTCAGATTAAGGACATTTCTGCTGGAGATTTGAAAGACACCACAGAGCCTTTTGGTTTTGGTAACTGGTTTAGGTGGATCGTGGAAGTAGCACCTTTTGAATATCATGTTTAGATATAGACTCTAGAAGCTTCTTGTACCAACAGGGCCGGCCTTAAACCGATGCAGCTGCATTGGGCCACGCGCCTCTGGGGCCCCGGGCCATGGTGTTTGGGTAGATTGTTCATTTTTGCCAGATGCACCTTGCGCTTGAGAATTCAGTAGAAACGCCATATAAATTTCGTTGTTAACAAACAACGCTCAAGTCAGAACTAGCAAATTTCCGCTCGAACGTTAGCAAACGTGCACAATTCTCGTGTTAGTGCTGCACTGTGTATCTGCGCTCTGCCACGATCGTAGAACGGTTGACTGAACACGATGACGTCATAAAATCACTGCTCAGAGGGGCCCCGCGCTTAGGTCTTGCATTGGGCTCCGCATCTGCTAGGGCCGGCCCTGTGTAACAAGTCTGGAAAAATGAATCGATTCTTGTTTTTTTAGACCGTTGCATGTAACTTATTTCAAAGTTGTTTTCTTCATCATTTGGGAATTCCACACGCGTTGGATGTTTGTCTGAACCTGTATGTCTGTTCATGAATATCTCTAAACGTCCTGTGGTTGTCTTCAGAAAACAAGCCCCTATTGTTGTTTTTGGTTGAAATGTCTGCATAATTCTGCATGACAAACATATCGCGATTAAGCAAAGGACCAGTGGAACAGATCGTTCCATTGGTACCCTGATCGAAACTTTTCACAAAATCAATAATGAAAGGAAAGTAGTTGAGTTAATGAGGCTAATAAAACCAACAAAACACAGCGAAATAAACTCTTTCCCAAGCAAATAATTATCAAAGCCTTAAACCTAGCTTAAGCATTTCAAAACATTTTAGGAAGTGGATCCTTGCAAAAACGATTTGCACCCTAAAAAGTAAAAAATCTGCATAAATTCAAAATCTACACTAGCACGTTTTCTTCCTTCGCAGAAAAAGGAAGGTGAAAACAATCTCGCTTTCACACACAAATTTCAAGTTTACAGCGTCAATAGGTGGCGCAATATTCAAGTAGACATTCGGTCCCAATCTCTCGTAGGTCCCACACTTCCCCTACGCCGGATTTTGATGTATAGCGCTTCATAACTTTTTTAAAAATAGTTGTTTTACCACAAAAATTTAGGAGAATGTACGTCTTGTTTTTATGCATCTTTCCTGACATTTTGAACCCATTCCAGCAAGTACTTTTTGAATTATTAAATTTTGAATCGAACCACCGGACTGCTTGTCACAGCTCAGCGGTTCGCGTCACTAGTAATGTATGTTGCGGTTAGGTTCGGTTCAAGGGAGGTTGGTTTTTGAGACGCAATAACTTTTCTTGTACATAGTTGTTTGCAACCAAATTGTTACACAAATATTCTTCTTGTGGCAATGCATCGTACCTGGAAATGTGAGTAAAATCGAGCAATATCTCTGAGTTATTTGGGTCTGCGTCGACAACTTTAAAGCATTTTAGCCGAACAATGCGACAGAGATGAGCGGACTGTGAAATTTTTCAGTCCGAGTCCAGTCCTGATCGGATGAGAATGAATACGATCCAGTCCTGGTCCGCAAAATTTGTGAAAATCATCAGTCCGCATTGGCATCCGCCGGGGAGGGGGCACAACGGGCATTTTCCCCCCTGGAAATTTGGACTAAGAGCCAAAATTTTCTAAAAAACTGATGTCAGAAGCTTAATTCCGATTACTTCATTTAATTCTCCCATTGAAAGTTCATTTGCCGGAATTGCACTAAAGACAGGTCCACTATTCTGGTTTCATGCAGTGGTGAGCTTTCACTTCACTCATGTTCGCTCGTTTTCCTGCAGAGGCAAGTTGCGAAACTAGCAAGCGGATTGTATTGTCGCTGGTCTTTATTGCGTAACAATAACATGGCAACAAATCTTCACAGGTTCATTTCAAATAATGGTCGGAGAAGGCGTTTTGCGCAGGTGGCTGTTGAACACAGACATCTTGGCGGACACTGCAGCGAAACGGTGACTGCGGATAGCAGAAAGGCACGTAGTTTTATACTGTGTGAAGTAAAGTATGAGTGAATCTGTAGCAATCCTTCCACAAGTTTGAAAAATCCATTCTTAGTGTGAGACTGTGAGTGTGAACAATGTGCCTGAACTGAGCGAATAGCTAAATTAAACTACTTTATGCAGGCTTCTTTCCAACAGTGGCGTTACCATAGAGCAGGGTCTCCAAACTACGGCCCGCGGCCAAATCCAGCCCGCAAAAACATTTCAATCGGCTGTAAAGGCATTTTGCCAATATTGAAAAAGAATATATTTACGAAAAATTTGTTGATTTGGTAGAACGAAACATAGGCCCAAACAATCACATTACGTAAGATGTCCGGCCCTCGAACAGTTGTGTAATGGCTTACGTGGGCCACCGACAAAAAAGTTTGGAGACTCTGTTATAGAGATTTCATCCAAGGAGAAGCGTTTTTGAAAGGCGCCCACTTGTCACTGTAAGGTGCCTACTAGCCTACGCTCAGAAAAAAACTTGCGAAATGATGGTGAATCCGGATGTGGATTGCTATACTAAATCTCTGCATAGCCGGAAAAAATTAAAAAAAACGAGAAGAGAACAACCTACTGAAAACCAAAAGAACACTACAATCGAAATTTATGCTAAGTGGTACCTCAATTTTTACATCCAGCTTGTGAAGCGTGTGCGGCCTAGTTGTGTTCGCACACCTTCAGTGTGGGATTGAGCCTAGAACCTCGGGAAGGATGAATTGTGACGTCATAGATGTTAATTCCGCGCCAGATAAATCGGCCAAAGAGTTCTTTTACTTCCATGTGCATGGAAGTCACTTATAAGTGTCGCTTGCTTTGTCTTTCCATTCTCCTTGCTTTGGCCGTCTTTGCTCACATGTAGCGGACTGCTACATCACTTTCCTTCCTCGAAGTCTTTGGATTGCCCACTCTCTTTGAACTATCTTGCCAATTGATATTGTAGGGTTTCCCGTTGTAGGAACCTATGTTGAGGTTTGGGGTGTTGCCCAGCGTAAATGTTGCTTGCGAGTAATCCTGTCGTTGCATGCAGAGATGCTGGTTTTCCCAAACGCTACCAACGAGGCAGCCTAGTCGTTGTATGAGTACTGATTTAACTCCCGACTAAAACTGCCTGACATTAAGTTGCCAAGCCGAATCAAGGCGTTTGGCTCTCACCACTTGATAGTTCGTTTCACAGATTTCCTGGTGCACAAATCTTTATTTACAAAAGGCTTCTGATTAGCAGCAGCAGAAAAGCTTTACGATGGCGCGACAGCAGAAACAGCCAACGTGGTCCGTGCGCTAGCAATACACACTCGACTCTCTGAAAACGTGGTGTCCACGCCGATGGACAAAACCGATAATGCAATGCGTAATTGAGGTGATTGGGCGCACACATGAAATCCCTTGACGCGAATGACAAATTGATACAAACCAAATCTCACGAACGGGATACAATAGCGAGTAGGAAACGGCAATTCGTAATGCGAAAAGGTAAATCCACTATATAAGAATGCCGCCCCACGGAAAAATTGGCGTGGATAGTTTCGCGAGAACTGACACGCAAAAAAACACGGTACACGAGCAAGCACAAAACACAGAAGACACAGAAAACGGCAAAAACAGTACGATAAGCGAAGCGAAAAGTGTATGCAGCAGTTGAAGGCGCAAAAACAACCAGGGGTGAGCGTCCACAAAAAAACAAGGGGGATGCAGGATGCAGGGCAGTTTCGGTGTGTAGTTGTGTAAACGAGGAAAAGTTTCAAGCTACCGAAATTCGTTGGGCTCGGGAACGGTCATTCCGAAGAGGAAAAGTGTGGCAAAAAGAGGAAAACAGAAGCAAGGCGTGTATGTTACACGGGAAAGTGAAGGAAATGTCGTTTAAAGAGCGATAGTGATGACGTTGAAACGGGCTGAAGTAACAAGGGAGGAGCGTGACTTCCCTGTGTAGGTGAGAAAGCGTAGAGCTGTTTCAGGTAGGTGCCATCCACTAGTTGTGGGAAACCTGAAAATACGTTCGCTGACTTTGAGATCTTCCAAGGAAAAGCTGTGCTTGCGACGCCGTCGAACGAGTGAGTCAATTGAAGGACATTGGAAGTGGTCGCATGGGCTCAGACTATGTTGCAGCTAAAAGTTGTTGAGAGGGAGATTCCACTTGAATTTTGCACGCTGAAATCAATGCAGTAAGGTGTCCTCGGGATGAAATCGGGCCAAGAAAGACGACAAGTTCAGCGCACAGCTGGACGAGCACTCGCCCGCGAGTAGGCTCGTGGAAAGCGAAGAGAGATCGAAAATCCAACTTCAAGCCGTGCGGCAGAGAATGAACGGTCTTTCCGTCAGGCCAACTAGGTAAGAGTGAGATGACACTTTGAAGTGAAGCAGCCGCACGCGGTCGAGGAGAAATTGTAGTAAAGAATTCAGCGACAACACGTAGAATGTGCGGTTGGTTTTATGTCAAACGACACGCTCAACAGTATAAGAGCATCTGTGCCGTTGACAGCGGAAAGGATGCGATCGAAAACGTCATTGAAAAAGCTCGTTAGAGGTACCGTGCAGAGCAGATGACTGCGAAAAGGCACGATGAAAAAGCGATTGTGGCTGGAATGCAGACAAAAACGAGGGAAAGGCCGTAGGCCAAGTGTTGCGTGGTTGAACAAAAAGCAGAGTCGAAAGGCAGAAATGAAAGGAGAGTTAGAAAAGTACCAGAATAGTGCATAGTGGTTTGTGGGAGGCAGCCGGAAACGCTAACGGGTGAAAGCGCATGAAATGTTTTGAAACGTTGCTGGAGAAAAAAATGCAGAATGATGTGTAACTGCATGGCGGAGCTGGGCGTGGACCGAAAATGGACGTTGCAACAAACAAAAGCAAGGATGACACAAAGACAGCAGTGAAACAAACAAAACACAAACAGAGTATGTACAAGTTTTCTATCAGGTTGCTAAAGCATTGCCGCTGTTTACGGGGTGTAACAGTCCGGTCTGCGCACAACGTGGGTGCGAGCACGACCTGATTGGGACGGCAGTGGCGTCAAGGGCTTGCAGAGAGGGAAACATCATGGAAGCAAAGTTTGGCCCGAAAATGGGGCACTTCGGTCGTAGCAGTGCTAGACATATTAGGTAAAGGCGTGGGTCTACCACTACTGCAAATTGCAGGCGAAGCAAGAGGCTGGTCACGAGTGGACACAGAGGGATCGCTGGAGAGCGTGAGAGTATCAGAGGAGTGCTGACTACAGACCGAAATAAGTACGTTGGAAACCACTGGTTGCGGTTGTGCACTAGTAAGAAAGTCTTGCTGTGGTGCAGTGGACATAGCGATGAAGTTACGAGCGCTGGAAGAAAATGAAAAGTGCGGAAACGATCGGAGATAACACTCGCCCGAGCGTAAGCGACCTGCGGTGTCCTGAAGAGAAACGGACTGTGACACGTAACTTTTTGAAAAGGTAGATTGCACTACGGATCGCGACAGTGTGTTTGTTTACGTAGTTACCGAGAATAAACAAATGGGGATTAGAAACTCCAAGCGAAAACTGCTAAGGTTAATAGGAAAATAAATCGGTCAGCCGAATCAAAATTTGCGATATGCGGCAATGCTTTAGAAACCTGACAGAAAACGTGTAAAAAAATGAAAAGTCTGTCTTACAAAAAAAAAGTACCTGAGCTATATGACAGCACTAGGAATGAGCTAAGAAAATCAGGCTAGTAACAAACTCAGGTAAGTAATTGGGAGTAAGTCAAGTAAGCAACAGCAATCAAGAAAAAAAAACAACGATTAAACAAACAAATCAGCACAGCATGAAAAGGCAATATAAAATTAGCAAAAAGTAGCAAATGCGCAAGTTTCGTCAGCGACTGTCTGAGTAAGAACTGCCAAGCGCAGGCAGGTTGCAGTAAAAATCAGCAAGAAAAGGTTACAAATGCAAAATTGAGCCGCGTTGTGACACAAAAAGGTTTGCAAGTTCGTAAAGAGTTTGAAAGCAATATAGTCGCACGGCGTGGCTAATGATAGAAAAAATGTCAGCCGAGAAAGTTTTTGTTCGATTTTAAATAAATGAAACAGTCTTACTTGGTCCTCGACGAGCAATCGAACATTGCAGTAGCTCTGTCAGCAAAAGTTGAAGCTTGTAGAAACGGTGCGGTAGATCCAGAAAGTTCCAGAGATCGCCGAAGTACATGAATCCGAATGCGTGGCAAGTAAAAGCCAAGTAGCCCGAAACCACGCGAGAAAAATGATGTTCTTCAGTTAGCGTCGGTCAAAGCGAAGTGTACCACAGAAACTGAATACAGGCTTAAAGGAAATTGTTGCTTGAAACTTCCACTTGCGGAATCTTGCTTGTGAAGAGCAAAGAAAAGCGTAGGAAGCAAGGTAGCTTTTCCAGTCAGCAGAACTAATGTAGAATTCTCGTTCGGATGAAGTAATTGAGAGTTTTGGTCTGTGAACCAATATAGTAGTCCCAATCTGATGAACCAATGTAGGGTTTCCTTTTGGTTTGGGAACCCAATGTTGAGGTTTGGGGTGTTGCCCAGCGTAGACGTTGCTTGCGAGTAATCCTGTCGTTGCATGCAGAGATGCTGATTTCCCCAAACACTACCAACGAGGCAGCCTAGCCGTTGTATGAGTACTGATTTAACTCCCGACTAAAACTGCCTGACATTTTATGTTGCCAAGCCGAAGCAAGGCGTTTGTCTCTCACCACTTGATAGTTCGTTTCACAGATTTCCTGGTGCACAAATCTTTAAATCCACTATAATATCAAGAGTCCAGCCAGGTCCGATGACGTGCGTGTCATGCTTGATTGGGCCTCGGTACGTTGAGCCTTTTGTCTTCTGTATCTTTTTATCTCTTCTCTTCTTCTTGCTGCTTTCTCCATGCGACGCACGTTATCCATCCCAGCTCCTCAAGGAGGTGTCCCTTATCAGGCGCCATTGAAGCGTGTGCGGCCCAGTTGTGTTCGCACACCTTCAGTGTGGGATTGATCCTCGAACCTCGGAAGGATGGATTGTGGCGTCATATATGTTAATTCGGCGCCAGATGAATCGATCTCTTACTTGCATGTGCATGGAAGTCACTTTCTTAGTGTCGCTTGCTTGGTCTTTCCCTTCTCCTTGGTTTGGCCGTCTTTGCTCACATGTAGCGAACTGCTACACTTGTCAGGTGAAGCGATTCGCCCCTCTGGCCTCCCGTCAGTTATGCCTCTGCTTTTAATACAGTATGCAACTACGTGGCTTGCTAGAAAACGTCTATGCAGGCTTGTGGAATACGTCTAGATCATTAAGGTTTATTTCTGATTAGCGAGCACAGAGTGCAAAGCTACATTTGCTGCGGCGACTTTTCATAATTCATTGCTTAATTTTTGTAAAAGCCTGAGTGGGATTTTTATTCTAACTTGAATAAGTTGTCCGATAGTCCTGTCAACATAGTCTACTAATCCAGTTTGTACTTTGTGCATGATGAATGTCCCCGTGAAAAATCAGCCAAGACAAGCAAGGTTTTTGTCGAAAGGATGATTGATCGCTTTGGACGAGATCCCAGAAGTTTGCAGCTTTTGTTTCTAAATGACGCTGATAAGTCTTGTTAGGTAAACTAAAGTCATAATTTGTGGTTTCGGTAAGTTTTCAAAAGTCGCGGTCAAAAAGCCGAAACAAACACGGTGAGGTCAAGGTAATTTTTACTTTTAAGTCAAAATATTTTGGAGAAAACTTTGACGATGAATTAAAAAAGTTGTTGGCAAAAGCTTTTGAGAAGAACGTGCCCGAATTTCTGAAGCGTGAGTTTGAATTCGTAGAAGCTTTGTGATGGCTTTTTGTGTGAAATCCCCCAGTGGTTTTGAAGTTGCTATCGCAGTAGTAGAGGAAAGCAGATATTCTCGCACATTTGGTTTGTTGCTTTTGTGATAGCCATGGCAATACTTCTGTGAAAATAAGTACCCTGTTTTAAATGGGCATATTGTATTGTATTGAGTAACGTCTTCACTCCCTCACGCAAGGCGCTTGAATTTAAGCATGCATCGCAGTAACATGGAATACGCAAATACATGAAGGAAGACGAGGATACATACATGGCGGTAGTAGAGAGTATACGCTTGATGGCGCAAATACATTTACTTTGATGAAACACATACACATGAACGACGTCATCATGCTTATTATAATGTAGTACTGCGATGACTTCCAAGTACATCGATCTATAAAATGCATGAG
>Ga0210059_1015311_pt1 | contig 11216 bp, 6 predicted proteins | sample Ectturendosymbi2_FD_188042 | JGI IMG/M metagenome (GOLD analysis project Ga0210059, IMG submission 188042) | Ecteinascidia turbinata endosymbiont from Florida, USA - Sample 2 (SPAdes) (version 2) | ecosystem: Host-associated > Tunicates > Ascidians > Unclassified | place: Key West, Florida... | reverse complement strand
CCCGGCATTGCAGTGTTTGGTGCATATTGCTTCTCGTGCACTGCGTGGCTCGGTTTAATCGGCCCGCTTGAGAAACCCTGACTCTTAATCAAGGTTAGAATCCAAATGATAGGATCCATTTCTCCGAGATGAGAGGAACACATGGGAGTGTACGCTGCTGGCTGAGCTGTTTCAAACCGGATATGAATATTTACTTGTACCTAAGCGCTATTAATTGTTTGACGAATGCCGTTGTATCTCCGACTTGGCTAGCACAGTGAAGTCCAAACCTGATATGTACACGCGCGACCTTGATGAAGCCAAGAGCTTCAGACTTCTAAGAGCGGCAGCAGGTTTGAACGATCACCGAAAACCGAGAATTTTCACCCTTTACTCTTTTCACATCATAACATAACTGCAACAAGCTCGCATTGCATCGCAGTTGAATCCGGCCAAGCTGGACCAGGCCGAAGCGAAAGATTTGAACGTCCACAAAGACACGCTGCTCGGCTACCTGCGAGGCGTCCTGAACGCCATCTTGGTCAGTCAGTCGATCTTCCCGAAGGAGCTTCGCATAATATTCGGCCACCTTCAGCACTGCGTGTCGCAGAGGTGGCCCAACGATCCCTTCGTTCGCATACGCGTTGTCACGTGAGTGCCGCGTCTGTTGTGACTGCGCTTTCGTTCCGGCATTGTTACCCTGCGTGAGAAGCGCGCGGTGGTTTGCGAAACGATTTACCAGATCAGAGAAGCTGTCCAACAAATGTAATGATCTGATCTGCCGTCATCGAAAAATCGATTGGCGAGCTGCAGGAACATTCTACGTGCTGCGCAAATTTTCAGTTATATCACAGCTTTGTCGCCCTTGTCCTTTCTCTGGCCACGCACCCCTTCAGAACTTCGACAAATGAGCATGCACCCCTCATTTGTGTCCGCAGCGGTTTCATGTTCCTTCGCTTGATCTGTCCCGCCATCATCAACCCGAAAATGTTCAACATGGTGTCCGAGACGCCGTCGCCCACCGCCGCCAGAAGCTTGCTGCTGGTCGCCAAGTCGATACAGGTCGGTTTCTGATTGGAGCCTATTGTTCTCCTTTAGGGGAAAAAGCAAGTGTGTAAATGATTTTTGGATCGTGTCCGAAGTCTGAACATAATAATAAGCTTGCGAACAAGTTAAGCTGCAAACAGTTTTTTTCCTGGGTTGATTGGGTTTACTGCATTTTGTGTTTTGCGGAATTTCCATCTGAGCAAGGCCGCTACGTCTCGTTCCAGAATCTGGCCAACCTGGTGGAGTTCGGCGCGAAGGAGTTTTACATGGAGTGCGTCAATCCGTTCATCGTTGAGAACAAACAAAAGATAGTCGACTTTATCGAAGAACTGGGCGACCGAAGTATAACGGTACGTGTTCCGAAAAGCTCCCCACACCAAGGTTTGAAGAACTGTCTTGTGTTGGCTCGTGCAGTGATTTCGCGTTCAAATTTCTGGATCAAAGATGGGGATTTGGTCGATACCAGTGCGTGGGTGTGTTGACATGCAGATGCCGTAATGTTATCAAAGCTTTTGGTGTTTTTTGCAAGATAATGATGCGCATACACCGTATATTTCGTGGGCAACCGAGCTTTCTTTTTTCCCTTTCACTTCTTTCAAACAAGGAGGTGGTTGCGCGCCGGGACCGTCTTGCATACTTGCCGCAATTTATATCAATTTTTTCGCTCGATTCACGCAAAGTATCTCGGCAAATCTTCAGGGTTGTGATTTCGGCAGTCAGAATTACTTTGCAACGCCTTCGTATCGACCAAACGTTAGCGTAGAATATTTTGTTATCGTAACCGCCGGCGTTAATAATGCTGTGGCTGCGTAGTGAAGGAAGTTGAGCTCTAACTTCTCGTAAACGACTTGAACCTGCGGTAACACATCAAGAAAACGACTATATTGCTGACATACTCGAAGCATTTAATTTATGTTATTATAATCAGATTCACGGCCAACCTCTGGACAGATTCGGCCCAAAGATGGACATCGCGAGAGATCTAGCATCGATATATCAGATCTGCACGGAGCACAAGTCGGAACTGCAGCTCCTCTCTACGAAAGAAGTGGGTTGACGGAATGTTGATTTCGATCGAGAGACTTGGTCGCGGAGTGCTGCCGCGTGTGTCACCTGCAGTGTTCCCCCTAAGAAAATGTTACACTGGGCAAATGCTTGTTTTAGTGAGCATGCAAATGTGCAACCATGCGTAGACACACAACCAATGAAGCGTTTCCAGCGGTCAAAGGGCTATGCGGTGCAGATATGATGTTAAATTTTGAATGTTGCGAGTGCGCGAGAATGAGATTCATCGCGCAAATGGTCTCTGGCGGTGCTGCGCATTTGCGCGCCTAAGAGAGGAACATTGGTAATCTGCCATACGAGTATGTGGCAATCGTGCCTTAACGTATGAAGTCAAAAGGTGTACGCGTTTGAACGAGGTTGCCACTGTAAGCTCACTGAGCGCACTGCAAATTCTCTTCAAATACAGTTTTGCGAAAGTTAGAAAACCCTCGAAGTTGCAAAACGTGTGCAGTTTATTTTTGCGGGTGTTTTTTTACGGTCGTGATGTGCTCTTTAAGAGTGTTCGTCCAGGAAATTATAACTCTTGTGAGAAAACTGAATTGCTGAAAAAAGAGAGCATACCGTTTGATTGGCACCTTTCGCTCTAATATTAATATTATCACGACACGATGTTTTTGTGCTGATGCAGTGTAGCATCGCGCAGATACAGTTGCGCGCAACGGTTTAAAAAACGCATGTTCCATTTTTGCCGCAGTCCTCCTTGAAGCGGTTCCTCGGAGTGATCGAGCTGCTGAACAAGCGGCAGACGAACTACCAGCAGCGATTGCGCCAAGAAAGGTGATGGAGCGAGCGCGAACCCCTTTCTTCAACCGGGCGAAAAAAAGCCCCGCTGTGCGTTGTCGTTCGGAGCTGCTGCCGGGCAACCGTTTATGACGTGTTTGCTCGACGAACGGGTACGACGATCTTTCGTGCGGAGCCGTGTCGTAATCATGTGTCGTTTTTTCTTGTGTCAAGAGATTCTTGTGCTTGTTCGCCGTGTTTCGCCACTGTAAATCACGAAATCACCCCTGTGGCCCTAGCCTGGCCCGTTTGCGCCCCTGTGGCCCGAGCCTGGCCTGATTGCGGAAGTTTTATTATGAACCTGTGTTCATGGATACGGTCATCTTTCGGGCAATCCCGCTCGAAGTTGAGTTTTGATTTTATGCCCTTCTTTGAACAGTCTAAAATAGAAGTTACCGCTTTGAAATGTTTTAAAAAATGCGACCGGCCGGCACGTGACGTGACCACGCCCCGAAAAGCTCGAATGTGCAAACTTTCAATTTTATGCTGAAGCTTCGACATTTTCTTGAGAAAACCCTTCACACTCTACAAATGCAAGCGCGATCGACCATTGCTGAGATCATGTTATCTGTTTTTTTTTTTTCTGTTTCGTATCTTTGCCGCACAATGGGTTTCAGCATCGAGAGAAGCCCCTCTATGTAGTTATCATTATTTGTGTTCGATGTTCGCTTCGACTCCGTACGCAATCACTATTGTTTTTCTTTTTGCTTCTCTCTCTTTTTTTTACGATTCATTTCTGCTAAAAAGTGTGAACCGCTGCGTATCACCGGACCTGGCCCACACCGGCGCGGCCATGCTCCCGCAATCGCGCTGCTGTTCGATTCTCGTTTGCAAGTGCGTTCGATCAACATTCTGTCGAGTTTTGCCAAAAACCTCTCTTCCGTGGAGCACTCGCTGACAACTTGTGCGCGCGAGGCGACTGGGCGACTGTCGCATTGGTTAAGTTTTCATCGCTGCGCTCATGTGTTTTCTTCAGCGTGCTTCCAAGACACGAACTGTTGTACAATGCGCACGCACACAAAAAAAGCAAAACTTCACTTTCCACGCCAAAGTAGGTGGGGAAAAAGTTGAAAGCCGGTTGCCAGCTTGATGCACACTAAGTGTACAAAGTTATTTTTCAACTGCATACGGTAAAAACACTTTTGTTTGAAGTTTTCTCGCGTAATACGAACGCGATGAGTAATTACCGAACTGCACGACCATGATTGAGAGCTCAAAATCGAAATAGAGGAACTGGACAGCGAAACCATTTCTGAAACGCGCAGATGGTGACGCAATGCGCGAAATGTCTCCACGGCGATATTCTTCATTGAAGCTTCGTGTTCGACCTCGTCATGTTTTTGCGAAAAACCTGCAGTTGAAGTTACCCTGTCCCGTAAATTGATATTCAATCAGCACGTTACTTCCACAGCCTTGTGAGAAGAGCCGCGTTACCGCGCAGCCGGCCTCCTCACTCACACACTGACCCAAAGCACCCCCCCACCCCTGGCCGACCTCTCGATTCCAGTGCATCGCTGTTTTATTTATTCCAGGCTGTTCTCGTGGCTAACTCCTCCACGGCTGGTCAGTTTCAACATTCAGCCGCACCTGTCGCGCCTGTGTTGGGCAACGCACGCCGAACGTTTACGTTTGTCCAGCTGTGTTTTAATTTCATGTGCGCTGCTCTACCGATAGCCGTCCCAGATCTCTACCTGAGTGTCTCGCCGCGAATTTCGAAACGCTTTCGTTTGACGTCGGCTTCGCGCTGTCGCCTAAACCTCAGGACTCGACGGGCACCACTCCCCCGTTTTGAATGTAAGCCGCAGATGCGACCTTTCCCGTTCAAAGGAGAACGCCCTGTGACAATCGTCAAATCGACGCTTGTGATATCGTTGCGAACTGAATTGATTTCGAACCCTGCGCGCCTTCGAACGCGTCGCGCTGTGTCTGTGACGTTGCACAAACCGCGAGGACTCGCTCTGCCCTGTCGCCAATGCAAGGTATACGTTGTAACTGACGCGAACGCTGTAACCCGTGTGAGCTGTACGGGTCTGAATGTGTGACGTTCGACCTCTTTTTCTTCATTGCCGTGGCGGTTCGCCTCACCACGTACTTGGCTGCAGCATAACTTCGCTCCGTTCCTTTTCAGTGTTTCTGTGTTCTCTCGCTGTCGTTACACACATCTCGATTTTGATGCAGTAAACCAATAAAAGGTGAGACTTGCCAAAATATGTCCTTCGGCTGTGGCTGATGACTACACATTCACAGCAGCCTACGTTTCGGCCGCACCTAGCAGTGCAGGTTTGCATGAAGCTCCAATAGCAGCATTGCATATCCTCTTCATTCTGACGAAACACTTGCTGAGAAGAAGATACTGGAGGTTGTCGCTGGTGGGGTCGGCAGTGACTTCGTCCTCCCATTTGCAGTCGGCAATGACGACCTTCTCGTGCTTACGGTCCTGGCAAGCATTCTGTTGCATCTGCAGGGTGTGACCACACACTCGAAAACGCGCAGAGGAAAAACATGCGTGGTTAGTACATCTTCTCTTGCGTGATTTTGTAAGTAGGGGAAGAGTCTAACGTAGACATCGCAGGGTATGATGAATCAAGTTTCGGCCCTGCTTGAATTAATATTTTTGTCGCTAAATTTGAAGTCATCCAAAATAATGTTATGTGCCGATGCTGCTGATACCAACGTAGTTCGTGTGCCTCTGAATCGCTTCCTTGTTTCTATCAAACCCTCTATTGAGGTTAAGAACAAGGGCTCCTGGGGTGACCTCATCCCCTAAAACATAGGAAAGCTATTTTTTACAACTCAGAAAACAGCATTCGCGATATAAGTCCATTGTTTTGTCACAGCAAGGCTGTGAAGTATACTTCATCTCTCTTACAGCAGTGAACCCGTAATGAGACTTAACCAAATGCTACTGAAATCGCCTCCCCTAAACTGGCTGGCAGGATCCACCTGGACGCAGCGATGTTGCTCTGAGATTTGTACAACAGCCAAAAATCAATTTGTAGGAGAAACAGCACATAATCTTGTCGTAGGATGTTCTCAACGGTTCCCCTTTCAAAATAGACCCATTAACAACAGATAACGGGTCTGCTGGAGCTATTTTGCCTTTTTCAGGGAACATGATTGAAGTGGTCGCATGCAGGGCCGGATTAAGGGGGGAAACGGGGGCAATTGCCCCGGGCCCCCCGATTCAAGGGGGCCCCCGTGATGAATTTATTTGTTTCAAATAAAATACTCGTTTGAAAAAGTTGATGATTCAGAAGCGATACAAGAATACAACTCTATATTATATTCCTACGTTGCGTTAAGTATCAAGGGCCCCCAACAGCAACTGATTTTTCTATAAGTTTGACTGTCTACCAGTTTTAGTAATCACTATTGAATGGCCTATAAGTATTTTCGGTTTTGTTCAATCCAAATATATTTGGTTTCGCTGGTGACTTCCTGATAATTGTTCATTTGGCATGGGTGTGACTTTCTACTCGTGCATCACGCCTATTGCACAAATGTCACGAAAACGTTGCTATTTGCGTGCTAAAAGCTAGTGGTTGCTGATTGCTGTTTAGTATCAATCAACGTTGCCCCTGGGGTCAGTCTTGTTAACATCAGATTGTTGCCTTCTTCAACATCAGATAACATCAAATCTTTACGCTACCGTTACATATAAGCTAAATGCTTCTATTTGCAAAATTAACAAAGCGCGAGTACCCTCGTTGAATCCGAAACAAAACGAAATATCGCCATTAAATGGAGAAGTCGTTTGTAATTAACGTAAAATCTCAGTCTCAACGCAGCGAAGAGAACTTTTTTAGTTTGAAACGATAACAAAACACATATTAGGGTCAGTGGCTTAATTGACAGGGGCAAAGGCCGATCCTCCCGCCTGGCAAGCTGAATATGAAAACTGGGCCCCCTCCAGTTGACACTTTGATATTTAGTATTCTTTAGGTTGTTGTTTTTACGTTTTTCGGGATATTTCGTTTTTTTTATCTGGTACAGACATCGACGACTTCCAGAGATTCACTATCTTTCTTAGCTTTTTTTCTTGAGTTATGCCTAGTGGACCCCTACGGTGACCAGTAGGCCCCTTCAGCTGAGCTTTCCCCCTGGGTCAAACCTCTAGTTACCCCATTGATTAGGGTGTAGGGTTTCCAGATCACTTGAAATTTTTTCAAGGACATTTTGTTTTTCAAGAGATACGGTGGACTACTTTCATGGGTGTCCGCAGAGGGGGAAAACGTGTTTTTCCCCCATGGAAATTGGGACTAAAGGCCATTCTGCACTGAGGACGAGCTAGGGGTCACCAGGCGTAATCCTTTTTTTAATGCGTCGGGTAATTCTACGCCGTGCGCGGCTCGGCACGGCAACTCCTGGCCGCAATAATGAAAGAAAGATTTGCGCCTGGCAACTCCTGGCTCGTCCTCAGTGTAGATTGGCCTAAGAAGCAAAAAGTGTTAGAAAATCTGAATTCAGCATTTCGATCGATTCCGGTCAATTTAATTTTTGCAATAACAATTCGTTTACCGGTGTGGCACTCACACTGCACAAAATCCAGCTTCACTGTTCTGGTGTGATGCAGTGATGAGCTTGCAGTTCAATCATTGTCACTCCTTCACCTACAGACTCACATTGCGAAACTTGCGAGCGCATTGTTCTACTATGTCCCTTAGTTGCGCAACAATAACAGGCAACGAGTCTTCAAAGGTTCACTTCAAGTTACGATAATTATTTAATGCATTTTTCCTCATGTGACTGTTGACCTCAGACATCTGAGACAGTGACTGCTGATAACGGCAAGACGCGTTGTTTTATACTGCTGTGTGAAAAGAAGCAGGGGTGAATCTGTAGCAATGTTTCCGCTTCCACAAGTTTCAAAATCCATTATAGCGTGAGATCGTGAGTGTGGCCAATGTGCCTGAGTGAATATCTTAATCAAGCTACGCTTATGCAGGCTTCTTTTCAAACAGTATAAAACCACGCGACTTGTTAGAAATACCTGTGTAAAAGGCTTTGGAAATGTGTCTTAATCGTTAAGGCTTGTACTAAGTGCAAAGCTGTATTCACCGCTCTGGCGAGTTTTCAAAATTTATCTGCTTAGTTTTTACGTCTGCCTTGTGTTCTGATTTTAGTAAGTTCTTAAGTTGTCCGATAGTCGTGTTAAGATACAGTGAAACAGCTTTGCGAGAGTGTCTTAACTTTCGTGCTTTTTTACCTCTAATGTTGATCTGAGCGTTGATTGTTCTTAAATTATGACTTATTTGTAGAAAGTGCTCGCACAAATGGATATTAGGCAGTGTATGGAAAGCAAAAGCATTTCTGATAGCCGAAGTGTAGAAAACAATTCAGACAAAAGATTGCAGAAGTGAGCTCTGCTCAGAAAATGATTCAGAAAAATGAGAGCTGCAAACATAGTTGCTGATAGTTCAAGTCCATTTCAGACCAGTCCCGTCGTCACGGGGGGCTTTGGTTGGCTTAACCCCCCCAAACAAAGCTCCAAGCCCCCCAAATTGAAATACGAAACACTATGACTTAGTGGAATTTGTGTCAAATTGGAATGTCAAGCCCCTGGCCTTGCACGAACGTAAGGCCCCCCGCACAAACGTAAAGCCCCCTATTGACGACTTTCTGGCGACGGTTCTGTTTCAGACTCATTTGTGTGGAGTTCACGTTCATAACGACGTTTATGCGCCAAGTCAGTAAAAGTTGTAACAGTTGACTGAAAATATACCTATTGTGGCAAACTCGTATAGCCTTCAGCTCCACTTGAAAAAGATTTCAAAATAGATGCGAATGGAGCGCGTGCTTTCATGGGGAATTTTCTTTGTGGTTTAGAAGCAGGACAGCGTTTTGTAAACGTCCATTTGCATTGCAACGTCAGCAGCCTGAGAATAATGAGCAAAATGTCTACGTTGTCCCCATGGAAAAGTTTCTGCGGACGCCCATGGCTACTTTAAACCTTTCAGCAAGCTTTCATGTATGGGCAAATCAGGCTAAGCTAACCATGTACGAAATTGAAAACTAAACGAAACGTATTCAGACGACACAACCGTTCTTGAGCAATTTACTTTTTACTACGCAACTGTTTAAGATGGAACAAATCTACACATTGTTCTATTCATCTACATTGCTTATTCTTGATTCTTGAATGTTTAATGTAATCAATAGTTCAAAAATGAACAGTTTAAAAACTATTCAAGAATTTTCAAGGACGCCAGAAGATATTCAAGGACAACAATTTGTTTTTCAAGAATCAAAGACATAATGAGTTTTGATAGCAAATTCAAGGACAAGTCTTGGCGCTCAAGGACGTCTGGCAACCTCATAAGGGTGAGAGATTGATGAAAGAAACTTAAAAATCATGAATCTAACTTATTTTCGTCCTAAAATGAGAGGAAATGTGGAAAAAACAACAACACAGTCAACATCAGATTTGTCGACAAAACATCAAACATCACAAATTTATCTGAGAACATCACATCAGATGTCATATTAAGTAATCAGAAGTGGCAACACTGGCATCAATGATCCCGAACTTCTGGTGCAGTCTCGAGGTCGCGGCAACCGAACTGCATCTTTGTTTCGTCATAAAGGGCAACATGCGGTGGAAACGAACTTTTCTTCCGATGGTTAGTATCGTTGTGTTACATCATAAACACGTGAAGCTATTCAAGCCATTTACATCACATGTTATTGCGTGGTCCGCCAGAAAAGGTTTTCATCAGTCGATTCGTAGAACGAAAGAGCAGAAACCATGGGCGTCGGAAAGGGGGGGAAGGGAGGCCAAGGCTTCCCCTGGATTTTGAAATTATCAGCAAAAAAAGGTTAGCTTTGTTTATGGGACAGTCAGGGCCGGCCCAGGCAGGTGTAGGGCCCAATGCAAAACTTAGGCGCGGGGACCCTCTGAGCAGTGCTTTATGACGTCATCGTGCTCAGTCAACCGTGCGTGCTACGACATTTTTGAGAAAATGGCCTATATGATACAAACGACATATTGCAAACGTTTCGATAACTCCTGTTATTATTGCAAATCTGGCCTATATGAATACCAAAAAACACGGCGAATTATTGGAATTTATCTGTATTTAGATGTAGATGATATGTAGACACAAAGTATTCTTCTCATTTGGAGGGGTGTGGGCATAGCTAATGTGTCCCCTAACTACATCATACTGTGGTGGGCATTAGACAGTGTACCGCTACGAGTCGTAATTGAGCCGAAAATTCTAAAGGAAGCACTGCAATGGAGATTTGATCTCCGAGCACAAGTGGAAAGTTACGTGGTTACCTCAATCAAACCGAACAAGTGAATTGAACCTACAATCAGTGGCGTAGCTGACGGGGGGTGGGGAGGGGTGCGCGTCTCCCCCCTGGCAGGCTAAATGTAAAAAATGGGCCCCCCTTTTATCTTGTATTTCGGTATTTATTCTTTTGAATTTTAGTAGGTTTTCGTTTTTAGCGTTTTTCAAAAATTTCTTGGAGTGTTTTCCGGGTATCTCGGGTGTTAGTAGAAACGAATCCAGCATAACCAATTTGCCAAGATTTGTTGTTATGTGTTTAACCGGCATATGCGATTATCCGCATCAGACAAATATCCGCACGTTTACGGCCTAGCGACACAGGGGACCCAAAATTCAGTCCCGTCGCCCCGGGGGATCAAAACATAGTTTCAACTCCCAAATTGAAATGTGAAGCACTAGAAATCAGTGTAGTTTTTATCAATCTGTATTCTGTTTTGTCCTGTGATTTAAACAGAGCAGTACCTGCCTCTGACCCGCTGTCACCTACAATAACATCGCCTGATAATTTTTGTACGCTTGTGAAGTAATAAACATATTTGAGGCTTGATCGTAAAGCGTCAGCATTCGTTGCTGGGAGTGTTGAACATGAAGTTAATCTATATGCCTAGCTGTATATCTCCAGAATGAGACTTGCACCTAATCAACTTATTTTGTGTTGTGATTGTTGTGAAAAAATGTATTATGCCTAGCTCAGGCAGTCGTCTCGTATTTTGTACTGCATAGAAGCAAGATACCTTTGGCGCTTACGATCAAAGTTACCCATCTGCGCAACCTGCTGTGCAGACAGCAAGATGGAGTTAATAGCGTAGTTAGAAGAGTTTAGTTAGCAATCACTGCTAAGCTTGTCCTAACCGAGCAGTGCAGTTAGTTGGTTGTGGATGTTAACGATGTTGCGTCCACGTAGGCGTCGTCAGGGCCGGATTAAGGGGGGGCAACAGGGGCAATTGCCCCGGGCCCCCCGCTGAAAGGGGGCCCCCCGTGATGAAATTTATTTGTTTCAAATAAACTACTCGTTTGAAGAATTTTCATGATTCAGAAGCGATACAAGAACAC
>Ga0210059_1015309_pt1 | contig 11216 bp, 9 predicted proteins | sample Ectturendosymbi2_FD_188042 | JGI IMG/M metagenome (GOLD analysis project Ga0210059, IMG submission 188042) | Ecteinascidia turbinata endosymbiont from Florida, USA - Sample 2 (SPAdes) (version 2) | ecosystem: Host-associated > Tunicates > Ascidians > Unclassified | place: Key West, Florida... | reverse complement strand
TAGCTGATCCCGGAATCAGGGAGAGAGCAACCGGGCAATTCCCACCGACATTTTCAAAAACATGTTCAGTTGAATATATCAGCTGGGTGCGGCCATGCTTGCTAAGTAAGTGAAGTCATGATTTGTCGTTTCGGTGAAAACCTTGGCAATCCAATGCTTTTTTCTTTACAGATCATGGCAATGCTTACTTGAAAAGAAATACCCTGCGTTAAAAATCTGCAGATAACCTACTGTGTAAATTGTCATAATACTAATATACCTGGTTATTACTGCCAACGAAGCGTTTTTTGTGATTGTTACCGTAACATGGTGCATTTTCTTTGTAGTGTAGAAAGGATAAAGAGTTTTGTGAACGTCCATTTGCATTGCATCGTCATCAATGTTCCCTCTAAGGGGCGCAAATACTCAGGACCACCAGAACTGTTGCGCAGTGAATTCTCATTCTCGCGCACTTGCAACATTCCAAAGCAATGGAAAAACACGCAAACAAGAAGCTATTTGAATTAAATGTGTATTTTGTTCGTATTTTGATAAGATTGTATATTTATTATATAATTAATAAAGTTTGTAATTCATTGAAAACTCTACTTACTCTGCACTAAAATAATCATGCTCACTAAAACAAATATTTGCTCAGTGTAAAATTATCTTAGAGGGAACACTGATCGTCAGCAATTTGAAAATGATAAAAAAATGTTGACCTTGCCCCCCTTGGAAAAATTTCTGCGGACGCCCATGCATGATCGTGCTTTCTCGCTTTCGTTTTTTTCGTTACTTTCTTTCACGCATTACAAATTTTTGTTTCTTTCCGTTCTCTTATTTTCGATTTCGATATAAACAGAATCAACCCGCTTTTTGTTAGTATTTCATCAAAATTACCTGCAATAACAAATGTTATACATAAATTAGTACAATGGGTGTTGTAGACTATTCCAAACAACAATTAAAACTGTAAGATCCCCATTTGAAGAGCACTGATCGAAACCACATGCAAGTGACTACGCTCATTTACTGCAATTAACATACAAGTCAAACAGCACTATTGCACTATACTGGCTACTGCCACCGATAATTGTGATGTAACAAACGTAACCTACAAAGTATTATGCCGTCACATGAATTGTTTATCTCGAGTCCTTTATGTACCTGCGCCGACGCCAGTGACTGCGTCATAAAGTTGTTGTGTGCCACATTGCTTGTTGGTTCCGCAGCGGTGCAGTGTTAAAGTTTGACCAATTTTATCACTCAAGCGTCTAAATCAAGCTTAGACTTCTTTCCTCGTGAATGTACGTGTGTGGAAGTGATTGGTTTACGCAATAGTGTCCATGCGAAGCATTGAGTTCACTGCAAATCGATGTCACACCCCCCCCCACCAAATTGGCCTGTGTCAGCTACTGATGGCTAGGTTGTTTCAACTTTCCTCGATCGTATGTCATTGTTGAGCTTACTTATATTTTAAGAAAGCGTCAACTTGGAAACTCGTTCTTCTGATGACACAGCAACTGAAATAGTCAGCAACACCCTCAGAGTAACGCAAATATTAAACAATTCTGAATAGCTGTTCTTTCAAAAAGAATGCTTATGATTTCACAGAATTGTGAAGCGGTTTCCCCCTCTGGAATAACACACTTGTTTAGACTTTAGAGCAGTGCTTCTCAACCTATTTGTCGCCAAGGGCCCCTTCCGCTACACTCACAACCACTGCGGACCCCTGCATTTTGTCAACGTTTTTCTCGATTATTAAGAAATTAGATTTGGTCGCTTCTTAGCGTGAGCAGTGTGTACAGTGCTGTGTTGTACATTGCATCAAATCGCCACAGAGCAGGCACCTAACATTTAACTCCAAATATTCGTATTTCTTAACGCAAAAACCACTTCGTGCAAATAGTTAATCAACAAAAGTCAGTTATTTCAAAGCCATACAAATTGTCAATGATCGATCTGCTGTCGCAGCTCATAAGCAGGTCTCATCATTCGCTGTTTTGTTTTGGAGATTTTGGAGATTGCTTGTCGCATGGAAAATATAGGCTGATTTTTAGCAAAAATTGCGCTAATATGGACTAGATTTAGTTGATGCGACCGAAAAAAGTTTCCTCGATATAACGTTCGCTCAGCAAAAGAAATCCTCTTTAAGAGTTCACCAACGATTGCTTGTTGCCATAACATTCCGGATCAACATCCTAACCGCGCCATGACAGCAACTACGCCGTGCGCAAAACCCAGGTCAGCCTCGAAGGGATGCAGAAGCACGTCAATAGCACTGAGTAACGGAATAAAATAGTAGCGGTGTGTCATATGTGAGAGATTGCCTTGATAAGCCGGATTTGTGTAAATCTGCGAAACAAACAAAATGAAACAAACAGCGAACAGTGGCGTGCAGAGGTCTAGTGATGACCGGAGAGGGCGATTGCTTGACTGTATGCCCCCTACCATACTCTAGTATTGAGCACGGAGGTCATTGACACTGCATATACGCTATTTGTGACGTCAGAACATGACGTCATATTCACGGTTGCAAACACAGCCTGTGGAAACCAAGCCCAAAAATGTGAAATAAAACACTTTTCGGTTCGATGATCCACTGGTTAAATTATCGGACTCAGATCAGAAGCTTGCGCGCTTGTTTCGTCTTGTATCAATATAATAAAATTTATTTTCGTTCAACAACATAATGAAATATTGCAACCTGCTGTCAAGATGCAGTGGGGTCGTAACAAACAAGAGACATTTTGAAACAGTGCGACAGGATGGTCAAAAAAATTGTATTCATTTTTGAAAAAGTTGCGTTTTGTATATTTGTGTATTGAAAGGGATACTTTGCAATTTGATTTCATTGGCCCGTCTTACATGTATGTTTTGTGTGGTGCCTCGTACACAACCATGTTGCCAGCACAGCTCAAAAATTCATTATTTGCTCGATCAAAGCTCCTTGGCGCTGTTGTTTTTCCATCACTGTCGCTACTCGCACGTTCAAGACTGTAATGACCCTGTCCAACACCTCATGGGGAATTACACTGATCTCTGTTCGAATGTTATTCATAAGCAAATCAATAATAATTTGGGAATTGTTAGCACAGACCTTATCTTTTAGGTATCACCACAGAAAATAATCCAAATGCGGTATGTCTGGAGAATGTGCCGGACATGACTGGTCCGTACGACGGGAGGTAAGTCGTCTGCAGGGAAGTGACAACGGAGATATTCGAGTGAACATTGGAGCAATGCGATGTTGCTCCATCCTGCTGATAAATTACCGTGTCCATGTCTACTCCTCGGTTCTATCTCAGCGCTCAGATGATTTTTCTTCTCATTAGTTCAATGTATTATGTTCACAGTGGACGTCCACCAGCATTCTCGAATCAGTATGGCCCAATAATATCACTACGACACAACGCGCACCAAACATTTTCACTGCAATACGTAGGCGATACTGAGGCTCATAAGACTGAACCTGAGCACAAAAACGCATATTCTGTGTGATCACGCGACCTATTTTAAAATTTCCCTCGTCACCGAAACAAATAATTCCAAGAAATCAGGATCGTCTTCGATTGGCTGACTGATGGTTTGTCCAAAAGCTTCCCTCTCAGCCGTATGCATAGCGGTTTGAAGTTGTAAAATCTGTACCTTAAACGCAAGCAAGTGAGGATCCTGGTACATTATGCGCATAATTGAATTCCTTGAAAGATCGGATTTTCTTGTAATCTGCTCCAGAAATTGTCTCACCTAGGTCGTAGCTACATTGAGGCAAATGAGACACTTACCTCGGTAAACTGTCTGTAGTGCTGCCACAAAACATTTCTATATCAAATCATATTTAATTGCGTGGCAATTTTCAGAAGAGCAGCACTGCAACTACTCTGTGTTGCAACCAGTACGGATTTATGTTTTTCAAATCCGATCCGACAGTTTTATTTCATTGCTTGCCTGGGATTCCTGATACCCGCTGGGGATCGAGGCTCAGCTCCCTCGGTGTCTTGTTGACGTGAGACTATCTTATCAACATTGGAAAAGTCAACTGAGCATACTCGCGCAAAAGTTGCAGGCTTTGCCAAATGCAGAGAACGTTTTGAGTTTCTTATCGTGGCTGTGATCACACAACATATCATAGGATTTGTGAAACTACTATCCTCGGAATTAACTCTAGCTGTAATTTCGTCCACGTACAGGTCGAAGCTAATAGAACAAAATTGTCGTCAGCAAATAAAGAACTGACGGTATGTATTGTGTTTTAAACAAGGGTGCTGCGGGCATTGCGGAAACAGACAACGTCACTCCAGGTAAACCACGCTCAATCTAATCTATAGTCGCCAGAAGCATCGCGCAACTGCTGAAGTCATGTGGCAGGGGCAAACTTCCGAAGGAATGTTCTTTGCCCATTTGCTGATCATATATCACATCACTAGCGAAATAGAGCGAAGTTTCCCAAACGCAGTAATCCCTATTCTTCAAGTTTCCTATTTCATGTCCTACAACATTCATAAATTGAACGAATCTGTGCTCGGGTCAATGGACCAATGCTCTGACCTTCCATGCAAGGAGTGAAGATCTTGAGATGAATTTGAATACATTGGCGCAAAGGATGGCAGCAAACTGTGAATTCGTTCTACACATAAACTAGCCTCCGTGGTAAAAGCTCTTATAACTTCATCAACCAGCACATGCTGCTGTGAACACTTCTCTGCTGTGAGACGCCTCAAGCCTTGGTTGAGGAACCCAACCTCGCAAAACCGATCCAAATAGCTTTACTAAATATGTATCGAGGTCTTCATGTGAACGGAAACAACGTTATCAAGCATTATGATGCATCCGGGAACAGAAGAATTGCAGTAGTAATAGGAGAGCATGAGGGGTTCGGAATTACACGGTTTTCAGTGGGAGCAGCCGGAGCAGCCGGAGCAGCCGGAGCAGCCAGTGGGGCTGGGGTTTCCCCAGCCTCCCTTCCCCAACCTATATTTTTTCAGTAATCATATTTTTTCATGTTTTTAATATTTTTGATGTTTTTGATATTTTTTCATGTTTTTCACGTTTTTGATGTTTTTCATGTGTATGATACTTTTCGCGTTTTTCAATGTTTTTCCATTTTTTCAATATTTCAACACATCTATGATTATTTCATATTTTTTGCGTTATGGTAATATTTTTCATATTTTCGCGTAATGATGATATGTTCATGCTTTTGATTAATTTCATATTTCAGAGATAACTTGCAACTTTTTGCAGGTTTTGTCTAAACCAGCCACTTCATTTCTTTAACCTGTCATTGATTTAGGAAGGCACAAGGTGCGCCAGGGCATGTCACATTTAATCCGATAAGCAAATATTCACGCAATTGACCGAGATCGCTTCACTTGAACATCATTCGATGAATAGGTGGATGTTAGTATGAAAATAAAACTCATTGACAACCTGCTAACTTCATCAGTTCTTTTGCGTATAATTCTTCTCTGAACGTTTATAGTGTTTTAACAAAAGCAAACAAGAAATCACTCATTACGGTTGCTGTAACGCAAAGCTTGACACACTTTACAATTAGTCGTTAATCAGGTTTACCCTGTTCTGCAACAAAATTGATGTAACCGTATCATTTTTGCTGAACAGCTTTTTGACAAAATTTGCCTGTTTCTTAATGTTGTCGTTAACATTTCGTATTTTATGACTTCTTTCAACGAAAGTAGCAACCATTGTAAAGTTCGAATCCTAGATACATATATCTAATTAGCAGTTTAAATTACTTTCCTTCCGAATGTCTATACTTTCTGTAAGTTTTGATGTTCCTTTGTGTAGTACAGATATGTCCAGCCCAAATGGCTTACTGAGCCATAGGTTATGTCACTATCCTAACCAGGGCCGCACACGGAATAACATATTAATGAGGACCGCACATTCAATCGCTTACTTTGATCTTAGCAAAATAAGTTTAGTTTAAACTAATGTACTTAAAGCGTTCGAATCCTAACTGCAATGGTAACAGACGTAATAAAGTGGTACCGAGTACAAACTGCATCAAAAATTTCAAATTAAAGGTTATCAAAATAAGGAGAGGTTTTGCCACGGGTTGGACATAGCTGGTGTAGTGTTACTTCGCTCATTAACTAACTACCTTAACCATTGCATAGCCTATGATGATGTTGCACAAACTAGCCACACAATTCCTCCAATCTGTAACTGATTGCTATGTGAAACGGCATACAGATTACTTCGAGTTTTAATCCGACAAGCAAATATTCACACTTGCTTCACTTGAACATCATTTGATTACCGTGTCGATGCTAGTATCAAAGCAAAACATATTGACAGATAACAACCCGCTAACTTGTTCCGTTGCTTTGCGTAACATACTCCCCTGAACGTTTCCCCTGTTTCAACAAAACCAATCAAGAACTTACTCATTACGATTGCTTTAACCTAAAGCGCGAATCACTTTACGGTAGGTAATCATTCGACTTATCCTGTTCTGAACAAACGTTGTATGACCGTATGATTCCAGCTGGACACAGTATTCACAAAACTTGCCTGTTTGTTTCATGTAACATTTCATTTTCTTAGGATTTATTTATTGGAAAGTAGCAAACGTTTAAAAATAAAATGATAGAATCGCATCATCTTATCAGCAGCTTAATATCGCCAGCCACTATTTCTCGTTCGCGTCACTGAACGAGGATGCAACCGTCGTTTGAACATCTTAAACTGTCGTATCTTGAACTATTTTCCTAAAACTGGGAATATTTCAGGGTCAGATGGCATTGACAACTGTGCACGTCAACAACTGACTGCACCTCTCCGATACCAGTTCGCGGTGTTGAAGCAGCTTTTCAAAAACTCTATGCAATGTCACAGGTTTATGGATCGACAAAAAACTTATGAAACGCATCAACAACGGACCGTGCATCGTTCTGCGAAAACAGAAACCCCCATAACTGTTGCAGCAAGCTTCCACGTCTGTTTCGCAAGTTGTTAGTAACAACAACCGTCCCGTGGCATAAAGATCAGTGGAAAGTTTTCAGTTGTTCAAAATAAACGAATCCATGACAGTTTCTAAAAAAATCGTTGCGTTGATTGCCTGTCGTGACGTTAGAACAATTCCTCTGCGTAGTTGTTACTTTAAGACTGGCAAAATGATAAGCAGGGTAATTAAGTCTCATGTATATACCGTTGAGTCCATACCATAAGCGAAACCTTACATTTTCATTATGACTTGCTCAGCAAGCGGCATATGACAACCTGTTACGTTTTGCAAAACCTGGAAATGCTAATGAAAACCATCATAAATTTGTAAGCACGATAACCGAAATTTCAATTTAGTGAAAGGAAAACACAGCGCTCGAAAATTTTTGCGCAAATTACAGCTTTCGAGTTTTGTCATGACGTTTTTCTTCAACCAGACATTCTGGTGCGTTTGTAAAAGTTTTTGGTGTGACATCAACTAGTTGTAGATCCGATCACTATACAATCTTTAGAAAACTGTCTTTACAAAAAGCCGCTCTGAATGTTTAGCAGTCACCCCCTTTGCATCGCTTCGCCTTCGCACACACCCACTTCTAACATTTATCATGTTCTCGAAGTGTAACTTGGTTCTTTTCCGCTTTTTTCTCTAAAATCATTTGTGCAAGCAAACCGCACGACAGTTAAAAAATGCGTTAGTTAAGGTAGTTAAGTTTTCCATGAACTATGATTCCAACCAATCCGAACGTGCAAAATGTTCAACGTTATTCCACTCTCAGCCACATGTCCAACCGGAATCAATTTGACACAAACGAATAATTTCACTGTAAACTCTGTCGAATGCATGTTTTACAGTTTTGATTCGTTAATAGCGTCTCGGTGTAACTGCTATTTTCAAACTATTTGCAATAGCGCATGTCGACAAATGAACTTCACCGCTCTGACGCTGTCTCGTCTTTTCAAGAACAACTGAACGCAACGTCACAGGTTTGGCGATCGAAGAGTCCCCTTCAAGCACATCGAAGTCCTGATCGCGGCAACGGCACGCAACACAAAGAAATTTACCCAGTTGGAACACGTTCTTTGCGAAATAGGCCTCTACAATCTTGACCTTCTCCTGCAAGGAATGTCTCACTGCTTGATCTATTGAAGGTGGGAAATAAAACTTTGGAACTCTAACTATGACTTACCTGGAAAACACAAACCTTTGATAATTGGATATGAAATGATACCGATAATAAAATGGATATATATTTCGGAACCACCCTGGGTGCTAGAATTCAAGTACATTACGTTCTGCAGAATTATTTATTAAAGTTATTATACAGCAGTAGACTCCTTTCTTGACTCTATCCACCTGTTTGTTGTGCAATGTGCAATGCACAACAATGACCTTGATCGCAAAAATAGTTGGCCTACTGCAGTGCTCTTCAACAGGCGTTACGCAAAACATGTAGTGGGGTTCCGTGAGGGTTCCTGGTTTTCAGGGGAAATGAATTTTTGCTTCAGTACGTTGATGCGTCATTATGCAATTTTTAGATCATCGTGCCGCATTCAGACTCCAAGTAGGCCACTTAGTTGCACAGGGGGTTGAGTGTAGAGTGGAAGAAATATAGAGGGTTTTTGTGTCACTTGTTCATTGTTGTGCTATTAGGAACGTATTGTTGCATCATAGCTATACGATGTTGATGCTGTACAGTTCACTGTACTGCAGGGTTGCCAATTTGGCTTTTTTGAAGCCAGATTATGAAAATCTGGCTGTTTTTAACGCGTTTGGCTTTTTTACAAAAAACAAAAAAACAGACAAAAGCTGGCTTTTGTTCGTTACTACATTAGCCACTGCTGCATGTTTTTAATCTATGTGTGTTTAATAACTGCTAAATGGCCTTTGCTGTGATTAGGTCTGCCTTTTTTTAGTTGTTTTTTGTGACTAAGTCTGTTTTGTTCGCTTTTCCTGTGACTACCTTTAGCTTGTTTGTGACTAGGTCTGGCTTTTTTTGGCTTTTTTGTGACTAAGTCTGGCTTTTTTGTTGAAAACAGGTTGGCAACCCTGTAGTACTGTACATCGGGGTAGAAGAGCGTAGGGAACGGACTAGAGTTGCTGTCGCTGTTCAGCCTTTGTGGGAATAACGTAAAAACAATGTGAACCCCAACTTTTTACTATTTAGTCAAGCCAGATGAAGCAAAATAGCATATTTTCTAATGTGAAGCTAAATAATAATCACAGCGAAGTTGTGGACGGTAATGAGCAATGTAGTTCATATGTAAAAGAGACACCTGAGCCGAAGCTGACCAAATGTAATTCAATTGTCAAAGTTAGAAAATGGGACGACACATGTTTGAGATACGGGCTCTTTTTGCGAAATTCTGAATGTAGCAGATACGTTCCAGAAATGCAAAAACAAGAATAACCGAATCATTAAATTTCTTGCATTTCACCTTCAGTAATAACTGTTTATTTGTTGAAGTGTCTAATAAAGAAATATTTGATTTTCTTACAAGTAATTCGTGTTTTTCAAATTTTTGTTAATGGGGGTTCTATGACAAACGCGAAAGTATATCAGGAGTTCCACGATGACAAAAAGGTTAAAGAGCACTGGCCTACTGTACTAAGTCGTTTAAGATCACTTGCAGGTAAGCTCCAATTAAAAAATGTAGGAAATCTGCCCGAATGGAGAAATGCAGACCAAACACCGTACGATGGGATTGGGATGTTCGACAGCCTTTGATATTGGATGAAAGTCATCTTTTATTTATTAACGAGCTCATTGTTCGCTAACAGTCGGAGGAAACAGAATGGATTTGTTAAGCAGATTGTACTGCAATTGAGTCGCAAGCACAGGGGTTCTCAACCATTTCAAGCACCTGGTCCAATTAATAATCAAACAAAAGGTGCGTGGCCCCCCAATTGTGCAGCTTCTCCAATGCGAAAACTGTCGCCCTTGTACAAAGCAGAAATAAAAACAACTAAAATCATTTAATAACACAACGTGCGCTACAATCAATACGAAGGCTGAGCCTGTTAGCTCAGAAGCAAACCACATTTTCGTTTAAAGGTTCATCTTGCAAAATGTATTCAATTTCAATAATACAAGGCAGTGGCCCGTCAAAAATTCTTCTGTGTCCAACTAGTGGGCCATGGCCCACAGCCCACAGTTTGAGAAACCTTGTGCTAGGCGATCCTGGTAATAAATTCAACAGCCGGTCAATACATCGCTTGTATCAGCTTGGGGTTGACCCTGGAGTTCATCACCGGATACCTATAGCGCTACCAGTCTTTCATTCTACCGTATTATTGGGAAAGTAAGTGGCTACAAGAAATGTTACATCTGTTATGATGAAATACAAAATCAATCGTCGTTTGTGCTGAAATAATAATTATCCAAGATATTGTTGGGCGTAGCGCAATCTGTTCAGCACAGCAGTTTCTATACCTTTTATTCGTCGGTACCCTTTGAACCTTTTGATAGGTTCGCATGTACCTCTAACATCTTGTCGTGTTTTAGGTAGACAGCTGCTGCAAAACGCACTCACTTTCCCCAGCCACCGCCTTGCAACCCATTCAACCCTGTAAAAGTTCTACTTAAAATTAGTAATTGTGTTGTGAAATTTGCATGTGGTTATTTCTGAGTAAAATCACACAATCTCATTCAGCCAGCGTAATCCAAGCTAAATTAACAGCAGTGCAATCAAGCTAACAACGTCCTGCAATACGCCCGGCAATCCAAGCTAATGAGGCGGATGAGCCTCTTTCTGGCAGCAAGCTAATCAAACGCTGGAAAATCCCAAAACCCTGGATCACTGTTTCAATTAGTTTCATTTTGCCTATAAATTCTAACTCTCGGTAGAAATGAAAAGGAAAACAACAAATAACAATGGCTTGGGGTTGTCTTCCATAAATTTGCTGCTTGTTCTATGACGTTGGATTCGCCAGGCAGAGATAATAATTAGTGCTAAGTGTCTCACCTAAGGTCATAACAACGCAATTCTATTATTCCAATTTCGGTAAAATATTGAAAATTAGTGAGAACGTGTAAACAAAATCGGGTGACATTGCGTTTACGTACAAACCAATCCACCCTCCCAAAGACAGACAGACAGACAGACAATTCTAGTTTATTTTGCATGGCCAACGAAAAGACCCGGAGGTCATCAAAGTCAGCTGACCATGGGTCAGTCATTATATGCTTACTCAGCTGTAACAGCAGCGATACGCAAAGGACAGACGCAACTTTAGAAAATTAGCAATGGCAAAAGATAAAAATATTCAT
>Ga0210059_1015308_pt1 | contig 11217 bp, 3 predicted proteins | sample Ectturendosymbi2_FD_188042 | JGI IMG/M metagenome (GOLD analysis project Ga0210059, IMG submission 188042) | Ecteinascidia turbinata endosymbiont from Florida, USA - Sample 2 (SPAdes) (version 2) | ecosystem: Host-associated > Tunicates > Ascidians > Unclassified | place: Key West, Florida... | reverse complement strand
AATTGCTATGAACAATCGAGTGACCATTTGATTGTCCTACATGCCTTTAGTGCAAAATTACACGTGACTCAATTCACCTGTGAAAAGTCGAACAAACGGTGATTCAACGGTGAGCGAACTACTTGGTCAAGTGGTCAGAAAAAGCATCGTAAATTACCAATTTGTAGTTCAACATGCGTCAACCGCTTTACGTTCAAAATTTGTCTTTTTTGAGTGTACATCAGGGACGTCGGCAGAAAAATTTGTAGCGGTAACACTATCAAGACATATTCGCATCGTGTTTTGATAAACAGGAAAAGTGCGAGACCGTTGCTGGAATACAGGGACAGAAGAAGCGATTAAATATTGTGATTTCCAGTTAAGTTTACTTAATTGGTAACGTATATGAGATTTTTAGTACTTTTATGAAAAGTAGCAGTTCCTCTTATAATAGTAGAATTAGTGCATTGATTGAACTTAACGGCGGACATTAGCGTTTTTCCAGAAAAAGATCTGATCAATGAACCATGATCCTGCAGTGGTTCCCTTCTGATAGTCTATATGCCTCAAAATAATACTGATGTCTAAATAATCGAAATGAAGCAGATGTTTGTTAAAAGCAAAAAACATTGAAGCTGACTGAAGAACTTTGTTACAGCATGTAGACACACCAGAACTGAACTTACCAAGAACTGATTTCACACATTTCCCTTTCAATGTTCATATTTATCTAATACGTCAAAGCAAATTATCTTCCCACGACCCATAGATTCCTGTTATCTAAGCCAACCGTTGCGAAATGCTTTGTTGACAGCTTCGTTGTCAGCATTTGCCTTGGTAAGCTGGCAGTTGCGTAGGTAACGTTGCTGAATCTACGTTGATTGGAAGTATTGTTAGCATAGTCTAGTAAGAAATTATTTAGGAAAATTACGTTGTACACCTGTGGCAGAACTAGAGGTTTCAGCCAGTTTGGGTAACGGAGTTGAGAGGCTCACTGGCTACCGTAGGGGGCACATACTTTCCAACACTCAGAAAAAGGGGAAATGAAAGTTTATCCACATGTGGCTTTCTATGGTAAAACCCAAAATCACCGGTAAACAGTCCAAAAAGCTTCCGAAAAACGCAAAAAAACAACCTAGTAAAAACCGAAAGAATACTGAATACCGAAATGTAAGTTACATGGGGGCCTGTTGTTACATTTAGCTTGGCAAGCGGGAAGGTACGCACCCTGCACCCCGTCAGTTACGCCACTGTTGTAGACCTGTGTTGTATCCTCTCAATGTACAGGAATAGATTAGTGGAATTCCAAGTACTATCATGTGGAATCGTATTCGCAGCCTGCGCCTGTAATATCCAGGGTATTTTGCATCAGAGTAGTCCAGGATTTTTTTTAAGGAAAATGTTAGGAACCCGGTTTGGATCTGTAGGGACCCGATTTTCCTGATTCTAGGGAACCAATTTTCTCTGATTTTAGGGAACCGATGATAATTTTTTCTAATTCTAGGGACCCAATTTAAAATTCTAGGGACCAGAATCGGGTCCCTAAACGCCTTAAAAAAACCTGGAGTAGTCCAATGAAAAGTCATTACTTTACATACACCAATAAGAAATCCGGTTGGTTAATCAATAACACTGTGTGCCCGTGGTCGACAAACTGTGGACTTCAACACAATTGTGGGTCGTTCTGCGCTTTTCATTGGGTCGCGCAACACTTATTGTTGTGGGCCGTGTGGTATATAAGAACTAAAGTGCTGCGCCGGTTGCGTGAGATAAAAGCTAGGCTACTGTAACAATTATAGAATTTGATTGCTTGACGTTAACAAGGAATTGCTACTGTCATTATAGGGTTTATGGCATTGACATAGCATTGCTATTCTACAGAGAACTGAATGAAACATTAGTTTGAAATTGGGCCTTCAAAAATAGGCACGGGCTTTTGACTACGACTGAAAGGGGGCTTGGCGTCACCATAACGGAAGTTTCCCGATCGCTCCTGTACGCAATACTGTTGAACGGCGCTTCAACAAGTTGAAGCTAATCAAAACGTTCCACAGATCAACTATGACTGATGAAACACTAACAAATCTGGCAATGATATCTGAAAGTGAAACTGCAAAAGCTTTAGATATGACTAAATTGACAAAAATGTTTGCATCGTTGAAAAGATGGAAAAAGTCATCTTCCTAGCTTGAAATATAGCAAATGCTAAAGTCTATCTCAGGGGTCGGGAACCTTTGTGGCTAAGGGGGCCATGAAACCTACATATTTTTAATAGTATTTCCGTGAGAGCCATATAATATTTTTCAACACTTCATCCAACTAACGTGTGCATTTTTAAACAAACCCAACAATTTTAAACAATGGCAAATGTCTTAATTTTCTCTTATAACATGCTTCTTACTGTTAATGCGACTTCCGGTGCTGCATCGTGTTGCTGATGGTTTTGTAGTCTGGTAGATGGAAAAGAACAGAAAAAGCTTCATTCGTAACAATCGTGTTAAGAAAATATCAAGCGAGCGAAAAGCCGTCATCAAAAGAGTCACATCTGGCTCGAGAGCTATAGGTTCCCGACCCCTGATCTATCTGCTGTGTATGTTACGTTGATGCTGTAAAATTAAGAATGCTTTCATAAAGAAATCGATGTTTTTGTTTGTATAGATATTATGTGTTAAATGCAGTGTATTGTATATTGGGGGACTCAAAGTCCAAGCATGGGGGAGGGCCCTCGACCACCTATCACCGGCCGTGGGCGTCGGAAGGATTTTTTCCGGGGGGGGGCAGTAGGGGATTTTCCCAAAATTTTTTCCAGGGGGGGCCAAAAGCGGTGAAATTTGTTTTTTACCCCTAGAAATTGAAAAAACAACCTTTTTTTGCTAATAATTTCAAAATCCAGAAGGGGCGCTTGGGCCTCCCCTGCCCCCCCCCCTTCCGACGCCCATGTCACCTGTCTTGATAGCGTACATAAGCGGTCGCAGTCATTCGGGCTGCCTGAGCTTTGCATTGTCTTGGCCTGTTGACAATATTGAAATAATTTAGAACACCACAGTTGCACGATCACTGGATGGTTTAATACACATCTGCTTTATTTTGTCTATTACATGTATTTAGCTTTGCCATGCAGGGGATACCTGGTTTCCCAGCTGAGGATGCACATGGATACATGAAATCAGATGCAAAAGGTGATGATTTTTCTATACAAAGTGGGAAAAAAATGTGCAAACTGCAAAGACCCAAAGCTGAGTCAAACTTCATGCAGTCTCAAACGTACAAATGCTGCTTGAAAAGAAATGAACGCCTACAGGAAAATCTAGAAAGAAAAAGGGTTTAGTTGATTTTGTCCGGCAAAAAGTTTTGAACTAAAGTCGTAAGTTCGAGGAATTTAACAAGTTAACAAAACCTGCAATGTCAAAATTTTCGACCCAGAGTATGTGGATAATGCATCCAAACTAAACTGACTAAACTGCTGAGTAATATAATCGTGACAAAAGTTATTTGCCAAAAAAATTTTATGACTATCCATGCTTGTGACATGACACACTGTCGGCGGTTTCATGGTGAGCTGCTACGATTGAACATCATGTTTTCAGGGTATTATTGAATTTCATCCGAAATGACTACGGCATAGTGGTCGAAATGGAAGAAAACGGCAGTGTCCTTCAAACTTGGCAAGATCCTAACGGAGAACTGACTGTTGCTCTATCCCACGCAATAGAACTCAGTGACGGCAAGATGGCGCTGGGCAGCTTCTTTGGAACTTTCATGGCGGTAGCGCAAGTTTGAATTCATGCAGAAAGTTCACAAGTTCACTGTGAGAGTCTTGATCTTGCTGCGTGAATTAATAATACTATGATTTGCATGGTTAACTTTATCACAACTTCTCAATAACCATAAATCGCATAAAATATTTTATCACCAGTTATGCCGCTATCGTTTTGTGTTTCTTTCATCCTTTAATTTCTGTTAATACACGAATTATTAACCTAGGGTCTGAGAAAGTGATTTAATGTGATTTAAAAGAGGTTTGCTTCATAGAGAACAGATGCATTTTTGGAACTAGTTGTACTGAAAAACAAAAAAAATCATCTGCACAGTGAGGTACAGCCGGTGCAGGTGCATTTTCGCATTTCAATGCTTTCAGGAATTGTGTAAAAAAGGCATTTCAATGTTGAATGATCACCGTTGACGTCACACAATCAACCATGATGTAGGTAGTAGTGTACGCATGTTTCTCACCACAGACCCTCCACCATAAAATTCGTTACGCCGCCCCTAGTTGCACGTGCTCTGTTGATAAAAGTGCAGTTCTTGTGGAATTTCTTATCGTTGCAAATTCAAGATGTGAGCAACATGCGCTACTTTCGCATGCAAGGGACCAAAGGGCAAACGCATGGGGTTGGGGTTGAAACCCCTCATTGAACTTGATATGTTACAAAAACTTTATTACCTGTGCAAAGGAGATTAATTGTTTTCGTATATTTTTTGCTTGTTAATTTGTTGTCTTAAATGCAAATACCACGGAATGAATTTGCATGCAAATTTCAAGGAACATTGTAAATGGGCCAAATAGTAGTAATTAGGTTTTGGTGGGAAGCTGGGTTATCGTCTGCATCTAGAAACCATCTCACCACTTTTTGCAGACCATTCGTCCACTACGCATGTTTAAGATTGTGTTCCGCGATAGTTCAGTTTATCCGAAACATATGTCTTTATTTTGTCTGCTATGGTTGAGAAAGAGGTGCATAAATGTAAAGGACACTTAAAGCTGCACTGCAGCTTAACTACGCAAGGCAAAAATTGTGAATATCATCATGATGTTGGGCGGCTATGTGCTTCTATTTCATCAATCAACCATACGCGTTATAAACTGCGTTTGGTAAGTTGTTTCTACATCTGTGACGTGGTAGTTGTAAAGTTTTGTACAATTCATAAAGAGCAGTTTGGATCGCTGTCAAAGTCTGTACATTGAATAATAACTATAAAATTGAGCTTTCGGGGAACTTTGGGAAAATGCATGGGTTGCTTCCTTGTGAAGTCTGTTTTCTTCGTGTACTGCGTCACAAACTGGATAGTTGATCGTGCGTCCAGACGTCGCTTTTATACAGTATAAGAACTCGCCTGCGCTTGTGGTTAGCAAAGCGAGAAAGGTACTCAGTTCATGTTAGCAGTTTTTTCCAAGTCAGTCGTTCTTCGAATGAAAGTGTCGTTCAACAAGAGTGACGTAATTGCATTGTAAGTTCAATTCGGTTGTCAGTTCGGTTTGTTTGACGTAGGTTCGCACTTGCGCTCGTCTTGCATTGGGCCCCGCATCTGCTAGGGTCGGCCCTGTGAGGAACGCAAGTGCTAACCATGGCAGACAATGAGGAAGCCCACGTGAATAGGTGGGCGAAACGTCGGCTAATGATAAATTAATCGCCAGAAGAGCTAATTTATCTGCTTGTCTTTATTTTGTCTATCATGGCTGGTCAACGCATGCGCTGACCGCATTGGCTACATTACCAATTTCTGTAGCTTGATAGAACTGTTGCACGAGCTCAAAAACAGCAGTTGTTAACACAGAAGCATTCAGGCATTTGATAATGTCTCAGCAGGGAAAATAGAAAACTAAAAGTTTGCTGGACTTCTATGCATAACAAAAAAAAAACGAAAGTTTTCTTACGTACTTTGTTTCTTACGTACCTTTTCAACCTGTTTGACGGTGCGCACTGGTGCGGATGGATTAGTTAATCCTGCTGTGCGGATGGCAAACATGCTGCGGATCGGTGCGGGAGATAAACCTCTGTTGTGAGAATGAAAAGCACGTGCGGATGAGAATTGCCGAATAAGTCTCAGCATCAGAGACATTTGAGTAAGCAAAGCGCCTGAGGCATATACAGTAGGATAACACTCTTTCGGCGAAAACGTTTTTGCTCTTGCTTCAGCACATTTCAAACATTCTGCAAAGCTGAGTTTGCAGGGATTCTCTCTGCGTGTCGTCGAGAATTGTAGGCTCTGAATTTGCTGCGGAAACAATTGTATTTTATCTTATGTGTAACGCGACCCGCTACACCAGGAGTGGCCAACTTGTCATCGACTGGGATCAACAAGACAATTTCTTGCTAACTCGCGATCGATCGGTCGGTAATAAAGTCACAAGTACAAAATGCCAAAGCTGGGCATCGCACGTGCAAATACAGTGTACCATCACCATAGTACAGTAATCTCCCGGTTAAGTTCGCACCCGTTTAAGTTCGCGTCCCAGTTAAGTTTGCAAAACATACTTTAAAAATCTGGATTCAACTTTTTCACTAATTTATTGGTATTTGCAGTGAGTCAAACATGGCAACACAACTTGTCATGAAAAAAATAAACAAGCAACAATATGATGCTGAAGTTCACAATTTACACAAGTCAAGAATGGTCAGCTGATACATGTTATGCTCTCTTTTGAGTGTTGCTTTCAAAATTACCTGCCTTAAAGGTATAACTTACCTTCAATCTCTTTAAACCTCCCGACAGACGCTCTAATTTTTTTCTTTTTCGTCTCTTCAGACTTCAGATCAGAACGTTTATGAATAACGTCTCGCTTCGCCCAGACTTTTCTAATACCGGAGTTTTCCGGGAGGCCGCCCAGGGCCGTTAATAGGAAAATAGACACATTGGGAAAATAAGACGTGGACCAAATAACCGCCCGGGCTGTTATACGGCAGTTGCATATTGCCTGTGTCTGAACTTTATTCACTAAAGCATTGTGAATCACCTTGTATGTCATAATGGCTTTTTACACTGTATGCCATAATGGCGCACAATACAGTCTGGAGCGTGGGCACAAATATCTAAATAGTTTTCAAACTCTGTATAACGTTGGACGTACCGTGTAAGGGTACAGGTACAAATACTATTCAACTGAAATATTAGCACCAAATAAACGCCCACCTAAAATAAGTGCCCACGGGCGGACTAAAGACTGGGCGCGGCCTTCCGGAAAACTCCGGTAGTAGCCGCACTACCGTTGTCCTGCCGTGCGATGCTTCGTTTGCTTGGAGGATTTGTCTGGCTCAACTTAGAGATTACTTTCAATCTCTGTAACTCATTCAAACGCTTGGCTTTACCTGACATTATATGTGAATAGTATAATGTAAGTAAACACTATGTGCCTTGCTAAAAAGATTAGTTAGCTTCAGTCAATGCAGTATCAGTCTCGAAACTTCAGCCCTAATGATCAGCAACATGGTTACACCAAAAAAGCCAGACCTTGTCCCAAAGAAAGGCAGAAAAAGCCAAATACCAGTTTTAGGGCATATTCACATAAAACATGCATAATCAAACACAAAATAGACATTAAAACTCGTCAGAAACATCAATATAGTTGTAATACAATTTCAATCTTCAGAAGCATTTTGTTTCCCAATAATTACACTGTCTTACATTTGTTTCTTATAAATAACATCGATGATTTTTAGGGCAACAGTAAAATCTTTGCAGTATTCTTTGTACCCTGCATGGTCATAGACTCTCATCAGAAGAGATTTGTAATGAATATGCAGCTCAGACAATGTTTTTCCAGAGCTAAGCCTTTTCGACTGAAAAAAAGCCAAATTTTGTCTGGCTTTTTGATTTCCAAAAAAAGCTAAAGGTGTTCAAAAGAAGCCAGAATTTCAAAAAAGCCAAATTGGCTGCAACCCTGATCAGCAATTCAGCGTCTTCATTTTTGCTGATAACATACACAGGCCTTCTATATTACGTAATGATACGCTTTTTGTGAAGAGAACAAAGCACAATTGGTAAGTTCGCACCTACCAGCTAAGTTTGCCCATACTCCTCAGATTCAAGTTGCGAACTTAACTGGAAGATTACTGTAACTGATTCACAGATAAAAGGCAAAGCGTCTGTACCGCCTAAATCCTGATTGTTACGCAATACTATGAACACATAACACAACACCTTCGTGGCATCTGCCTTGCTAGCCCATGGTCAGCCATCGCATGAGGCACCAAAAATACACGTGACCAACCAATCCATGGATGATTTTTATGTACTTTCTGGAATATACATTAAAAGTGTTCTTTATAGGTATCTTGTCAATTCAAGGCAAACCAGGCGCGATCGACCAACTGGCACTCGGCGGCCGACCGGTCGATCGCGATTGACTTGTTGGCCGCCCCTGCGCTACACCAACCGCTACGTTGCCTGAAGCTGGTCATTCAGCGTGATTTGCTTCATTCATGCATTTTTGTGACTCAAATCACGAAATACTACAAATGCAACATGAGGAAAAAGAATAACATCAAAGAGCAGAAATTACTTGTATGCTGATGAAAATACAAAAACATAAAAATCTCAGGTTTAGCAAATTGGCGCTAAGTTTTGCTTTTCAGCTTTCATGTGAGATCAGCTTTGCCGCCACAGCTTGTTTGAGACTAAAATTACTGTTCTTTCTCTAAATCTTGCTTCAGTTATTCATCATTTCACCCGTAAGCCTATGCTTTTACTTTTCAGGACTAAAGAAGCGTTGTGTACGTGAAACCGATTTTCTAACAACAATAGACCCAAAATGAGATGCCTAAAAAGCTTGAATCCTGAGCTATTTCTACTTGATCTTTGGAGAAAACATAACTAAACTCGCTTGTCACAACCAAGACATCAACCACACATGGGAAGAATTTGTCAAAAAAATTTATACCGCACTGGATCATTATGCACCATATCGTTTTGTATCAAGAAAAGAATAAAAGACATTTCAAAAACTTCGCTCAAGGCATTTTAAAGTCAGTTGGAACCAAGAGTAGAATGTTCAAAAAATAAATTGAAAACAGTAATCCTTGCCTAATTGAATAATACAAATTCTATCGCGACAAATTGGGGCATCTGGAAGAATTATTCAAACAAAATTACTTTAAACCCATGTTTAACAAGAACAATGACAGTGCTAAGAAAATTTGGCAACTTATTAACAACAAAATAACATTGAAAAAAGACTCAGAACACAATAATTCTCAACATAGTGGACCAAACTACAGGAGTAAATGTGAAGAATTTAATGCATTCTTCTCAAATATAGCTAAGTAGAATTTGCCTAATTCGTCACCTCAAGGGGATTAGAAAAAGTGACGAATTAGGCGAAGTGACAAATTATGCAAACAGGTGAAAACTCTATCATAGAAGCTCGTATATTTTATCATAGTAACTCGTATACAAAGTGCTCTTATTTGCAGTGAAACACAAGTTTATGACGTTATGGTTGAATACAACAATTACTTCCTCTGATATATCTGAACTACTCCATTTAATCAAGCACGTTTTAAATCTTTAATAAAGTTTTCCGCGTTCTCTCACTGGGGAGTTGGGTCGCTCTTCAAACCTCGTGTGTAAATTCGATAAACAAATTGCGAGGTGCAACAATGCTCAGATAAAGTTCCTTAATTTGTTTGAATTCCCACACGTACTAGCTGCTTTAGACATCAAAAGCGAATGACGAATTAAACGAACAAAACGCTTCTAAGGGATAGAAAAAGGTGACGAATTAAGCAAATTGACGAATTAGACGATGGCGAATCAGACGAACAGAAATATACACACAAGATAGGGATTCTGCCTGGACCGACGAAAAAGTGACGAATTAAGCGAATTGACGAATCAAACGATGACGAACTAGACGAGTTCTACTGTAAAAGAATATCTCCCATGATAAACAAACTCCCTGTCACATACAAATATTTTTTTCAATCAGAGAAATCAAGGACTCTATATTTCTAATTCCCACTAATGCATATAAGATAACTCATATTATTCGGCAATTGAAACTGAAACGCAACTGACATTTCTGTGACATTCTATCCAAAATCCTCAAGCTAGCCACTATTGTCTCTGAATGTTTTGAAGAACTCTTCAATAGATATATCAATGAACTTGTTTTCCCTGATGATGTGATTTAGTGTGATTCACCTGATTCTCTCAAAATAGCTTGCATCACTCCAGTCCCTAAAATTCGAAAACCATAATCCTCATCAGACTATTTCCCTTTAATTTCATATTTTTGTAAGTGCTGAAGGCATTGACACCGCAGATTCAATCTTCTTTCTCGACAGAGCGCATGATAAAAATGAAACCAATAAATTGAATTCTCTCCCGTCGTTTAGATTTTGTAACTAAACACTAATGGATTTTAAAAATGACTTCAAGCGTTTACTCAAGAATGGCTAGATCAGCCAAGCAAACGTTGTTTTAAGCTGCGACGACAAGTATTTCTTAATTTTACTGCAGACAGCAAAAATCAAAAGAATCGTTAACACTAAACAGAACTGGAGCACACAAGCAAAAAAAAAATTAATTTAGTTTAAAAAGTTTGGGCTCCTCTCAAAAAACTCTTCGCCACCCCTGGTGTCCCAAGCTGGTTGCGGGCCTGGACGAAAAACAAGCGAAAATACTGCAATCATTAAATGGCAGATTGTTGGAGACTTAGACATTACCAGGGACTAGCCCACCATCAGCAAAGTGCAGGCCCGTAACCAGCTTGGGATACTAGGAGAGGCGAAGAGTTTTCTGAGAGGGGCCCAAAATTTTTAAACTATGTCCAGTAGTTTCAAACTATGTCCAACACATTTTTCCAGGGGGGGCGAAAAATTTTTCAAGGAGGGGCTTCGCCCCCTCCTGCGCCGCCCTGGTTACGGTCCTGGAAAAGAGTCTGTAGTCTGTGTCGACAATTTTCCACCTGATTCGCTTCCTTTTTCGTAGAGTTTATTTTCAGTTTTGAGGAGAGTACGTCGTTGATCTGCATTGCCGATGGAAGATGCTTTGTTATGCTATATATCTGTCTGGCATGGGAAGCTAAGTTGAGGATGGAGGTCCGGTCTTTCATGGTCAGGAATTTTACAACAATGGATGGTGCAGTAACAGAAGTGGATGAAGAGATAGCAGATGTTTTCCGTGGAAGTCGATGAACGTTCGAGAATATGATTCGGTCGAGATTTGAAGCACAAAAGTACAATTTTTCAGAAATAAATGTACGAATAATCTTTTCAGAAGTCGCGGAAGTTTCATTTTTTTTCATAGGAATACCATGGAACAATAAGTTAAACTCCTTCGAACGAAGTTCATGCATGATTGCTGTTTTGCGATTCTCGGTTGCTTGTATTTGGAGTTCAGTTTCTAGACTCACCAGTTTGCTTTCTAGGTTTTCGATTTTCTCGTGAGCAACCTCTAAGCTTGTTTCGATCAGGCTGGGTTCCTTCTGTGCAAGGCGCCGCTCAGCTGATTGAAGCA
>Ga0210059_1015307_pt1 | contig 11217 bp, 6 predicted proteins | sample Ectturendosymbi2_FD_188042 | JGI IMG/M metagenome (GOLD analysis project Ga0210059, IMG submission 188042) | Ecteinascidia turbinata endosymbiont from Florida, USA - Sample 2 (SPAdes) (version 2) | ecosystem: Host-associated > Tunicates > Ascidians > Unclassified | place: Key West, Florida... | reverse complement strand
GCTGAAGTTTTTACTGGAAACTAGGCTACAATCCGAGTCTTTTGATACTTTGGATGACCTGCTGGGGTTTCAGGTTCAAAAGTTGTGATGTAAGTTAGTAAAAATATTTGACTAATTAGATATTTAGAGAAAAGTATATATAACATTGCAAATATCTTGAAAAATACTGACAGCAGGAGAAACAAGACGCCAAATTCGGATTCAGCGGCCAACAATTATCCAGAAAACATCCCAACCTCGGCATAAAAAATTTTTTGTTGCGTAGTGATTATAACATTTTGTGAAATAGGAGTGAAAAGTTGTTAGCTATATGTCATCCAGCCACCTCGACCACAACACTAAACATGTAACGAGGTTTAAAAAAATGTATGTAGGTAATTTTTAGTCACATTGACGTTTCAAAAATCAACTATAGTCGAGCCTTCACTGAAGCAAAATCCGAAATTTTGTCATCAAAATTCAGTTTCCCGACAAAACCATTTTCAATCGAAAGAGTAGATAGAGCAGACAATCTATCTTCCCCCATTGTAAACCTTTAAGTACGATTTTATCAATCTAAGCTTTGAAAAGCTTTTCTCACAACTTGCAGTAGAAACCGTGGCAGTGAGATAAAGGCACAAGCATAAATACGGAGCAGAGTTACGTAATCGACATTGTGTTAGCCACTGCAACACATCCAATGCTGTGGCACTACTTTGAAACGTGTAACTACTGCTTTGTACCTTTGAATCTCTACAGGCAGGTCAGATAAATCAACTTCATCCGCATACCTGTTCTTTAATTTAGGCATATCAACCCAGTCCCGTCGCCACGGAGGCTGTGGTGGGCTTATCCCCCCCATACAAAGCTCCAAGCCTCCCCAGTATTTGTAGCATGAAACACAATAAATCATTTGAGTTTGTCTAATTTTGGAATGTGAAGCCCCCTGTTGAAAACTTTCTGGCGACGGTTCTGTATCAAACTCATTCTTACCGCTTTGCAACAGCGCATGGGTATTCAAGAAGCTAAACATTTCGTTCCAGATCATTTATTCGCTCGTTTATTCCACTGAATCTGCTTCACTACGAAATCGGTCAACAGCTTGTATCATGCAGCGTTTAATTTCATCAAAAACAGATAGACCTACGTCTTGAGTTTGTTCGATATTTGAATACCAGAAAGATGTTCGTTCATGACAGGATTATATTTGGCAATTAGCTTCACATTTTCAAGAAGGTTACCTTGTTTTTTTAAGTCAAAGTCTTCACGATGGTCGCGACAAGAAAGATTTTGCTTGCTCAGAAAAAGGATGACATCAATTATAACATGAATAATGGCTCTCCATTTTTTTCGCTCTTTATCCATGATATCCTGTATCCCTTCATCAACAGTTTGATGGATGTGAAGTCGCAGTGTGAGCTCATACCTCTAAGCAATCTTGATGAACTTTGGAATTTTCGTGATCAAACAAACAAGGATTTATATGCCAGAAAGTGTTGAAAGGTTTCGAAACAAATAAACAATCATTTTCTGATCGAAATAACTTGCAACCGAAGCAATATAATCATGAATCGATTTTGTGAATATACCAACCATGATCTGTAAACCTTCTCACCCTTTTTCAGCGTCTTGTGAAAACATTTCGCTGACAGGAAACTCAAAACCTTTTTCTCTATCTCCTACTTTTTTAACTCGATCCGTCGACTGGAAAGGCCCTTTATTTCGATATCTTTCTGGTCTAGCTTTGACTAACTCAACTCTTATATCATGGTTTGTTGGTTTTGGCCAACTAGCTACATTGTTCGGTACAATTGTTATGTCATCGTTTCCAGCTTCAGCTATGCACAGGGGCGTAACGAGGTTAGATGGCGCCCGCGGGGCAAGAAACAAGTTTGGCACACCCATGTTCACACCTGAGGTTTTTCGGAAGCAAATTTACTGTAATGAAGAAAGTACCTGAGACATTGTTGAGACTTTTCGGTGCCTCCCGCAGTGATTTGGCGCCTCCATAGTTATTCGGCGCCCGGGGAATTTTGCCCCTCTTTCCTCCCTCGTTACGTCCCTGGCTATGCATATGCTTTACTTCTATTCTTCATTATTTCTGATTTGGCCGGGCTTTGTTTTTTCCTCAACTTCCGGTATTTATTTGCTGGTACTAGCACTGCCAACCTCGTGCATCTCGTTTGGTGAAGTAACGTCCGAAGAGATGTTTACGAACTTCAAAATGGCGCCCTCATTCTTTTCAAGTCTTCTTCCCCAGCTTTTCTCTTTTTTCTCAAAAAACATTCACTTTCTTTCGCTTGCTTCATTTGCCGGTTGAAATGCTTCATAGATAATTAAAATTCAGCGTAACTGAAGGTCGTTTCAATTGCAAACCAAAAACTTTATCTATTTCGGCACTCTACTCGCAAATACCGAACAACGTCACAGAACATCAAGTCACGTCGGTATATCACAGAGCTTCTTTGTGACGTATACGATTGAGACACAATCTCAGGTAACAATGATAGCCATACGTAACAATCAAATTATTATTTCCAGACAAGCGATTGACGTGAATTAAGCACGTACAAGCCTGGCTAAAGTGCAGTACTTGTGTGTTTTAAGTGGATGCGTTCAAGAGAATTACGAAGAAAACAATTTGCATTTAGGAAACAAAGATTAAAGAAACCGCGAAAAACTTCATACTGAGAATATTTTTTGAAAGTGCAGAATATTTTCTACAATGTAGGTTACAGTTTTAGGCCAACTTTTGCCGCCCCCTCTGATTCTGCCGCCACTGGATAAATCCAGAATGTCCAAATGGCTGCGACGCCACTGCTTGAATAATCTTCTTTTACGGCAAAAAGACTTCAACATAAAGAAAAGACTGTACTAATTTCAAACACTTTTATACTGCTTGGCAGGATGCTATCGCCAGTAAAAAGCTCCATCTTTAATTCACTGAACAACATTAAAAAAACTTCACGTTTGTGCTGAATAAGTTGATAGACGAGTTTGATCTGCATGCAATGGACAAAAATTTTGTTATGCTTCTGTGAAGAGCTTCATGAACATTAGGCATGTGGAAAGTTCTACATTTTAGTCCATAAGGAACTCGTAACCATTGTCAGTTGTTTCAGATTTTATGTTTTATTTTGGGTAGAAATGGATCCACAATTTTAACACAACATCCACAACACACTAAAGACTTTTTCGGAGATTTAAATGCACCTTAGGTTTGCCCGAAATGAAAACCAATTTGTATTTTAGGTTTGCCCGAAATGAAAACCAATTTGTATTTTAGATTTGCCCGAAATGAAAACCAATTTGTATTTTAGGCTGGTGAAGACGTGAAAAGAGTTGAATGGAAAAGAATCGAATCGTCCCTGAAACTTTTTGCAAACCATGCAGATTACATCAAGGCGGTCGTCATGCATCATCAAGCTCACTTCTAGTTCATCCAACTGTGCCGTCATCCACGAGCTCACGAACACCTTGATTTGTAACCAAACGTATTGCAAATTCACAATTGGGCGTAAAATCAGTTTACCGCGTGCCAGTTGATCATGAAGAACGGAAAAAGAACGTTCCAGGCTTTCTTCCTTTATAGCTAAAATAATCGCAAATGCTTTCAAACACTTCTACCGCGTATCTCAACTTCTCAGGCACAATGTATTTTGATGGAGTCCGGCATTTTTATGAATGTCTTTGTTTTCTGGATTTTTCATTCGAAAAAAACTTATACAAAAGCAAATATTATTTGATTGCATTCGAATATATTATTTTTGTGATGTTTCCGTTTGCTCGGCGTTAAAAATTGATTTTGCGGTTGGCATTTTTAGGCTTATGATTGAAAATGTCTAAATGTTTACATTTGGTAAACTACTTTTGAGAGAAAAGAAAATTTTTTCCATAGAAAACAAATAGTAGTTTGTTGTCACGCTTTTTAAAAAGTATCACAAATTTATGAAGAAAATTCAATAGATTCCTATGATCTTATGAAGGATTTAGCAGAATTTTTCAATATATATTTTTTTTTATCCTAACAGAGTTTCAAAATTTCTTGGGCCGTTTCGTGCTGACTCGGTTAGGTAAAGTTAATTTTCCATTTGATTGCGTATCTTACAAAACGATTTTTACATATGAATGTGACAAAATACATACGTGTTGGAGTTATTTCCAATTTCAAATCCTTTATTGATCGTTACAGTTTGTCTGCAATCCACTAGATAAACTTTTGGAGATTGACTGTGTTGCGAGTGACAACACTGCATTGCGAAAAACCACTGATAGTGACCGTCTGCAATGTATAATTTTTTCACTGCACTTTTTTCATAAAGTGACTTATGAGCAGATATTTGGATGAACGTTTGCTGCTGAACGGTAGCGAATCTCATTTTGTGCAAGCGCCTGGAAAATTGCACGTTGCTCTGCTTTTTACCTTAGCGTTTTTCTGCTAGCAACTTTTCATTGTACTGTACAATAAAGCGTCAGTGTTTGTCCTCAGGTCATTGATAATCTTATTTCCCTTCTTCAGGCAAGTCTAAACATGATTCTGCATGTTTGCTTCAAAATATAAATTTCGTACTTTTTTCAAGTAAAATGAATTCCCTCATCCATGAAACAAATGACTGACAGCCCGCTAGCAAAGTTTCAGTGATAAGGAAGTGTGACACAGAAAAACGTTGTTTTCACCCTCAAACGTTCGCACTTTCCAAGCACTTCATACTTTTACGCATTTAACAATACGCAGATGATTATTATGATGCACATGCTTTTTTCAACATTTATTCTTCCATTAAGTATAAGGTGGGTTGTAAATAAAAGACTTGAAGCAAGAACGTTCCTGTATGTCCAGGTTTACAAATGCAGTTCGTTCTTTACTTTCGGTTTTTGACATATATCAAGTTTTGTGTTTAAAAACTTGTGGCCATGTCGCCACTGCATCAGTCTTAAAATAATTCAGTTTTACTCGCTGAAGAATTATGTGTGTTGTGTATGTAAGCGACCGCCAATCTAACTTTGCTGGGATTTTAAGCAAAGACATGATCATTATAATGTTCTAACTTCTTACACAATAACGTTGCTGTGAATGAATTGCGATTTGCCACGTTGCGCATTCGACCATTTGCCTGAAACATTTTCCTACTTGTAAAATCGTTTCTAGTAGTTTTGCTTTACATTTCGAAGGGATCTCAATTGCATTCTATGCAGTTATACACTGCGCGTGCTGCACAAAACTAGTAAACGGGAAAGTTATGAGTAGGGCAACCAAAAGTCAATAAAGTAAAAAATTTTCTGCCTTTTTTAAAGTTTATGAAACGTCCACAAACCAAATTTCACACTGATGCCATGAGCAATTCCAAAGCTATTACGTCAAAAAAACGTCGAAATTTATCATCAACTCAAAATTATCGTGAGGTCAAAATTTCTTGCAGCACAGTTTTTTTCTCTTGATCGATATTTTATTAAATCTACAACAACACATGTTGACATGCTTTTGCAAGTTCAGTTGAAATTCTGAGATAATATTGGATTTTTTGCGACATCTGATGTAATAATATTGTTTTGCCACTACTGGACGATTAAATGTACGATAGGCGTTGTATTACTTGATGTTGAAGCATAACACTGTAGAGCCTTCTCAGTAACTTCAGGAGATTTTTGTTATTGGATATCTCTCTTGTGCGTTTGGTGGATTTTCATCTACGTTTTTTTACTTCTGGTTTCGCTAGATCATTCACATTTTTTATTTTTGTTTCATTTCAACAGACAAAATATTTTTAACCTATCGGTTTGATTTCTAATATATGGTTTGTCTTCCGCGTTTCAATTGCAAACGCAGAAAATCGATAGGTCAAAATAAAGTCAAATTTGTAAATGATGAAATCAAAATTTTAAGTTTTTTGGTCTAAACATCGGTTATTCTAGTTATAAGCAAACTTCTAGATTGCGCAGAGTCGAAACGAAGTCGTCTGCTAGCATCAGATCCATTTGTTAGTGTTAAAGTATCTTCTACCTTCCCAGCCGCTGGTGCTTCCCACTAAAGTGAAGTGGACATCAATTACAAAACTTTGAGAGACAAGGAATGACTTACGAATTGTTGCTTGAAATTTTTAGCATGAAAAAACTGAATAGTTTATTGTACCGCAACTGTAGTGCAAACTTTTTCACTGTCCCGCCCGAACTAAGTAGAGTTGGCATGCTAGACTTCTTCCGCTGCACGTTACGGTCTGTTGCAAACCACGTGATCGCCTGAGACAGAAACCACGCTAAACGCGGAGAGTATGTTTGTCAATCAGAAGTGCCTAATGGCCGTTGCGATCTGGGTTCGTTGAACAGTGTTGTGGCTGTGTTTAGTGGAAGAGTTACAATTGTGAAAAAATTTTGTAATCTTCAATGTTTGTAATCTTGAGTTTTAATCTGAGCAACAGTGCGTAATTTTTTCTTTTTGTTTCATATGTCGACTTTTGCGCAGGCTGAAGATGTGTAACACACGAAACTAGTTTCCTTACGCAATAAATTGCGATCGATTCGCTTGGTGTGGGTCACTGTTGTGGCTTTACAAATAATGCTATCTTCTACCTTAATGCATTTTGTCTAAATCTTTTTCCCTGGTTGCTTTTCCATCACTCTTTCACTGGACATAGATACATATTTGCATATTAAAGTATTTACAAGATTAAGACGATGGGAAATCTAACCAGTCACCGTCATTGTGTGTTGGACGCATATTGTAAGTACATTATGTAGTATGTTGGCGTACTGTTTTGCTTTGCAATATATTTGGATGCTGAAGGAAGCGATTTGTCGTTGAAATAGCTTTGAATTTATAGGTTGTTTTGTGGCTCGCTGGTGTTTTTGGTTTTCTGCAAACGACTCTTCCATTGAACAAGTTTTCCCGCCCCTGGTTTATACTATGTGTAAAGAAACATGGGTGAAAAAAAGCATTGCTGCCAACAAAACGACTTTTTGGCAGTTGATGCTCCCTCTAAAGTGCGCTACAGCGCAATACCACCAGATCATCTGCGCAGTGAAATCTCATCCCGCGGACTTGTAACATTCCAAAACCTTGGAAAAACACGAGAAAAGGAAGCTGTTTGAATTAAATATATATTTTGTTTGTATCTTAATAAAAGTTTATACTTATTCTAATAATTCACCAACTTTGTAATTCATTTCGAACCAGTGATGAAAGTAGAATAATTTTCTTACCGGAACGACCCAGTATTTGTCAATATACCGTCTCGAAATTTCAGCCATAGCCTAATTGTAAAAGAGCACTTCTACTTTTGGTCCACCCTGTACTGTACATTTTAAAACCACAAAAAATCTGCTGTACATTTTGAAAACAACCATTTAAAAATCAACCAAGAGACGTTATAGGCTGCGTACCGCAACTTGCACAATCTCCGAAAGTGGGCCACACTACCACACACTTACCGGGGTTCGAACTCCATCCCACTTGATTGTGTCCCATGAGTATTTCTTCTTGGCCATGTGCCTGCATGGAAGTCTGACTTGTTACGTGTATTACATGTTAAATAGAGATTACCGTGGCTGTGTCAAAAGTAAAACAATTTCGAATCAAGCTTGTTGCAACCACCATTTGCCTGGATTCGAACTCCATCCCACTTGATTGTGCCACATGAACATTTCCTCTTGGCCATGTGCCTGCGTGGGAATCTGATTTGTTACGTGTGCTATGTATTAAATAAAGATTACCGTTGCTGTGTCAACAGTATACAATTTCGAGTTAAGCTTGTTGCGGGTTACATAACGGTCTTAGTGGTTAATAATGAAGACCTGGTGGCATGGCAAATTATTTTGCTTTTGATTTTTTTCCAATTAAGAGATGAAAGTTTTTGAAATTGAAATAAAATTTGTTTTGAAAAAATATTTTAAATAGCATTTGCACCATTTCAGTTATCGTGTTCCAATCCAAAGGATATGATTTTTTCAATTGCAATGCTTCTCTAGTTTCGTTTAATTTGTAAGTTATTTCGTATACGCAGAGTTAAAAGCGGGTATGTTTTACTGTAAATAGTGTAGAAATGTTGAAGCTGAGCAGTCAGCAAACAGTTCTTGTTCTTATGCACATTCGTAGCATTCATTTTTCGGTGTTACGTAAACCTTCATGTGTCGGTCACGTGCAAAAATCGACAGCATTTAATCTATGTCTTAGCACAGGAGGCGAATGAAAGTTTAGTGTATGTGTGGTTACTGAATAAATTCTGTCACTCTACGCTTGGTATGGTTGTAAAATGTTTGAATGTAAATGAAACAAAATTTAGACCGTTGTAAAACATATTTTTGAGGATCTGTTGATAACTGAACATGTGATTTTTTTGTTTTTTAGTTCAGAAACCATCAGGTGTTATTAATGTGATTTTGGACGACTGGGGCTGAATCGAATATGGCATATTTCAAAAGTAAGTTTGCTAGATCCATGACACGTGTGTTACCAGAATATAAGATACCATTTTTCTTACTGGAGTTATACCATGGTTGGGATAAGGCAGCTTCGGAAGCTTAAATTAAACGTGGAATATGATGAAATCTTGTGTAAAAAATAGAGAAATGAAATTCCGTTAGTGTCTTTTATTGGTGGCAATAACTCGGAAGCAAGATGTTTTCAATTTGCTTGCTTCCAACCGCAGGGCTGCCGAGCCGTCCTAAAAATGATACAGCTTCGTCTCCGGAGCTCTTTTTTCATAAACATGGCTCCAGCTCTGGAGATCATGGTTGCCACGTGTGTGGCTCTTGCTTCGGAGAAGTGGCGATTCTAGAAGTAAAAAGTGGGGAAGCCACTACGGGGCCAAGAAAAAAAATTGGGGGTCAAACCATTGGCGTAATTGACAGGGGAGCAAGGGGGCGAGCCGTCCCCCTTGCCAAGCAAAATGTAAAAATTGGGACCCTTTAGTTGACATTTTGATATTTAATATTCTTTAGGTTGTTGTTTTTTGCGTTTTTCGCGGTGTTTTCTTTTTTAGCTAGTACAGACAACCACGACATCCAGTGATTCATTATCATTTCTTAACTTTTTTTCAGAGTTTTGGATAGTGGGCCTCTACGGTGACCGATGGGCCCCCTTCATCTAAGCTCTGCCACTCCTGGTTCAAACCTCTAGTTACGCCACTGGGTCAAACGTAAATGTCTCTCCTACATGGTAACTTTACGTTGTAATGAACATTAATTTGATGTGATTAATCCTATCAAATCCAACATAGGCTTGTGAATGTCGTCAGAACCGTCGCCAGATAGTCTTCAATAGGGGGGCTTTACGTTTGTGCAGAGGTGCTTGACATTCTAGAAATTGACAAAAGCTGCACTGATTTAGTGTTTTATGTTTCAATCTAAGGGGCTTGGAGCTTTGTTTGGGTGGCTAAATCCACCAAATCCCCCCCACCCTGTGGCGACGGGCTGAATATCGTTAAATATGACCTAGCGTTATTGTTCGCTAGAGACACCTAAGCACTACTAAATGCAATCGCACACTTGCACTGCTATGTCGAATACAAGACAAGTGTTGGAAAAAGCATTTCTAATAAATTCAAAAAAATGCAATGCAAAAAATGCGAAAATTCTTAAAAAGTAGCCTATACAGTAAACCCAGGCATACATAAAGCTACGGTAACACAATGAGTGCTGTTTCTGTCACCAGGCATAATCGACTGGCTGCAAGCTTTGCTCCACAGGTATGATACCAATGCAATATTTCATAGGCGGATCCAGGGGGGGAATAAAGAGGCTGAAGCTCCCCTTAATTTTTTTCAGATACGTTTTTGATCGATGGTTCCCGACACAGAAACGTCCATTGGGGTGATTTTTTGTATAGCCTTTAAATAAACCATTTCTTGCACAGAGATAGGGACGAAAATGCTAAATGCAAAGCTTATTTTGCTGAATTTGGACAGTCTGAATGTGTTTATTTCACGATAAATGACACTTCTAATAAACAAGTTTTTATAAAAAAATATGGTCCCAATGTTATATAAATACGTAAGTGTCTACATAAAGTATTTACGTTACATATACGTTATATAAACCGCACATATATAGGCGTAGCCAGGGGGCCATGATCCCTCCAAATTTTTAGAATATCTAGTCATTTTGTGCTTTAAAAGGCAGCATCTCAAACAATATACTGTTGTTTGCCTAAAATCAAACATTTTGACCAGCCCAAAGTTTATTACGTCACACACGGGCATAGCATATTGAATTGATCATCAGAGGGCACGCCGCGGCACCAGGATTTCAGTATCTTGATCATTATCAGTGTTGGGTGTGTGTTTGCAGTACCGTAGCAGCCCAACTCAGGGCCCTCCCCAAAGTGCTTTCAGGACCCCCCCTGCTGGTGATTTCTAAAAAACAACTTCGACGATATTTCATATCCCGAGGTCGAATGGCCATTCACAACAAAATAACCTTATTTTTATTTTCTCTTGTTTCACTATGTTTAGTTTCACTTGCTAACGCAATTTCGGCAGAACCGTTACCAGAAAGTCTTCGATTGGGGGGGCTTCATGTTTGTGCAGGTTGGCTAGACATTCCGAAAATCCACATTTAAGTCACAAAACAGCATGGAGTTCTTGGTTGTTGCGGAACCAAATGTAGTCGGTCGATTTCGATCCCACAGAGATCCCTGTTATTTGAGGTGTCAACCTAATTGTTGCAGGAGCACGGGTCAGTCTCCCACCTATACGGCCTGACGTGTTGAAGCTGTCAAGCCATTGCAAGACGAATTAAGAGCTCTCACCACTTTATTCGTTAACTCTCCAGTAGTACTGTACTTGTTTTTTCGACTATATTTAGATATGTAACAAAACCTTTAATACACTTTAATGTGAAGTCAGAACAAAGTAAAGTTAAACGATTAGTTATAGATTGCAGAACGGTGAACAAAGGCGTTGTGCGTTCACATGCGCACAGGAAACAGCGACCAACTGCCGTGATGTAGATTTGCAGGCTATCGTGTCAACTGTTGGACTGCTCGCAAATGAATACATTGCGTTGAATCACGAATGAAATATTACTGGAAATTTGCTGGAGATATTGTAATGAAATGCAAATGTTAACAAAATATTGCAGGAAATCAAGCCTATTACATAAACCTTTCTGATGTGAAAAATTGTTAATCTTCTGGTGCTTGGCACATGCTTAGATTAATAACATTTTATATCTCAAATAAAACGTCTTAAGAGGACGCAACTTTGTTAATATCCATAATCCACTAACTGCACTACTCTGTAGGGA
>Ga0210059_1015306_pt1 | contig 11219 bp, 11 predicted proteins | sample Ectturendosymbi2_FD_188042 | JGI IMG/M metagenome (GOLD analysis project Ga0210059, IMG submission 188042) | Ecteinascidia turbinata endosymbiont from Florida, USA - Sample 2 (SPAdes) (version 2) | ecosystem: Host-associated > Tunicates > Ascidians > Unclassified | place: Key West, Florida... | reverse complement strand
AAGGGTCACCTGCCGAGTGCCGTGTGCACAAAGGCACCATTGTGACGTCGATTGCCTGGCTTGCAATAATGTTTTTGTTCGAGTCTTGTTGACGACGATTCTCCAATCAGCAGCGCACTTGAACTGAGTTTGCGCTCGCCAGCGACCAGACCGTTGCGTTGGCATAATAGGGGTGCAAGTGTTTCTGAAAATTTTAGTAGCGCGCAGAAATTTTTAGCGGCGCGCACATATCAGTTTTGCCGTAATGTTGCGCTTGAAATTATGAACTAGGCACTGACACGTCGTTGCAAATTCCGTTCGCGCATTCCAAGCTTTTGGTCGTACGCCCCCCCCGCCCGACCGCGTTTATGCACCCCTGTGACCAAGGGCGTTTAAATTGCCTCGTGATTCATAAGCAAAACTTGTAAATAATCTTGGTTTTGTTTGGCCTCCTTGCACTGAACTTCTGCTCACGGTGAAGATTTAGCTTCGTGTGTTTTGCTCGACGTTTGGCCTCCGCCTCCCGTTGCTAGGAAACCCTCCCGCATTGCTCCGATCTTGTTTCTTTTTCATGTTCCTCAGGCGGAATGGCGCCGCGCGCTAGCCCCCCGCGGGTTCCACATCTTCGACACCATCCGGGCATCTACTGTGGCCTCCGAGTACTCGGCCCAGTTCGGCGTCATCCCTTCCAACAATGCGAAGCACATGACGCTGAGGAGCCCGTGCTACACCATGAAAGTCACGCCAGGTGCGTCGCTGGTTGCTTTTTGAATGGAATTTTCTTGAAGTCATGGGTCGTGTTCGTTCAATTTTTCGGTGGTGTGTGTGTCGTGGTTAGGTGCTCACTGTCGACATCGTGTAAAACAAGAGGAGTTCGGATTTCATGAAATGTTCGTACCCACAAGTTTTTCGTACAGTCGAAACCAATAAAAAAATGCAAGAAACGTCCTGGAAACGTTATTTAGCTTGCACTCGCTTGTATCAAATTTCTACTGACTTCAGATTTTTTGTTTTATAAGAAAACTGTTTTTACGGCAGGTTTTGCGTTGTTGCTTGATCCCATCTATTTCGTTGATTTGCGCTGGTAGAAAATACTTTTTGTGCAGGCGACCCCTCCGTGCTGGTCCCGGCAACGGCCCCGGGCACACCCACAGTTTCAAACGCCAAAGTTACTTTCAATCGAGTGCTTGTCAGGAATTTGAAGTTGTTGATTAAGGTGAGTTTGGTTGTTGCACACGCACACACACATGTGTAACACAGATATGACACAGGCAGCTCATAGACGACACATGTGTAACACAGATATGACACAAGCAGCTTACAGACAACACATGTGTAACACAGATATGACACAGACAGCTCATAGACGACACATGTGTAACACAGAAATGACACAAGCAGCTTATAGACAACACATGTGTAACACAGAAATGACACAAGCAGCTCATAGACAACACATGTGTAACACATATATGACACAAGCAGCTTATAAACAACACATGTGTAACACAGATATGACACATGAAGCTCGCAGCCAACACATACGCTCAGCACGTGCAGAGCACACACATACACAAGAAAAATTGTTCTCTGTAATATTTTGGTCCATCCCGTTAGCGCTCATGGAGACAGTCGCGGCGCAAGACTTGAACCTTAGGGCGCAAGGAAACGGTAGGTTGCTATTTTTTATGGTAAAAAGTTTTTTGAACTGCTATTTCCTGACAAGATTTTTGTGCATGGTAGTGTTAACATTTTCTACTGATCCCCTGACGCTTATTCGTTTATGCGAGCTTGATTGTTAGCTGCTGTGTGTCTTTATTGGGAGGCGATCACGCTCGCAAAGTCACAAGCGGAAATTTTTTTGCATATATCATTGCTTGGTTGCTGTTGGCGAGTGCCAGTTTCCAAGCTCCTTTATCTCGTTCGGACCTTTGAAGTTAAGTCGTTTAGGTCCTTCGCAAAGGTTCTAGTTCCAATGAGTAAACTGCTCTCAGAGCTGTGGTCCAGACGTTGCCTCATGATGATGAATTCAACACAAGCTGTTGCGGCGGGGTTTCGAACTCGCGACCTGTGATCCGTGAAGTCCACCATCAAGACCGTTTTCGTGTATAACTTAACAGCGCCATAGACGCGGACGTGACGTCGACACACGTGTGTGAAAAGTATTACGCGAACAAAGTGTTACGTCAGCAAATTATTACGTCAACACTTGAGTGTTTCCTGACAGGATAAGTACGGTAACCCGGCCGGTACCGAACTGGACGGTACCGTCGCGGTAACGATCCAACCCTGCGACCAGAGCCTGAAGTCAAGCGAGGTGCCCAAGTTCGAGGGCAGCTGTTCGAGGCTGAGCGTGGCCATGCGGAAAGGCGAAGTTGTCCTGCAGGTAATGTGGCCAGAGACGCGCGAAAGGCCGCGAAATTAAAGCTGTCATACACTGGGTGGATTGTGGGCTGAAAAGAAATGTCGCAGCGTTGATTGGCTGGTGCTTTGCGGCTGTGCCGGGGTTTGTTTTCTAGTTCTGTGAAACATTTATGTTGATTCTGATGCTCGTCGTCTGTGGCTTAACATTTCTGTTGTTGAGATATTGAAGCTGTCGATACGTCTCTGTGGGAATCAACTTTTAGTAACTTGCTGTGTCCATGCTATTTGGATTCCCTTTTGAATAAGAGCTGATGACGCCTACTTCGACATATACGAGCACTCTGTAAGATTTTAGTGCAGTGGTTCTTAAACTTTACAAACACGCCGAACCCTCAACGTAGTTTTCCAAGCTTTTGTCGAACCCCATTTTTGCCCGATACGGCTCCGTCGAACCCAGTTCAAGAATCACTGCTTTAGTATCTGATTCTTTGCTGGGAAAGGATTCCTTTCGATAGACAGTGTACTTGCTGTATCCAATACTGTAACCAAGGGGTTGGTAACTGGAGGCTAATCCAACCAAACTTTGCAAATCTTTTGAAAGTGAACCGATTGGACGAAATCGCTCCCGTTTCGAAACATGTTTTTTTTTCAAAATCAACTGAACCTGTCGCCGATTTTTCCGCATCACCTTTCGTGGCTGTTCGACCCATCCATACGTCAGTTTCTTTCACCATCGGCTCAAACATGTCGCAAATGCCGCAGCCCTTCGTTAGTGTGCCGCGAACCTCATGCTCAACGATATTTCATTCTGATACCGCTTTTGTTGCGAATTACTTTCTTGAGACCGGTTCTTTCTTCTTCTGATGGTTCTCTGCCAAAAACAAGCAAATGGGAGCAAAATCGGGCCAGCGGCGCTTCGAGGCAAAGCTGCACTCGGGACAAAGAACGCCATCGGCGCTATGGTCCTGTTGTTGATGTGTTTTGAAAACGATGCGGCCCGGGAGAAAAAATAAATGCGCTTTTAAAAAAGTTTCCGTGGCCGAATGCGGGTGAAGGAATTGTTTTGTTGATATTGCAAGCCGATCACTGTCGCTACTCCCTCCCGGTCTGTCGCGCAAACACTGGTTTGTTGTTTTTTTTTTGCAAAAACCCTCACTTGCTTTTTCGCAGAATTTGCTGCTCGAGGAGAACTCGCCGGGAAGCGACGGCGCCCAGTACATCCTGCATTGTGAGGTCACAAACCCTGCGCTCGCCGTCGAACCCTTCATGCTCAAGTTCTTTTTCTTTAACGGTGAGTGACGACATCTAGCGGTCGGCTGGCGCAAACTACCCGATCCGTCGTAAGCAAGAGCGGATCCAGAAAAACCTCATCGCGGAGATTTGCTGCGGGTCGCGTTGGTGCGCGCAGCAGATCACCTTTTGCTGCTGCGCTTCTGAGCTGGTCACGGATCCGGAGTGCCGGAGTCGAATCCATCGGGATTTTGCGTTTATTTCGGATCCGGAGTCGAAGTCAGAATTTTGTGAAAAACCGGACCCGGGCCCGGAGCCACTTTTCATTATCGGCAGTAGCAGGAGTCTGGGTGGTCTTCATAAACGTCGTTGCTCAATCATAAACATTGCCCGAATGTCGGTTCTCAAATTTGAAAAACGTTCGGATCCGGATCCATAATTTTTTGGAACAGGAGCGGAGTCGGAGCCCGAAATTGTGACTCCGGCCGTTTCTGCTTCACTTGTGCCCAGGGACGACCCTCGGACCGGCAATGAGGAGGCCTGTTTGGGTCCGATAATTTTGTCAAAGCTGCGAAAAGAGAAGCTGCATAGCGACAAAACTTCCACGGTTGCATGGAACGAACAGTGACAAGCTGCCTCCTCCCGCGTGGAGGCAACGGGTAGTGGGTGTCTGTTTTTTAATGTTGTAGTGTGCTGTGGTAGTTTATTGTTTTAAGTAAACTCCTTTGCACGCAGCGTCGCATCCGGACATGGCGAAAAGTACTTTTTTACTTTGCGGCGGTGCCGCTGCAGCAGCATGTTTGTTTTTAAAAGATTTTCGTTTGCATGGCAACAAATCATCTCATTTTTCCGAAGAAGAGCTGTCACGAGTCCCTGTCGCTGCCTGAGATAAAAACCAGGCTTGCGGAGTCGCAAGGAGTCGGAGGTGTTCGGTGGAGTCGGTTTCCTAAGATAACTCGGATACTTTATCCGATTCCGAATCCGGAAGTCCAACTGAATCATTTTATACATTGCACTCCTAAGTTGGGAATCCTAACTCGTGCCTGTTGAAATGGTTCAGTTTCTTTTGAAATTTTTATTGAAACAGAAAATAATTGTATTGTTACTGTGTACCGCGATTTTCATCGATTGCTAGTTGCTACAAAATTGTTGACAGCCAAACTTCATTCACGTTAGTTTTAAGCAGTTAGAGTCGGAAATTTTTGAAAGGTCGAAGTCGGACATTTGCCGTCCGCCTCCGCAACCTTGATAAAAATGTTCTTGTTCTGGCGATCCACAAATGTCACGCTCCGCTAACTGTGCCACTCCAAAACTCCTATGCGGCCGGCACGGTTCGCCAACGGACGGAATCAACATAATTATACCCCCCCCTAACTCCGTTCGGTCAGGGTTCGCCCCATCCGACTCTTTATCACCGTCGCGATTGACCCTGGTGTTTCGTTATTGACGTCACACTGCTCACGGTGACGTCACTGTTGGCGCAGACGCGAGGAAGCACGCCGAGATGAGCGCGCTCGCTCAGCAGCGCGATCGCCTGATGCACGCCGTCAAAGCCTACAAGGAGACCTTCGACGCGCACGAGAACTTGCTGAAGGAGATGCGACAGAATGTGGCGAGCTGCGTCAAGAAAAGAGACAAGGTCGGTGCAGTGATTGTGACAACAAGGTCTGTGTGGCGGTCGCGGCAGTGCCGATGCAGCGCGTTCGCCTGGCAAGATGTCCATTGGTGCAGGAGCAGGCAAATTTTTGCGGGCGCGAAAGATTTTTGCCCGAATTTCCCCAATGTTTTTGTGCGAATGCTTCCTCCTCCTCCCACACAGGTCGTGAACTCCTTCTTTTGGGATGACCTCCAAAATATGGTCTTCATGTGATTCTGGACAGGTTGGGCGCCAATTATTCAAAATCGAACAACGTTGGGCGTCATTTTTGCCTAGATTTTCAGGTATTTTCGTGCATTTTCATTGATTTTGCCCAGATTTTCGACAAATCAAAACTTTTGGGGGTGTGCTTGCACTCCTGCCTCCAACACCACTGGTTAGCTCGCTGCAGGACTTTTAAAATTGTTTAAAATATACTGTATTTGTTTAAAATAATGTGAACCAACGTTTCCACACAAACTGGAGTAGGAGATCCTTCAACCCTGCCATTTCCTTGTGTTGGAAACGTTTTGCTTCGTCGAGCTTTTCTTCTCACACAAAAAATCCAATATCTGTCAATAGCTTATTGAAGTGCTTGCATTTCACTTACGAAACCCACGGGACGCTGTACTTCTACCATACAGTTGGAATATCTCGACTATTTGTGCGATAGACGAATATCTTGTTTGCGACAGATTGGGGCGTTCCCACTGATACTTATTGTCCTCTACTCTTTCACTCGTGAGGTACCCCCAAAACGTTAGGACAACCTTCGATTGGTGAAATGCAAGGGGTAAACATTACCCAAGATTCCTTTTGTCAAGAAACTTCTTAGGCCCCGATATAGACGGGGTTGAAAATTCACTGTTTTGATTTCTTACAGTTTTCGACTGTTTTGACCAGGTGGTTGCCGACCTGGCCAAGCAGGGCCTCGATGTGCCTAAGACGTGCAGTCTGGAGTACTTGGACCAGCTGCACTCGCGCCTCGAGCTGGAACGAGACGCCGTCCTTCAGCGTCCCCGACGTCAGTGCATGTTGGGGGAATACCCCGATACAGGAGGAAGTACCATTCTTGGCAAGGTGGAGTGGATATTGGGCTTGAAGTTTAGCTTTCTAATTACGTTGGCGATGGTGTCTGAGACGTTCTTTCTGGCGTGTTTGCAGGCGAAGTTCTTGACTAGGCCAGAGTTTTTGCGCTGATGATAAGGGGGGCGATTTGGTACAATTGGGTTTGTGTTCAATGCTTTTTCGAAAGTGAGCTTACCTGTCCTGTATGCCACGAAATCACAAGGATTAGGTGGTGCTGGTGAATATAACGGGGTTTATTCGATTAGCGCTGCTCGTTTCTTGTCATGCACTGTTCATAATTTATTTGAAGTGCCGCAGTGTTTCTATCTTGTTTTTTTCGAAATCCGTTTGAAGTCCCGCAGTGTTTCGGTCTTGCTTTTGGAACCACAGTGTTTCTATTTTATTTTTTGCATGATTCGTTTAAAAGTCCCGCCGTGTTTCTACCTTGTTTTTCATAATACGTTTAAAGTTCCGCAGTGTTTCCATCTTGTTTCTTTTCAGGTCGGTCAACTCGCGCTCGTTGAAGATGACCCAGTGGCCCGAGTGCTGTCCTGGCATATGGGTAGCGACATGGACTGCCTGGTCACGTACACGACGAAAAAGGTGCGGTACCTTGGAACGAAGCGCTGCTTAGTTCAGAAACAATACTCCCCCCGATAATTTCGCACAATCCGTTTGGTTCCTCGAATCCTGCTCTATGCAGCACACGTTGGAAAGTCAGCCACAAGCTGTCTGTAGTTGCTGTTGAACTGGTGGTACATGCTGCGTATTGTGACCATCACCAAGTAATGGTACACGGGAAGTAGAAATGCTGAATAGTCAACAATGAAACTAAGGGCCAAAGCAATAGATGTAGACGACATTTTCGTAGACGTGATATCACCAACTAAGTGCCCAAGAAACGGCCACCGGTATCTGGTTTCAACCTGCAGCTCCAGAGTTCATTGCATTTGCAAAACCGTTTGGAGTGATGTGTGCAAGAGCGCGATCCGTCGTATACGTGTGCAAGAGCGCGATCCGTCGTATACGTGGCCTAAAAGAAAGCGCGATGGACACAGACATAATTGTACCTTTTGCAAGATTGGCTCACAGGTGGCGATGTCATGAACATTAGCGCACGCAAATTGCCACGCATAATTATCATTGGAGCACAAAGGCAGATGCCTCGTTAAATCTCATTGCATCCTGCCCTGTGCTGTTCTGGAGTATTCTTTTCAGAGTATGGTCGTACCTATTTATGTGCAGAAATGTTCCATACATTTTCTTGGTGTTGCCAAGTATTTTTTCTGTTACAAAGAGTTTATTTTTGCGTTACACTAAACAGTTTTGTGACACCTGTCAACCACTGATTCGTCCACTGTTTGTTTACATTCAAATTTGGAATGTCGCTTACGGCCGCCATCTTTCGGACAGGCTCGCGAAATCTATCAGGTCACTAACGGCGCCCAACAGGTTCTTCCGGTGGATGGTATTTATCGCAAGGGTGTCCCGGACTGGAACAAGCCTCTCCCGCATTTGCGCGCCGGCATAAAGAGCAAGAACATACCAGGAAATCCCATCTACGCCAGGAAATTGCTCAAGTTTCTCAAAGACGAGGAAACTTGCAAACTGGGTTAGTTTTTAATTTTGCCACGTTGTGTTTATTATCCGACTGCTTTGTGAAGTTTGGTTGATTCCAGTCGGCCTACTTCGCGTGCGTAATAGCACAAGCTGGTCGGTGAGACTCAGCTACGAGGCGTTTTTGCTGGCTTATTGGCTTGCGCCAAGTAGATTTAAAAATCGGTTGAAAAACTGGTAAATCGCGGTCGCTATTATTTCCTTGTTTCGTTTTTTTTTAATGTTAATGAAAACGCTTTTCCCAATTTAAATTTTTTAGTTTGTGTTTTCAGTGTTGTTGATTTTGCACCTTATGTCGTCACAGTGTTCGGATTGTTGCTAGGAGATGCCCTGCTTTTGGACAGCTTGGATGCAGCGAACGATTACCGAAGGATGGTGGGTGCAGCACGAGACAGTTACTTTTTTGTGTGTGTTGGCAGCTGACGGCGCGTGTGTGCTCTGTCCTTGGCCCAGATCCTATAATGTGTTTGTTTAAAGCAAGATCTGTAGAAACGTGTTGCGACAAGGGTGGGGGACAAAGCTTTTTCAGTGAGGGCAACATTGTCCTGTCAGTATCCAGCTAATGGCCAACTTCTGCAAAAAGATGCTGTTGTCTTATGAATTATAAGAAATTTTAATATTTTTGAATTTTAATATATTTATGATGTTCATATTCAAACAGGTTTATTTAATTATTTTATCAAAAGGATGGTATTTTATTGCATGTTTCTTGTGTTTTATATTGCCATATTGAATTAAATGTAATTGTGCATTGTGTATACGGGACCGCAAAAAACGTTCAGCGGGTCGTAGTTCCCGCATCCCTGTCTTTGCACAGTTCATCTCTGTTCAAAGATTTCGCGTTGCCTTTCTATAGTTTATTTTTTTTTGGTTACCAAGAAGAATTCGTAAAAAAATCCGTACCTTTGATCGCTCACCGTGGCGCGTGGCTCAAAATGGCCAATCGCAAATTCGCGGTTGCGTCACAATCGCACGCGAAACACCAAAATTCCTCTCCGTTAATCTGTCTCACAACGGTTCGTACATCCGCAGGTTGTCAAGCACACGTCCTGCCCGACTATCCTCACTCGGACCGGGGACCGGGTCCGCGGCACCGGAAAGTTTGGCGGCGCCTCGAATCGCGCCCCTCCCCTGGAAAGAATGGGGGGAGCCGTGTTCGGCGCTCCCATCCCCCCTTTCTACGCGACGTGCTGCGAGCAGCTGGGTATGTTTCGTGAAGCAAAATTTGGATTTGTTGTTGTTGTGTGAGAAACCTTTTTCTTTTTTGCTTCATAACGAAAGAAGCGGCTGACTTCAGAGGACCTGGTCTTGATAAAGTGTTGTATGACTTGCCCGCCCCGGTCTGCACCTGAGACCAACTTGTAGCATTTTCGACGTCACTCGTAGCATTTTCGACGTCAATCAACGTCACATGTTAGACGTCAGTCGTTCAGAAATCCGGCCATTGTTTTTGGATGTGAGCTTTGAAGATTTATTGGATGTGAGCTTTGAAGATTTATTGGATGTGAGCTTTGAAGATTTATTGGATGTGAGCTTTGAAGATTTATTGGATGTGAACTTTGAAGATTTAGTGCGATTTACACGAGATTTTATTTGTATTTCACGGTCCTGAGATTATCTAGCGGTGAAGTTGTGCTGTGTTGTTCAGTTGCATCGTACGTGGGACCAGTACAGTAGTTTTGCGAAGCAGTGCCCAGCAGCATGTTGATGCAGCTGGGGGGTAAGCGAAATCGCGATCGGACGGCAACGGTGCGAAACTGTGTGCACGAGACTTGCGTGGTTGAACATAGTGGCAGTGCCGCTGTAGCAGAAGCCAGAACTCCGACTAGTGAGGCTCAAGAGATAGGGCGACTGATCACTTGACCAAGGGTCATCATCGTTGTATTCGAGTTTGACAAAGTGTTTTTCGCCTGGACAAACACAAACTACAGCGACACAAACTACAGCGACAAACAACAGCAACTACAGCGACAGCAACAAATTACAGCAACAGAAATACAGCAACAAACTACTGTATAGTGACAGAAACTACAGCAACAGACACTTCAGCGACAGAAACTACAAAAAAAAAAGCTGATCGCTGCGTACCAGGCGAGCGAATTCCTGTTCTGAAAAATCGTGTACGATTTTCTTACATCAACCCATCTTTTCCAGAGGTGCTCACCGCTTTGAAAACCGCCCTGACGGAATGCCGCGACGCCAGGGAGGAGCTGGAGCTCGTCGTGATGTCGATGAACACGGAGGAGTCGAAGAAGAAGAAGGAAGAGCTGCGGGACGCTCAGGAGCAGTTGAAGGAGATCGATAAGCAGATCGGTGAGCGCAGCCTTATTCGACAAATGCGTCGCAAGGTCAACTTGAATTGCGATTGTGACGTCACACTGCGGCGACTGTCGCGTCAAAAACGATGACGACGTGTTAACCGCGTTTGAACCAAGCAACTTTTAAAGCGGCTCGTTTGAACTTTAAGTGCACGTTGATGTTACTTTTTTATCACCTGCCTAAAACCTTCAGGCGTTTTGAAGCTTGTAGCGTATTTTCATGCTGCATATCATAAGCAAGTGGTGCCTTCACGTAACAACTAAAAATGTTTTTGTGCGTCACAACTAAAAATGTTTTTGAAAATTTCGGTGGCCCCCCCCGCAATTGCCGGTACCCCCCACCCCTGCTTGGGGTCTGCCTGTCTGTGATGGCGCAGCTTGCGATCAACCTGGTCATAATTTCCAGACCGTTTCAAACCTTCGCGACCCGCCGCTGCTCCGAGGGGAGATGTCGAAGAGGAGAAGCCTCCACGGAAGAAAGCCAGGAGATGAACGTCTTCTGAGCGGAACTCGTTGAGGTTCGGGACACAAGCGAAGATGAAGGGGTTCGCGACGACGACGACGATGATGATGGTGTATTTATTTTTCCTGGGACTTCACTGTTTGAAACCGCCGAAACACCACATTTCTACACAGCGATCGTTGAATAGCTTGAAATGCTCAGAGAGGAGCGGACTTGGCCGGTGCAGGGCTTGCGTGGATGTTGTTCTGCTGTGTGTGTTGTGCGGAGCTAAAAAGCTGTCAATAATGACCGCACCGATGGGAATTTCGTTTCGGCTGATCAGCTACTCAACTCATGGTTGCGAAGTCACCGTTCTCCTTGCCGCGAGTGCATTTGCAGCAGGTGTGGTTATCGCTTTTACTCTTTGTCGAACGGGTACGTGAACGAACGAGTACTTCGGCAATTACGAGTACGTGAACGTACGAGTACTTTGGCCTTGCAGCACGCGAACGCCCTCGGGTCAACTTTTGAACACGTTCTCTTCGCAAACGGTGCCGCTTGCGAA
>Ga0210059_1015305_pt1 | contig 11219 bp, 5 predicted proteins | sample Ectturendosymbi2_FD_188042 | JGI IMG/M metagenome (GOLD analysis project Ga0210059, IMG submission 188042) | Ecteinascidia turbinata endosymbiont from Florida, USA - Sample 2 (SPAdes) (version 2) | ecosystem: Host-associated > Tunicates > Ascidians > Unclassified | place: Key West, Florida... | reverse complement strand
GTGGTTTCCAGACATACAGAAAAGCCAGGTGCCTGTTACACAGAAGCACACAGGAAACACCTGCAGCCAACAAATGGCATGAGAAAACACTGTGTTCATTGATGCGTGTAAGTAAATCATTACGTAATTGATAAACGAATTCTTGGACGTATAAGAAATTTTGTGATATCTTTTACATGTCATATAAACCATATAATATGTTGAACAAAAACCGTTAATAATACGCCAAGTAAATGGGGAAATGCATTGTAGGTTATGCATTGCTACCTAGCATTGCTACCTAGCATAGCTACGTAGCGTTTGCTACATAGCATTGCTGCTGAGCATTGCTACTGAGCATTAGTATAAAAACATTGTGTCTTGACCTGCCCGGCTCTAGCCGTTTCAGTTCAGTTGTGAATTTGTAGTCGAAGGGCGAACTTGGGGGGCCTGGTGATCTCGTGATCCAGGACCGCCTTGTAGCTAACACTCAAAGGAGTTCAGGTTTGAAATTTGGCCGACTTTCTAGGCACGAAAGTCCCGGCACTTTTTGGCCCTAGTCTCAATGTAGTTAGGACTGTATGCTGATTTTGTAGTCAGATGCTGTTCAATGATGCTCCGTAAATACTGTAAGTAACGAAGTTCTGTTCGAATTTTCTTTGAATTAAAAAACTTTAATTAAATTCTGGCATGTAACATTTTAGTTAGGAATAGAGTTCTGTCAAAGTTTTCTAGGTTTTTGTACTTTAACAAATTTAGGTCATTTTAAAACTCAAAAAGGAAACAAAGTTCTGCTCAAATTTTTCATTATTCTGTACTCAGAAAAATCCCGGCATATGGGGGGTCATAATGTTGAAGTCATATTGTATGCTCATATTATGTTGATTTATAGCGTCGTTTGTTCGTTGTCATGAGTGTAATAAAACTTGTATCCCCGCTTAAAAGGGCACAACGGTCCTGTCACCAGCAGCTAGGGTTGGTGATATTGACTGTTTGCTTTCGGGTAGATAGTCTTTATGGGACCACAGCCTCGAGGACCCTGTCTAGTAAAAGAATAAGATAAACGTTAACTTTTATAAAGCGTTTAGCATAACTTGTTTTGCACCGAGTTTCTCGTGGACGGGTATACTGAGCTAGGTTTTCGAGTCCAGCGGGATTCGTCGGCCGCAAAATTGGCGCTCAACGTGGGGCTCGAGGCGTCAAAAGGGCCCATGAGGGGGCATTAGGGGAAGAATCGAACCTACAACCAAGTAGTCAACAAGTTTTGGACTTTGAAAATATTTCGAAAAGTTTCAAAAGGCACTGACTTTGAACAGCGACTGCTAGCGAATCACAAGTCACAGACCAGTCATTCTGGTATCGTTGAACTAGTAATGAAATGAAGTTTTATGTAGTTACAAAATTTTAAAGAAATTATGACCATATAAGGAAGTTGAATTTTGAAGTGGCCATAAAAACTAAACTAACGAAAATTTTTCGAAAATTTTTGTTAAACCTTGTATTTTTACATCTAAACTCTTTACTTTTGCGAAAAAATTAACAAATTTTGAAAATAAAATTTTTAGTGGGACTTAGAAAATTTTTGAGATAAGCTAGCGACATTGTGACGTATATCGAGGTCTGTGACAAAACTCTGCGGGGTTTGGGACACTCGGATTGACGCCTAATGATTGAAAAATCCCGATCTTAATCGCTATGACTTAGAATAATTTTTAAAGGTAGCAGACCATGTTGGTCCTGGGTCATCTGGTTTTAATGAATCACAAGCTATCCGAAGAATGCATGCCATGCACTAATGATGTATAAAGTGTAGTGTATAGTGATTAGTTTGTAGTGTATAGTGTATGGAGCTCTAGGGAAATGACTTTGCACAAGGAGGTGGAGACCTCCAAAAGACAGGGCAGATAGTCTGCCAGAAGTCAGTCAGGTGATGATTTGTCAATCCATAGTGAGTTAGTTAGAACAGGCAACGTTTGACTACACTGGTTGAACTTCAATGGAAGGAAACAAGCCTGGTAATGCTGGGCCAAAGCTAAGTAAACTGTATGAAGTGCATAGTGTGTAGAAATTAAAGGAATGCCTAGGCGATTTAAATAGGGTGTGAATAAGAACCGTTTGAAGTGTGTAGTGTTCACAAGAATAATTAATGGCTTTGATGCATTCGGGAAACACCTTTGGTCAACAAAGAGGCAATTGCATGTTGGCTTGGCGCAGTTGAAAATAATATGAGTAAGCGCGGTGATGTCTACCACTGACAAGGGAGAGCCTTGTTTTGCCTTTGTGCAAATCAAGGAACCTGCGTTACGTAGTCAAGCCAAGTTGAAGTGACAGAAGTCGTCACAGAAAAAACATAACAAACGGCCTGTCCAGTAGAAGAGGCAGAGCCAAATTTCTAAAATAAAAGAAAATCACTATAGGCGTTTCTCGAACTGCTGTGATGTCCTTTGCAGGACTGTGCTCAGGGATGCAGGGATGCAGGACTTTTTAAGAGCAGGGCGCACAATAGGTGCAACTCGACAAATTACAATAGGATTGCTCATAGTACAGCTATTCACAACATGTGGCTTGGGAGGTCCTACCCGACAATGCCTAAGGGAAAACGAGCAACAATGAAGAGGGTCATCCTACCCTGTCCCTTTGTGGAAGATCAGGAGTGACTTTACAGAGATTGTGAGATAGCTTTCTCTGTTTAACTGGTAGAGCTCCTAAAGCGGAAAGTATTCTGCAGGGGATAGCCTACCAGAGTCTGACTTCATGGTCAGCCACTAGTGATCAATCAGCGTTAAAGTTGATGATCTAGCATGCGCGTTGCTCGAACACACACAAACACTGCACCCACGTCAAGTAGCCGCCAGCAATGACGGTTGCTTGACCCTAAACTAAGGGGTTATAAATTGAAAAGCATGCCTGTAAGGTGTGTGAGCTAGCAAGCTAGAAAGACTTCTGAACAAGAAGCAGAGAACCTGAAGTGTGACGATAGGAATCAAACGACTCTGTGCACCCAAGAGATGAGAGCGGCAGCGACATAGTCCGCAATCGTGTTAAGCCGAGGGAGAGTCGATGCTAAATTAGGAATTTAAATAAAATCAAAAACTGAATAAAATAGTGATAGGAGTTAGCACTAAATAAACCGAGATAAAAGCAACTTAACCTGAGATATGAAATAGCCAGCGGAAATTGGCTGTTGGCCACATAGATGGGGGAATCTTATGCAATCTTCATGGCCTAACTTAACTTTATGATAGGAAATAATGCACTATTGTATATTAGCTTGCCTAACTTTCATGCTAGATTTAATCATAAGGTAGCATAGTTAATTACGTATAGCTAACGAAACGAACTATTATAGCAAGTGAAGTAGATACATAAGTATAAGGAAGAAAGACACAACATAATGAATAAAGTAGAGAAAAGGAAGTGAAAAATAAGGTCTGTGATAGAAAAAAGTTTCACGAATGAGTTCTTAAACAAGGAAAGGGTGAGAAAATGACAAGAGAATCTATTGGCAAATACAGTAAATATATACGATTAAATTACGGAAAATAGAGACCACGGAGGGGCTGGTATCATTATAAAAAGAGGGAACGCTTATCCAAACAATTTAGAATTTCTCTGGTCTTGGTGTATAATATTTTGGATAGACAATGGTAAAAACCTGGTAGCATAATGAAATGATAAGTGTATGTTTGAAATCTGTTTCACTCGAATAAAAATACCGGTAGCATATAACAACCACGAGTAGAAAGTTTTGTTAATGAAAATAGTTATTGCTATTAAGAACCAATATGCAGAAGAATGGTGACTTACGCGATACAAATGTCGTTGAAGGTTTAGGAAAAGTTGTTTAATGTTGAATAATATAATTGGGTGCAAAAGAAGGAAAACGAAAAAACAAGAAGCTTGAGGAAACTTTCGCGTGATGCAACTCGTTCGGGCACTGTTGGCCGCGCGAGAATTAACAACCATAATCAGCCCACAATGTACAAAGAAAAATGCAACTAGACGCTTATGGGGGCGAGGTCGGAGGATGACGACGTTTATGCGTGCTGTGTTGACAAACACAAAAAGGCGGCGCATGCCCAACTAGATGTGGCGGTCCTCCCTCGTCAACAACGGGAAATAGCCAGAAAAGACTATTAGTGAATAAATTTTTGCGCAAAATAAGCGAAGCTGGCTGGTCATATGGCAAAGACATGCCTGCAGAAACAGATAAACGCTTGAAACTACTAATGAATTAAGGTGATGTTGAAATAATCATAGAAGGCACAGAGAGTTAAGTTGTCTGGGGAAATATGCCACCGTTTCCATGACTTGCTCATACCCTTTTACACATGTAACATTGGGGAATTAACATAATCGATATGTTAAGTAAACAATGCAGAAGAAACTAATCGTATTTTGAACTTAGTAAATTAATGAACTAATTAATTTCGAAATCTCTGTAACTAGCGAGCCATTGGTCATATATCAACCAAATTGACATAGTTAAGAAGCAAAGGTAAAATATGACGGTTTGAGATTGACAACTCCCATTCACTAAATGATGCACGTAGAGGTTTTGGATAAAAACCTTAACTGATTAAAAATACTTTTCGAAATTTTGTGATAACTACAGGGCAATAGTAACTTTTAGCAATGATGTTAAAAATAGTGCTCACGCGAAGGACTACGGCATACCCAGGCAAGCGAAAATCTCGGAAAAAGACATGGGCATAATACGGAATTTGACAAAGCCATAATTTTTGGTTTGAATGACTTGTTGAAGCATGAACTGCAGCAAGCTTCCGTAGCAGAAGAGGGTGAAGCTGCAGTCAGCCTAGAAGGCTGAATTGGCCTTTGCTATGTGGCTGCCGGTTGCCGCGAGGCACCGCGGAAGCTTCATGCACCCCCTAATGCACTGCTGCTCATGAGTCAACAAGCAGGATAATCAAAAACTTTTTGTTTTAAAAGGGGGAAGTAGAGCATTAGCATGCTCCAGGCCGAAATTTTAAAACTTTTAAATAACAATCAGGATTGTAAACCCCTATTTTAAGTGGTTAATTAAAGGTTTTAGGTCCTTCCAGTTAGGGAAAGTGTAAAAGTATATAACTGAGAGTTTACAAAAGTCATCACCGGAATAATGAGAGAAATATATATTGACCTTGCAGAAAAATAACGAGTTACAACCATACAACAAAATTTAAAAAGGGGCAATATGTATGAAAATGGGGAGTCGAAGAATAAAAGTAATAAATTAAGTCAATAAAAGATAACATTAAGTCGTTGCCATTGAAACGGAATAAGCCAGCAAGGCCGCAACGCTTGCATATTAAAACGGGATACGCATATGATGTGAATTTGCCAACGTATGAAGAAAGTCAGGCAAAATACGAGAGGTTTCTGTGCACTTCGAAGAAGGCCAATGAAAAGCATGAATAAATAATTGATGAAATATTAAACACAATGATGATAAGATTCTATTTGAATAAGAAATTGTGTGAAAAAGACAAAGATAAAAAGTAATCATGTCTAAAAGTGAAGAAGTTGAAAAAAGCCAGGATTTGCGGGAGAAAGCACTGGATACACAAAGGAGTGTGGGGGTTGTAACCGAACTCGTAGACGCAGTGCATCGACATACACTAGCGGCTAAAACAAGTCAGGTGGCACTCACCACCGAAGTAAATGAGTTAAAAAACAAGCATAAAAAATTTACCAAATGCGCCAAAGCACTGGTAAAAAAACAAAAGAAAGGAAAAACGGGCACCCTAGGAGAAATTGCCAAAGAGATAACTGGTAACCTATTCCATAAAAACGACCAGGAACAAAGAGGCAAAGAAGGGGAGGTGAAAAATCAACCTAGTGCGCCAGTAGCTGATGAAAATAACGAACCACCACCCTCTTATGACATGAGAGTGGAAGCAAACGTAACAGATGCAGAATTAGCAAAAGGAAAAGAAGAATGGGCGGTCAGTGTGATGCAAGCAAGAAAGGAAGCCACACGATTAAGACAGGTTCAAACCGCAGTACTCGGCAAAGCAGGAGGACCCAGCGTAGTTGGAATGAGAATGCTAGACGAAAGAGAAAAGAATCTTGACGAACTGCAAGATGCGGCCATAGCCGCTAAGATACGATACGATCGATTAAAAGAAGAATATGCGAAAGAAAGAGAAGCGGAAAGGAAAGGTTTTAGTATAGCCACCACGCCTGGTCAATATGAACCAGTTGAAAAAAGGCTACGAATACAGGATATGAAAAGAGTAATGATCCCATTGGTACCCGGCCAAAAAATACCATGGGCTACTTTAATGGAACAAGTAGTAAATCGCGGCATACCTGGAGAAGAAGCGTTAGCATTACAGGCACTAATACCACAGTTAGCAGGCCACAACGAGGTAGTAGCACAAGCTACCAATATCTTAGTACAGGCTGCCGGGAAACCATACCATGAAAGACAATTGCTGAGAACGTTTTTTGAATGGATGCAAAGCAAATACCAATTGAGTCCGCAACAAAAGAGAGCCATATTTGCCCGAAAATTAAGAGAAATGAAGTGGAATTGGCGGACTAATCCAGCCGATAAAATAACCAGCATCCTTACAGAAGTACAGCTAACATGGGAAGAGGTAGTGAATCAACCCGCTCTTCGTGAAGAATTAGAAACCGCACTGGCATCCAAGCTCAACATAACACTCCAACTAAAAATCACCCAAAGGTCTCCAGAACAGTGGAAACAAGCCATTACAGAAATATGGGAAAACGTCAAACATAACAACAGTCTTGGGTTGCATTAATAATCTTACACTAGAAAATGATGATGAAGATAAATGTGCTCTGTATTAAGATTAAACCATAGGAAGAATACCTTATCAGTGAACAGACAAAAGGAGATAAGATTCCTAGGGTTATAATTACGTCCCTAAAACGATGCACAACAATCCTACGAAGCTATAGACCAAAAGCTGCTTGCACTTGAAGGGTGAACCAAACATGAAGAATGGCAACAGCTGCGGAGCTAATCGTTATACTATGAGAAAATGATTAAAAAAAAAAATAAGTAACGAACGATGATGAAGCAAATAATGCATTTAAAAGAAAGTATCTGAAATATAACATAATGTATCATAAACACATGATTCTATTTGAATAAGGCATTAGGGAAAATATAATATTTTTCTGTAAAATAAATAAGCTGACTGAAAATGGAGGAAGAAAATTTTCAGCGTGAGAATACTCCGAAAGGGTCTCTACAGGAGAATGAAGACAAAGTAAAATATCACTCGCGAACACATGAGTGGTATCGATCAGACAATGAGCCACAAGTTGCTATCAGTTTGGAAAGATATGCAAGAAAAGGAGAAAAATTGTTTGAAGAATTAACTCGAGTAGTGACCATCATAACTGAGAAAAAGGTTAAGATACAGCACACAATGGAGTTGTTGCAAGAGACTGAAGATGAATTGAGACTTGGACTGATACAGCTCAGAGTAAATCTGAGAAAAGCCGCCAATCAAACCATGACCAAAGAAGAAGAAATGGATTGGGAGAAAGAAGAATACAGACTCAAGACACAACTAACTGAGTTGGAGATGTGGCTAAAACTACAAGGTTCAAGATATGGAACAGACGTTACTCAAGCATACGAACCAGGACAAATGGGTGCGAAAGCACCAGAAAAAGAAACAGACGAAAAGCGGACTAGTGATAACAACTTTGAAAGTAATAAGTTTAATGCGAAGGGATGAAGCAAATGAAGAAGAAAAACTACCTATTACAGTGGTTGGAGCTTCCACCGTAGCTGACACCAGCACTACAGAAAAATTAGAATACGTGGTGTCGATCCTGCAACAGCAAGAAATGTTAAAGGAAAAAACGGAAAGAAATAAGGAAAAACCTCCTTTAAAATGTTATTATTGTCATGAGGAAGGACATTTTAAACGCGATTGTCAAAAACGGCCACCACGCTTGAACCATGATAGAAGTTGGAATCAACACAGAGGTGGTTGGTACCAGACCAGAGGCAGATCAAGTAGATACAGGAGAGTTCCGATCAGAGGCAGAGGAGGTTATCAGATCAGAAGGCCATGGTTAAGAGATCAGTCTGATAAGGTTAATGAGGAACTGCACCAGCCGCACTACGAATACGAACGCAACAAAGACACATGGCTGGGGCACGTGAGCACAATGAAAACCTGAGATATCGAAATAAGAGTGAGAATGAGAGGGTCAGTGATAACCCGTTAAAATAAATCAATTTGAATAAAAGTTTTATCATTATTATGCTATACAAATAACTGTCAAAGTAAGCGAAATGAGCAATCACTATATAGCCATTATGTCATAATTAATTAATCATTAACATGATTGATTAAGAAAAGTGTTAAAATAACTAGTAACCGAGTCATTATGTCATTATTAATCATCTAAGTAGATTAAGAATATTTATCGTGAATTGTATATGATCCAGTGCGGTCATAAGTGAGGTTAGGAGTGACTATGAAATATAATTTTATACCCCATGAATTTTACTTTATGTGTATCTCATGAATAAAACATAGTCATTGGCGATGGTGTTAAAAGAAAATCATAAAAAGACGTCGCCAGTCGTAGAACGATTGATGAATATGTATTCCATTAGAATAAGAATTTATAGAAACGTATATCATAAGTGTATTAGAATAAGAATTTTTAAGAAATATATATCGAATTTCAATTAAGAGTACGTTTCATTGTAGTGTAAACTATAATTGAATTCTATTTGAATAAGGAAAATAGGGTTGACTAAAATGAAGAAAGCGTGGAATGCAATGAAGGAACAGAGGTTTGACAAGAGAACAGAAAAACTGAAAAAACAGGCGCTACAATACATACAAAAAAAAGAAAAGTTGGAGCGGCAGATAGCAGAATCACAAGGAGACACAGCGTGGTTTCCAAGTCGAGAAGAAAATTTAAAAGCAACAGAAACAATCGCAATCTCTAATGACCGAAAATGTTATTCGATAAAAAAGAAAGAGACAGAAAAATATCCAAAAGAAAAAGCTGGTCAAGACAAAGGAGAGGAATTCTCTAATACAATCAGACCTGACGGACTTGGATGTGAAAAATAAGTCCAACCAACATATTCCGTAAATAAAAAAACAATGAAAAGGTCAAGAAAGCGGTGTCACTTTTGCCGAAAGAGGGGACACCTACAAAAAGATTGTCTGAGTAAACACAGGCTTCGGAAATGGTTGCGGGATGAGGCAAGCGAGATGAACCAGAACACCCTGCAGTAATGCAAAGCGTGGAAGAGGATTACCAATTGCCCATCGCATACCAGGTTGTTGAACATCATAATCTCTTGGAAAGACGTGGACGTGAACCATTTGCGGGAGTTGTTGTGTGAAGCGTGGTGAACATCGCGTGCATTTTGCATGTACGCTGCGTGGACGAACATCTCATGCAGGAGTTTCCGTAAACAGAGTGTGAAACACCATCCGAAAGACTTAAGGCGTGGAAGGAAGACCGTATGCTGTAAATTGCTCATGAACTAGTCGTGACAATTGACACCGTATCCATAAAACTAAGCATTATTAGGGAGGAATCTAGTGAAGCTAGATCATGGCGAATCTAGTGAAACTAGAATAAGCAAAATCTAGTGAAGCTAGATCATGGCGAATCTAGTGAAACTAGAATAAGCAAAATACGTAAAATAAAAACAATTTATAATTAGGGAGGAATCTAGTGAAGCTAGATCATGGCGAATCTAGTGAAACTAGAATAAGAAAATTACGTAAAATAAAAATAATTTATAATTAGGGGGAAATCTAGTGAAGCTAGATCATGGCGAATCTAGTGAAACTAGAATAAGCAAACTAGCGAGGCCCGACGTGAGAAATGGGGCAAAGAGAAAAGGTCCAAGGAATAGGTAGGAAATAGGAAATTAGGGATATACCAAAGTAGTTAGTTAGTTTAGAAATAAAAAGGATATCAGAAGACCCGACTGAAAGTAAGGAAGGCTGGTAAGCCTAGCTAATAAAATACAAAATTTTTAAATAAAAAACCATCGGTGGAAAAATGCTAAAAAAGAGAAGGGCGTGCCTAACGGCACGTAAAGCAATTGCAAATGATTTGAAAAGGGGCCCTAGCGTTCTTAACAGAACGTGGCGTGCTTAGCAGCACGTAACAATACTAGTGGAGTATTGTGAAATCAAAACATATGATTAATTCAGACGTCTAACCAAACAAACAATGAATGAATGAGAAAAACGAGTCATAAAACCAAATTCTCTTGTGATCCGAGAGGAAAGCAAGTGTCATGGAATGAAATGCACTAACGAAAATAAATGGATAAGGCATTAAAGACTTACCTTCGTGGAAGTCTGTCATAAGGCAACATTGCATGTTGTTGCTATCATGGAAGGAACAGCTGAAAATGCAGTTACTCCACCATAATCGAGTATGAATGATAAAAACCTAAGAACAAAATTGCAGACCAAAAAGAAAAGCCAAATAGGGCTAGGGAAAAGCAGAAGCAGATAATACGAACACTGATGAGGGACTGCTGACTACTAATCAGCAATTTGTCATCATGTGGTTGCAAACTTCTCCTGGTGGTGCTTGAGAAGGGTGTTAACAAAAGAAAGCTGCTATGCTTGATAACATGATATGGATAGCTAGCCAAATAAATCTGAATAAAATAATTAGGAAAAAGAACACCACGCTGTTGTTCAAAGTCGTACAAATATAACGAGTTTCATAAAAGAGGTGTTCGATAAAAAGATGGAATATTAGCAAGACAGAAACGATAAGTCGAACTAGGAATAAATAGGAAAAATAAAGGAATAAATTGCCCAGGAAAATAAAACGAGAGCTCTACGAATATCGAAACAAAATTGGCACAAAAACTGGTAATGAACGATAATAAGACAAGGTACCAATGGAAGATCTGATCAGAACGGCGACTGAAGTTTGAAAGGAAGGAAACTGATCTTGTGAGGAATACAAAAATTGGACGCAAAGAGGAAAATGAAAAAGTGATCTGATGAGAAACAACAAGTAAAATTGATCCGATGAGAACTACAATTAACTATGGAGAGACAGATAGTTTGAACAAACAAGAAGACATGTGTGTTCAAACTGGAGGAGGGAGTGATGTTGTGGTTAAAAATAACCCCAACATACTGACTTATGTATGGGAAGAAAAATACTCCTCTGACACTTTGACAAGAAGAAAAATAACTGTTTGAATTTACAACCAAAAGAACAAGAAGTGGCAAAGAACA
>Ga0210059_1015304_pt1 | contig 11219 bp, 12 predicted proteins | sample Ectturendosymbi2_FD_188042 | JGI IMG/M metagenome (GOLD analysis project Ga0210059, IMG submission 188042) | Ecteinascidia turbinata endosymbiont from Florida, USA - Sample 2 (SPAdes) (version 2) | ecosystem: Host-associated > Tunicates > Ascidians > Unclassified | place: Key West, Florida... | reverse complement strand
TATTCCTCACGCATGCAGACAACTTGCTCAAGAAAGCACAACAAACCAAGTCAAGACAGTTATCTTGCAACAACGCTAGCAGGTGCGGTTTCATAAACAAGCAGACAAGATGAACCATGGAGCATGTGTCGGCCATCGCAACCGAAACATTAAAAGCATCATCTTTAGAGATCGACCGATATGGCTTTTTTGGGGCCAGTACCGATGCCGATATATCGGCCATTCATGGACCGATAACCGATATTTCCAAAATTTTCAAATCTTGTTTTTTGCTTCATTATCAAAACTATAATGTATTCTGTGCCTTACCTTTTTTTCAAAAACTTCAAAAATCAGGATTTATGAGGTAAATTTTCAATTGTAGCAATTTCAGTATTTTGCTATGATTTTTAATTAATATGATTAATAATGAAGCTTTTGTTTCGGCTGCGACGGCCGACGCGTGCCCCATGGTTCATCTTGTCTGCTTGTTTATGAAACCGCACCTGCTAGCGTTGTTGCAAGATAACTGTCTTGACTTGGTTTGTTGTGCTTTCTTGAGCAAGTTGTCTGCATGCGTGAGGAATAGAACAGCATTTTGTCAACGCCTACTGAGGCCGATACTGATTATTGGCAAAACTCAAATATCGGCTGATTATACCGGCCAGACCGATATATCTTAAACTTCCTTGTTCAAACTTGGATTTGTGCGTAAAAACGCTTCATGTTTCGATGGTGTCTTGTCTGTTTGGTTTCATTTTTTGTAGCAGGGCAAATTTTGTCACAGGACTATATCATGCGTGACGATTAGATTCTTTGCTTTCAATTGTTGTAGAAAAACTAAAAAGAATTTTTCAGAAAAAACATCGTTCGGAGCTGTTGAAAGTAACACTTTCGGCGCCAAGTGTGGTACACTGAAAACCGTAGTTATTTTTTTGAGCAGAGCGCCAGCGTTGTCTCTGAAACGTATTGTACATTTTTTTCTCGCCAAAAGTACCATGCAAAGTTCTGTGCCCTTGCACGTACGTTTTACAACGTTCACATCCCTTGCTATTGTCGCGTAAACGTGGTACGAGACTTGTACAGATTTTTTCTTCCTAGTTCTCACTTGAGGTGAAGTTTTTGTGGCGGAATCCTTTTGCACGTGGCGGAGGTCTGGACAGGGAGTTTTGTTGTGCCTGCACACATTCCTCAATACTCGAATTTGGTAGGGGGCATCATCAGTCCTCTGCACTGCGTGGGTCTTGAATATTCCCAACAAAGCGTGCGACAATTTCTTTCGGATCAATCACTGTCGGTGCATGTGATGTATTAATGAGTATATCTTTCGACTACTGAGTAGCTATCCCACAAGCAAGAATTATAAAAACCAACTCATGGCCGCCAAAGCAAAGAGCACTAAAAATCATAGTTTGTTTTCCGCGTTAATATATTTTGCATTTCGCTGCGAGTATAGCAGGATTTGCAGTTAATGGCCAAAGAGTCCCTAGTCGCAGTGCCCTTGCATTTTGCTTTATTGCGTGAAATTAAACTAGATAATTTCACAGTTGCTGGTAACGTTGTACTATACGTTTTAGGTTCTCACGAAAGTTCCACCACTCAACCAGTGGCAAACGTTCGGACTTCCGCCAAACCCCGCAGTGACAGCGGTGGCAGCCGCGCATCACACCTCGTAAGTCCCGCTTTTAAGTCGGTTTGCATTGCGAACACTTGTGGCGATCTAGCGAGGTACTTCATTTTTTATTATTTTATTGCTCTAGATCAGGGGTTCTTAACCTTTTTTCTCCAATTCCCCACTTTTTAGTGGCCCAACTCTCCATTTCCCACCACAGCATCGGTCTTTGACAAAATCGATTTTAACCCATGAAGTGTTTAGTACGTAAATGACTTACAATACCTCATATATTGGTTGTTTTTGTTATTAAAACTGTCTGTAAATGGTTGTGATTTGTAAAGTAAGTCAACATTTGGATGTGATGTGTTAAATTTTGAAGCAGTGGTTCTGCTGTCCGACCGGTCATTCCCCACTTGGCAACTCCGCCATTCCCCACCAGTGGGGAATTCCTCACAGGTTAAGAACCACTGCTCTAGATAGTGGTCGCGTGCTTACTGCCCTCTTAATTATTTATGCCTTGCTGGCCGTGCACGAGTGCTGTATGTCCTTGCTGGCCGTGCACGAGTGCTGTATGTCCTTGCTGGCCGTGCACGGGTGCTGTATGTCCTTGCTGGCCGTGCACGGGTGCTGTATGTCCGAACAACCAGGTGTGTTGTCTGCAGAACGCGAAACCCCGGTAATCACGGCTCGGGTCCATTGCTGGGGAGTTTGATATGAATATTTAACGCTTATCTGATCGTTCTGAATGTAACTTCCACGAGTAAATGCACGTTTTGCATTTCAATTCAAAAATATTCGTATGCTGGATGTCGCACATTGCAGACAAACAACTGCTCAGCCATGTAAAAACTCGTGTCCAGCTCAGGAATGTATTTCAAGTGATCGAAAATTGAAGAAATATGTGAAGCTCGTAAACAAGTTATATGCTGGCGATGGTCCGGTACTAAAGAAAAGTATTTGCTGGTCTCCATCTGTTGGCAAAAAAACTGAAGTTCAAAACTAATGTTTTTGTCAAATAAAAACTTTTGCCCAAAATAAAAGTTGCATGTGCAGCTCCAGGGATAGAACTACTTCACTGAATGTGGGCTCTGTGATCAGATGCAGTTTTTGGGCAGACCTTGAATGTGGGCAATTGTGAGATGACTTATTTTTCCCGGCAAAGACAAATGTAACGCAAGCAGCACCAGCAGTCCGTCCACTTCATGTATTGCAAGTTCTTTAGTGACATGAAAATAATCGCAAAACTGTTGAAAGGTAATGATAGAAATGTGAGTGAAACTTTCAGCTGATCAAGTCTGGTTATGCAAGAAATGACTTCGGTTTAAAAACTTTTTCCGTGCTCTAAATAAAAATTTCGCTCAGAAAATCTGCTCAAACCAAATATATTCAAAAATTTTAAATCGAGATGTGATTGACTTGATCATCATTGGGTGTGGATTTATTGATGGGTGTATAGATTTATAGAGGTTTGTGATTTTATCGTTAAATGAGACGATCTGTTGCTCTGTGTTAGAAACGACCAGCACTTGTGCGAAGCAACCCCTCCTCCCACTCTGTGAAGCCGTTGAGTGAAAGAAACCGGAATTCACCCCCCATAAAGCCTCGCATGAATGCTGCAGCCGTGTCTCGCATGCAGGTAGGCAAACTCGGTCGCACGTACCATGTACAGAACGGGGAAAAGGTTTTCTCTTGTCGCATGTGTTGAAGCAAGGTCTTCTAGAGAAAACAGAAGGCCTTGGTTGAAACCGCGCCCAGGGTTTCGCCTCCAAATATTTTGCTGTTTGCAGTTACCTTGTCACTGTATGGCGCCACCTCATATATCCTGTACAGGGCCCGTCTCAAAACCTATTTGCTTGTATTTTTCCACACGAAATTTTGCTCTTTGCTTTACCTGAAATTTTAGCGGAACATAGCAAGACCTGTGTGTCGCAGCTCCTATGGCGGGGATTCTTGTTCCTGCGATTTGGTCAAAATCTCATGATCTAAAATTTTTTGAATCGCATTCGAAGACTTCGGGTCGTTTTTGCCAAAATAGTTCACTTGGCAGTTGCAGCCAAACCCATCGGCAACCTGACATGTCACTGCACACGCATGTGCGTACGGTGCAAGCGCTTGCAAACGGTCTATTCACATCAAGAAGTTAGTGCACTATCCTATGCAGTGACCGGTTCTTTTGAAGTGGCTTGAGGGAAAGTACAGATAAGCATCAAGTGCAGACATGGTTGCCATAGGTGCAGACGGGCCGCTCATTCACGAAAATTTCAACTGTTTGGAAAACTTTGATGTTGAGCCTTTCACCTTCATCCCGATTTGTGCAACGAAAAACTCTATTGCTGTAAGGTGCCCGATTTGGATCATCGTCAGTCAAAAATCAAAATGTAGCTGAGAAGCTCGAATTATTGGCTAAGGCCCACTTCAGCCATGTTCGGTTCCACAAGGTTCCACACACGATCTTCCTACTCGTGATGCATCATGGATTTGACCTTAATCCGGCCTCTGTCAGCTCTGATTTCTAAATGTAAAGATTTTGACCAGATAAGGTTTATCTTTGCAAAATGGCCTGACTAGCCAGTTGTATAGTGTCGCTGCGGACCTGCGTAAGCTCTATGCCAGTGCGCAAGAGGAAACCTGAACTGAACGTTATTTTTACCGGGTATGTGTGGAACGCGTGCTCTGACGACCTTGAACAATTGACAAAAAGTAAAAACCGTAGATGGATTTGGCAGGTTTATGCAAACTGTGTTTTTGCATAGCATCTGATACCTCTTAAAAATTTGCAAAAGTTTTGGTATCGCTTGGAAAGATCGCTCGCTGTTGTCCATGAGTTCCTGAGTGATGCAGCCTTCCGCATGCGGTGTTGACAAGGTACGCAACTCCACTACACATGTAGCATATTCAGCACAGTACGAGGCATGGTAACAAGATGTCCCTGTTCGCAGTTATGCAGTTTGGGGGAGGCTTTGTATATCAAACATTTTGAGTTTTGCTTTTGTTTTTTTTTACCTGTGCTTTTTCATGCTGCATGACAACAAACCTATGTTTAGAAGTGAAACTAACGTTGGTGCATTCACACATTTCCTCATTATGTTTGGTTGGTTGGTAGAAATATGCTCGATGTAAAGAGTTTTTCGTTTCATCGCTGATATCTGTGTGAAAAGATCAACTGTAGACTATAATACAATTTAAATGTGGAAATTTTTTTAATTCACGAAAAAAGTAGAATGCAAAACATCGCGTTAGCTTATTCCTCAGCTGATTGTCTGCATGGTAAGTGTGTGGGCGAGGAGCGCGCTGCACTCGCGTTCCTGTCGTAAACTTTCCGCTGCTGAACAACTCGTGAAATGTACCTGGTCAGCTCTGCCTGCCGACCGCTTGGCTGTTGGCATTCCGAAATGTACGCCTTGTGTATTTAGCGTTTTCCATCCAGTTTTCCTTTTCAGTCTCTCACGATCCTGATCATTTCTGGCTATGTCCGCTGTTGGGCAACACAAATTCATCGGTCATTATGGTTTATAGGCTTTACTTCCTTTTCGCGAGATGTGCAAGTTGTTTTGCGTATGTCTGAAATGCAATCGTTGCTCGTGTCAAAGCACGTGACATTGCTGATGTTGAAATCTAAGCCTTGCTGCAGGCTTGCTCGCCCAAAAAAGCCGTTGTTCAAGATGAGAACTCGTCCCAGAGCAAATCTTCGGGTAAAAGTTTATTGAAGAAACCTCAAGCACACAAAGTAGGTGAGTATCGACCGTTCCGCCAGTGTTGTTGATGCTGATGATGTATATACTTAGATCTATTAAGTGGTTATAATTCAAATTACAGTCGGTGTAGATTTTTGGTGAATGTTTCTATTCTGTGATTTTGTTCAGATAATAACTATCTCGCATCAGAGCAGGAGGCAAAAAGTGTTATCGAGAGGTGTTTAACTTTCTTCTTAAACCCCTGTCCAGTCCATAACATCCTCTGCCGATCTCTCCAACTCGTACCATCCGAACTTTGGGATCGATCAATTAAACTTTTAAATCGATAATAACACAAGCTCCAGCCTCGCGACAAGCTTCTGAAGGATCTGCCTGCTAGGTTCTGCAAGCATAGTTCAGCGATGATTCGGGCTTGCACATATGTATCTTTCAATAAATGTAGGCCACAGGAGTGACGTAAGTGAATCCATCACAATTTATTTCACAGGGAAACTAGTTTCGTGTATTTGAACACATCTCCAGTCGCGCAAAGGCAGTTAGAAAAACTTACTAGCGAAATGTTGACACTCAAAAAAGAGTAAGAAAAAAAGCACACAAGCTGCGGGCTCGGAACAATAATGTATCTGTTTTAAATGCTAACCTTACTATAGCCCCTCAAAACAACAATCTACGCACAAGAACGGCTTGACAAGGATTATTGATACCAGGATATAGCTGCTGTCAAGATGTCGGCAGCAGTTGTTGGAGTGGCTTGCAATTGAAAAAAAAACTTCAATCGATAAGCTTAATGCGGTGGTGGTATTGTGCAAAATTAAAGTCAATTGTTTATCTGGATCTAAGTGAAGAAAATCTTCAGTGTCGGCCCACGTCACTTGCTGAAGTATTACGACCTGATATGAATGCTGCGTTGTGTGGCCATCGGCAGCATGCCGACGCAGCCAAGCATGGCGGAATATCTTTCTAGGCGAGCGTTTGCCAATCTCACAATTGAAAAACTTTGTCTTCAGCCAGTGAGGCATCGTATGGTTTGAATGTTCTGCGCAATTCAATGTGTTTGTGTCATCAATGGTTTGTGTAAAATGGATGGCTCATTCCATTGTCTTGTTATGGCCACGCATCAGTGACACTTAACTCCACGAATGCATTTGGAGGGCTAAGCATTGTAAAAACTATATAGCGTTGCGTAATTATCAGCTATTGTGCTCTTTGCAAACCCGCAGATTGCACATTTTCCCAATGTTTTGATTTTTGTAGGTTAACTGCAAGGTTTGAAGACCACATGCTTTTTCCATATGCCAAAAAATGCTGTTTCCTCGCAAAATCGTGTCGACTGTGTCTGGTGTTAAGTAATGCGTTCGACTAGCTTGCTCTTTGTGTGATTTGGTATCAGCGCTTTCGTTGTTGGTGATAAGTGACGCATATGGCCTTAAGCATAGATTCCTGTTCTTCGTGTAATTAGCGTGGATGCGTTGATTTGCTGTCAAGCATTCTTGTACGTTGTTTCTGTTTGCTTGAGTCATTCTATTCGACTGCAATTTGTATTTGGTCTCTGAAGTGTAAGAATACAAGAGATTTTGGCGACGAGGATTTCTCAATCGATTGACTGAACGAGATCGCACTGAGTTGCCGCAGTTTGATCGGCCCCACGTCATAGTTTGATCGGCCCCACGTCATAGTTTGATCGGCCCCACGTCATAGTTTGATCAGCCCCACGTCATAGTTTGATCGGCCCCACGTCATAGTTTGATCGGCCCCACGTCATAGTTTGATCGGCCCCACGTCATACTAGTCATGGAGTCGCTTCTCGAATTACTGAAAGAGCAGCTCATAAGTCAGGAACGTCGTCATAAAGAGCAGATGGAAGCATTGATAGCCGCTATAGGCAAGCCGCAAGTCGCTGGTCAGTCTTCGTCAACTGCTTTAACGACGCCAAACTTTATTCCATTTGATTCAACGTCATAGCTATGGGCCGATTACTGGTCGAGGTTTAACACACTCGTCAGGGTTCACTCTGTGCCTGAAGAGAGGAAAGCGCAAGTTTTTCTTACCAGTCAATCTTCCACTGTGTATAAAATGCTTTCCAACCTGGCAGCTCAGGAATCGCCAGCGAGGGAGATTAATGAGCAAACCATGAACGAGATAGTTGCTTATATGAAGCATCAGTTTGACCCGAGGCGTTTGGTCATTCTGGAGCGTTACAAGTACTGGAGTGGTATGCAGCGGAAGCCTGGTGAGATTGTTCCGGAATTGGCATTCTGCAAAACCACAGTCTGTGCCATTTGCGATTCGCGAGGGTCTCGCTCAAGAATATAAAAGCGGGGATAGCAAGGGGTGTTTGGGACGCCCGTTAAGTTCAATGACTGAGGTAAACCTTTGGTGCCAATCAACAAAACCCCACTTTCAGGACGGATGAAAGCTAAGCTGGCAGTGTGTGATGTTACTCAGTGACGATTAACCCACAGCTAAAGATCGTCACGAAGAACAGGAACGTCACCCTTTGCTACTTCCAGAAGATTTGATGAACAAGCTGGGCGGTGGCTATGGTTTCACAAAAATTGACCTTGCAGATGCATGTAACCAAATAAAGCTTGGTCCGATTATCCGGGTGTGGTTGGCGTTAAGCGCGCATCGCGGTGGATTACTGCAAAATGTTCTACCTTACGGAATCAGCTCCGCTCCAGGCTACTTTCAAAGGAAGTTTATTTTACTCACCGATCACAATCCTCTTCCAGCACTTTTCGGGCCGAGCAAGACCACGCCTTCCCTTGCAGCCAATCGTCTCGCTCGATGGGCTTTGTTCCTAAGCCAGTTGACTACGTCATCGAGTACTGCAAGACTTCCGAGCATACCAACGCGATTGTTTTGAGTCGTCTTCCAGCCGGCAATGATTCGGATTTTGACAGAAAGTGCTAGTGATGTTGACATAGCCTGCCATTCCCGCTGATGCTTGTTCAATGCAAAGAATCATCGAAAGATCCTGTTCTATCGAAGGTGATGCGATGCAGAAGCAGGCCCGTGACCAGCTTGGGACACCAAGGAGGCGAAGAGTTTTTTGAGAGTGGCCCAAATTTTTTAAACTATGTCCAATACTTTCAAACTATGTCTTGGATATTTTTCCAGGGGCGGGGGCGAAAATTTTCTGAGGGGGGTTCGCCCTCCCCTGCTCCCCCTGGTTACGGGCCTGTACACAAGAGAGGGATGGCCAACAATCCGATTGAAAAGTTTCGAAAAATAGCCGAGTCATTAAGCACATGTCACGGCTGCCCTCTGTATAGCTGCAGAGTAGTGATCTTCGAAAGCAAGTAGGGTTACTACGAAGGACGTTTCGGGATGCAGCGAATGAAGCAGTTGGCAAGAACCGCCGTTTATTGGCTCAGCATTGATGCGGATATCATGGATTTATGCCGCAAGTGCACGGCGTATGCCGAGCATCAGAACGAGCCAACCAAGACTGCTGTACATCCCTGGATGCTGCCAAAAAAGCCATGGAGCCGTATACACGTGGACCATGCAATCAACTTCATGGGATACAATTGGCTGGTCGTTATCGGTTCGTACACAAAGTACTCTTGCATTCATGCGGCTCAGTCAATCTCAACGAAGTCAACTATAGACTTAATAGAGGAGGATTTTGCTCATTTCGGGTATCCACATACTATTGTGGCGGATAATGCAGCAAACTATCGGTCAGAATAATTTCAAGTCCACTGCAAGGAGAGAGGAATCGTTCATCTCACGGACGATCCTTACCACAGACGGGGGCTCCAGAACACTTGATACAGACCTTCAAGCAAGCTTTGCGGAAATCATCGAAACCGCCGAAGAAAGCAGTCGTGGAATTTTTGATGCAGTACCAGCGTACTCGAACAGCGGTGGGCGACTCTCCGAGTGAGTTGTTAAACAAAAGCAATTTAAGAACAAAGATCGACACCTTGCTGCCATCTCCTGTTCATCCAACTCGACATAACGAAACACTGTTCTTCCTTGTACAGCTCCATAATAGGGGTCCATAAAACATCCCAGGGACGCCGGAGAGCGGGGGCATGACGGAGACAGTTCCCCCTGTCCTTTCCCAAGGGGGCAGCGGAGTCGGATGTGCCTTGTCATAACAGTATCATAAGTGATTTCATAGTTTATCAAGATCGACTTGATACAAATTAGTGCAACTTTTCCCGCATCCAGAAAATGCAGAATGGTTTTCTATAATTTCCGTTATTATTATTTTGGTTTTTGTAAGTTTTCCTTCCCCTCAACTCATATACTGCCGCCTGCTCTACTGCTGCTCTGACGTCCCTCAAGCATCCTCTCCGTACATAATCATGTACCGAGAACAAAACGTGTTTTGAAGCATACAGTAATTTTCTGGAAATTTGTTGGAATTACTAAAAATCTAACTTAAACTGCTCATTGCTTTATTGTGATGTGGTGCCATGGATGTGGTGCTAAAATAGAAGTGTGCCAATGGCTTTTGAACCAGTGTCTGTGAAAGATCTCATGAAAGACATCTATCTATTGCACAAAACTGCCCCTGCGTTGTTGGCCAATTCTGACGCCATTATCTCAGGTGAGACAAGGACACTCGCTATTCGACTGCACATCACCTAAGTCAACAGAAACAAGCTTTTCAAGTACTTCCTCCGACATATCGGGCAAATCATCAGATGTGAAAGGCGTATTACTATCTGCTATTACTTTTGCATTGCAAATCGTGCAGAACAATTGTGTAATCAGTAAACGCAGCAAGGATAAAACCGATCCTAAGAGTGCAAAAACTAAAGCATAGGCTCAATTAGCTATTACAGTCTGAGGCCTATAACAAAACCCATAAAACACACTTGTAGCACATCCAAAAGTGTGCTTATATGCTAAAACGCCTGTCACTGGCGCAGAGTAGTATATTTTGCGGAAGGTCTACAGAACCCCGCAAAAATACCTGTCCAACGCCATAGTGCACACACAAGCCAACGCCTTTGCCTGCTTGTTGCCAAGTTCGAGTAACGGCTCAGTCACGCCTGACGGAGACAGTGAGTTGGCCATCCACTTCGAAGTAATCATTGGTGCCATTCGATTCTTCCCAAACTGTTTCTAGGGGCAGCTGTGGAGCCCAGTTAATGAAAGCCAACCATCAGCTAAAGTAGAACAAGTATTATTTTGAACCGTTCAAATACAACCTCGTAACTACAGGTTTGAGCCAGGAGGAAGAATCAGCTGAAAGAGCCCAATGACCACTGTAGAGGGGCCTCTAGCCAACACTCGGAAAAAAAAACTTAAGAAGTGATGGTGAATCTGGTTCCAGATGGCTATACTAAAACCCTGAATCACCAGGAAATACTCTGAAAAACGCAAAAACAACAACCTACTGAAAACAAAGAATACTAAAACCGAAATGGTAAGCTAAGCGGGACCCGGTTTGTGCATTTAGCTTGTCAGGGAGGAGATTCGCCTCTCTGCTCTCACGTCAGTTACGCCACTGCTCTTGCCGCTTGAGTCACTGTTCATTGATTAATTGCGTCAAGCAGTAAAAATGGTTTGGTGAAAAGTTCATAACAGAAACATTTAATCCTAATATTCTTGACTTTGTTAAAACGTTTGCCTAACCATCCAGTGGTAGCGATAGGCATGTTTAGGTACATAACACATGCAAATACATATATATTCAAGTCACACGTATTTGCTAAAACTGTCTGTGGAGCCGGAACTCAAATTTCAGGCTCCAGCTCCAGGCATCTAAATTTTTTGGTTCCGGCTCCAGAACGATGTGGTCCATTGAAAACCAAAAAGCATTGTAATAGTGGTAAAACTCGCTTGCCCCATGAACTATGTCTGTGGAACCGGAACCCAAATCTCTGGCTCCGGTTCCAGCCATCCAAAATCGCATGGGCTCTGACTCCACAGCCCTGGCTAAAACCAGTAGTTTAGACTGAGACATA
>Ga0210059_1015303_pt1 | contig 11219 bp, 3 predicted proteins | sample Ectturendosymbi2_FD_188042 | JGI IMG/M metagenome (GOLD analysis project Ga0210059, IMG submission 188042) | Ecteinascidia turbinata endosymbiont from Florida, USA - Sample 2 (SPAdes) (version 2) | ecosystem: Host-associated > Tunicates > Ascidians > Unclassified | place: Key West, Florida... | reverse complement strand
GAAAATGAATCTTGCCTAGGGCGCTGGAATGATTTGCCCCGACCCTGACAATATGAAGGTGCTTTGAGGCAGACAGACGGCTTTTGTTGCTATGAAAACAAATTCTAGAAGCAGGCTTAATGTGGAATATGACTTGATCTATGCATTGTCATGTATTTACCCTCGAATATCTGTTCTTTCTAGCAGGGCCGCAACCGTCAGATATTTTCGGTGGAAGCAAAATTATGTTGGACCTAACAACTAAATAAGTTTTTGACGATTTAAGAGGGGGCAATTTCCCCAATTGCTTGTTCCGTGGTTGTGGTCCTGTTTTCTAATAACGAAAAGGTTCGGCCTTCGCACTGATTGTGATTGCAGCGAACATATACTTGTTCTTACTTCTATCTGTGCATGCGCAATATTTGTCGCAGTAGGGTTGTACAGTCAGTGAGCCGCGGACCCTGTCTTTGTTTACTAATTGGGCCACATTCTTCAAAAAAATTGAGAACGCTTGGTTTACGCTTTCCAGGGAAGCAAACAAAAAAGGTGAGAAGTGATGGCGGCATACCTACTTTACAGATGTAATCATTTATGTATGTTTATATTTCATATGGTATCCCCATCTTCAATTAAATAAAGTATAGGGGAGATTAGGAAATTTTGGTCCAAGATGTACATTTTTCTTAATGGAATTCTTATTGCTTGCCTCAAGTGGCTCAAAGTTTGTTTCCGAAAAGTGAAAAGAGTCCCCATTAGTTTAGTACCAAAATGGAACCAAAATATACCGTAATGCCAGAATGATAGCATATTAAAAATTGTTGAAAATGTGGCCCAAAGGTCCCTTCCCTAAGAGGTTTAGGGATCTTTGGTTCACATTTTTAAGGTAATTTCATGACGATAATTACAGAACGCTATGGGTTTTTTGTTATTACAACGAGAATTGAAACGTTTGCTTATTTGCCATAAAGAACAAAGATGATAGTTTATATTTTTGGAACAAAGAAATGAAATGCACTGAAGAACACAACAACCTTTCTTCGTAGCATTCATTTAACTTAGCAAAGGGTATATCTACTCTTGTACTTCATGAATATCTGCGTTTTCATTACACACTACCATTAGACAAAATTATAGCTCATGATGCTTAGTAGGCTATGTTACAGATGCATGGGAGCTAACCATAAATGCTGTCTGTAACATTAGCTGGTGAAGTCCATACCAAACTATCCCCTCAAAAGACGTTTGGTAGATATTTTACGACTCGAGATTGTGACAAGATAAAATTCCCTGTAGATTAGCAAAGAAGGTGTGCACATAGTGTTTGCTGAATCACATGGCTCTTGCCTTGCTAGTCTGGTTGGGGTAAACTCAGGTTTTCATTCCTATTACGAAAACCACGAAGCCGTTATTCCCCAGCTTTGCCCTTTTCACCCATGAAGTTGAATTTGATCGCACACCGTAGAAATACCACCTTTTTCAGCCTCAGTGTTATGTCTCCGCAGAGTTGTTCGGGGAACATTGTAATAAAGAGCAGCCTGACGAATACTATTAGTGCATTCCAACACATTTTCGACGTCTTTTCTCAACATGTTTTCAATCTTCCCTTGACGTTCTTAACTTTTTAAAAACGTAGAAATATCAATGAAAGTGCAGTATACTTCTAAAAATCGCCTGAAGCAAAGTAAAAACGTAAGGAATGCATTAACTTTGTAAGCTTTTTTGCAACTTCACATGTGCGGTCATGCAAAGGACTTTTGGTCATGGTCCAAACGCCCTTTATGCAAAGTAGCCCAAAGATACTTTATGCAGCCATTGCTATACGGCTGCTACTGAAACATTGTTACTTGCTTATGCCTTGATCTTAAAAAACTCTCCCGTCTTTCGAGACATAAATGTCGCTTCAGTTTGCCAATTGGCAGAAGTCTAGTTTCTATCCACAGATATCGCAAAAAGTTCAGACCCTTCAAAAGTTGCTTTTTCTCGCCAAAATTGCATTTACAGCTATAAGTGCCTAATGACTAGAGCAGGGGTTCCCAACCTGTGGTACATGTACCCCTAGGAGGGGTACATTTGCCTGTCAAAAGGGGTACATATATTGTACACCCGCAATAAATTAACGTTGAGACATAAAAACGGAGTCAACGTTTATACTTCTAAAAATCTGTAAGCTCTATTACTTCTAAAAATCTGTAAGTTCTATTAAAAATTCAGTGGATTTTGTTATTTCACCCAGCCTTTTTGCCATAAGAAAGTTTGGGGTACACGCTCATCTGTCGAAATTCTGTAGGGGTACATGTTCAGAGAAAGGTTGGGAAGCCCTAGACTAGAAGGAGGCCCTCTGCACTACACGCGGCAAGTTGACGTCTGCTAAGATTTTTACACATGATTAACGAAGCGTCAAAGTATGACGTTTTTGAGAAATACACCATGGTCCGAAGGTCCTGCACGACCATAGATTCCTAATCTCCCCTATATGTCGCATATAGCAAGCTAAAATAATATATTAACAATATGATCCCAGTGATGTAAAGAATGTTTCTTTGTTCACCTCACTCTTCAGTAGTGGTTTAATGTTTCTAATATAATATATAAAAAGTTTCAAACGCTAACTCTGTCGACACTTGCGCGGGGCCATTTTTAAGGTGCCGGACCCATTTTGATAAAATAGATCAAATATAGACTGAAAACTACTTCTGGTTGAAAAGCGCTGGCTTGCAGCCATCATCATGGCCTGCAAACTTGGTTTAGCTGTTGGATTTGGCTTTGATCCCCGTAGTGACTCGCTCTTTTCAGGAATGCATTTATTTACCTTGTTATTTATAGTGATATGGTGATATAGAGGTGCACAAACAATAGTAATTTCAAACTCAGGGCTGAGAAATCTGTCAGTGTGTAATTCATCAACGAGATGGAGATACCCACATCAACAAACTTTGATGGCAATTTATTGCCGCCTTGAAGTTAATTTGTACACGAAAAATTGCAGGAGCACGACTCAACAGACAAATTGATTTGTTACTGATATTTGACGATTGCGTGGTAATTAAACGTGTAGACACCTTGATTTGCTTGCAGTGGTACGCTTTAGTCTTAACATTAAGACTTTTTATACGTTATTTGGGAAAAACAAAATCACATTTGGGCAAAAATTTTTGCATCCCCAAAAATAGGCACTCCCGTACACCTGTGTGCCCACCGGTGATTCATTAATGGCCTCTACAAACAAACATTTGTCACTAAAAATGAGGCAACGGTAAGCATACTCGTGCACTTGATGAGTTTATTTTGTCCATAGAGAACGTCATTATACTTTTTACTTTGATCCTAACCCTTGCTTGTAAAGGAAATTAGCGAGGATTTCAGACATTCGCTTTTCGTTATCAAAACTTTGACACAATCAAACACCTCAAAATTTGAGATGGTGTTTTGAAGAGTTTTCAAACATTGAAATAAATATAGCGCTTAGCCCAATGCAGACAGCTTGCCTAGTGCAATTCTCGATCAGGGTCTCAAAGAAGCGTTTTGTATGAACATGTGGAATAGTTGCCACATTGCTGCACTCATAGTGATTTGTTTCGATTGTTAAAATGCCATATTTACATAACAAAGTAGAAACTTTTGATCAAAGTACTCAACAATAACCAGAACAATGTTCAAAATTGCAATGGAAAAAACAGACAAGGTCCAATTATGACCTGAGTCGTTTAACCCTTTTGGTTGAAAATTGCCTGTAATAATATCAGCACGCTAAAGCGGTGGGAAGCCTGAAGTTTTCATTGACATTGGACCAAATTCAGGGTTAACACCAAGGCCAGCCATTGTCTTTCTTTTGGAACAACTCATACTGGTTCCATTCAATCATCTCCTAAGTCGGTGTTTTGTATGACGACGTTGACACTGAAACGTCTGCTGCACCTGCATCAGTCGTCATTAAGGATGCCATTGGAGACAGCCAGACAGTTTCTCAAAATAGCATAATAGAGCTGCGCTGACTGTTAAAAACTATGTACAGTAAAAAATTGCGTATCAAGTTGGGCGCAGCTGCATGTGTACCTAAGTTCCGCGTGGCACATTTGAAGCGAAACTCCATGTGCATTCTATTCCCGTTTACACCTTTGGCACGTGGCACATTTGAAGGGACACATGCAAGCAAACGCGCGGAAAGTGTGACACAGGTTTTCAGAATGGGTTTTGCTAATGGAATGGCAAGTGACAAGACAAAGCACAATGCATACCTTGCGGTGTTAAACCAGGGTTGCGGAGCCGGAGTCGTAAGGAGTCGGAGGTTTTGGGTGGAGTCGGATTTCTGACAACACTGGAAATCGGAGTCGGATTTTTTGTCCGACTCCGACTCCGGATGTCCAGTTGGATCATTTTTAGACCACACTCCTAAATTGCGAATTCCTGTTGAAATGGAACAATTTCTTTTGAAACAGAGATTGCTTGCTGCGTACCACGATTCCATTGATTTTAACAGCCAAATTTTATACCCTATATGGAGTCGGAGTCGGGGTCGGAAATTTTGGGAAGGTCGGAGTCGGGAGTCGGAAATTTTGGAAACTCGGAGTCGGAGTCGGGAGTCGGATATTTTACTTCCGACTCCGCAACCCCTGTGTTAACTAAGCTGCGTCAACTTTCCGAAGTTGGTAGGGAAAGCAAGCTTGTCTCAACTCGATTCATTTCGGCTTGGCCTGCGACAAACCGGCATGGGTAAGCGAGCGACATGAACACAGAAACTCGGTATATGACGTTCAAACCACCATCTGACAGATTTTTGTTGCGTTTGTAATATCTTGAAATTGAATCACTAACAATAGTTAGCGCAGTAGAGAGGGAGCGACAATCGACAAGTCGTGCTCGATAGGTAAACGAATTGACTGGGAAGATTTGCATCCTATATTGACTCGTGTTGCCTTTTGAATTACAGGCAGATGAACCGTATGCTGTTCTCGACAATTGGACCATTTGAGTGTGCGTAACAAAGCTTTGAGAAACCGTGATGTCGAATTGACCTTGTAAGAACGATTTTCTGCTTTCTGCGTTTATGTAATGCAAGCGCAAACGATTTCACGAACGCCGCTACACGTTTCTTTAACAGAATTTGAATAAATTCTGAAAAAGAACAAGTGCTCCCTGCTCAGGTCGCTGGCAAACTCTCAAGTTCACATCGTTCATGACGTTTTTATGGAAGTTGAAAAGCTTTTGTGCACCCAGTCGTACGGCCTTGTGCGCGGCGTAGCATCATTTGGGTAAAGAAATCTTAAAATTTGATTTCGACACTATGACTACCGCGCAATACCAGCTCGTCTATCGAACCCTTTAAAGTATGGGCCGATGTATCAGGCAAATTTAACTAGTGAAAACAGGATCAGGGAATAAGCATTGCGTAACAAAATGTATACACACCTCGATGGGTCGATGCTCGAAATTTTTGCAAAGTATGTGTTTAAATCTTGTTATTTTTTCAGATCTAGTGAATTTTTTTGTGAATCTAGTGATTTTTGCAAAATCGCCTGTGGCAGAACTAGTTCGCACGCACGCATTGCCGCGCCTCAAACGCCGTTTGCTTTGTTCAACGCACTTTTCACGACTATAGTTTTCAGGCAAAAGCCACACAGGATTGAGGCAAGTCACGACAGAAATTGATTTTTCGCACAGATGCGCACGTGAAATGGCAAATGCAACTCGGGTTTAAATCCCGAAAAGAACGGAAAATGTAGCGTTTTTACAAGCTCTGGTTAGCCCTGGGAAGGCAACAAATAGGCTACTATATTTTCACGGATCACCGCGTTGCTTACTGATTTGCGTCTCATTCGATTGTCTAATTTCGACGTAACAATATAACGAATTTCTGTATTTGCTGATGATCTTGTCGCTCCTGTTAGTCATAACTCATAAAGCTCCGTACGAATAATAATGCTTTTCAGCGGCCATCACCGATAGTCTGTTACGCAGGCACGACAGTGCCGGATTAACAATAGTAGCAAATGTAGCAATTGCTACGGGCCCCGCACTTTGGGGGCCCCGCGGTCCCTGTAAAAGTGGTGGTCCCATGAGATGAATTGAAACGTGCAACCACTGAAGCGACACCGACGTCGTAGCGCAACGGATGCGTTCAAGGTCAAAGATGATAAAGTGAAAATGAGACAATACAGTAACACATACAAGCCAAATGTGCCCAGCAATACTGAACCACCCAAAAGGATCATAAAAAAAAACAAATACAGAAAACCATCGAACCAAATAATGGGGAAGAATCAGGCACAAAGTTCACACAAAAATAGAGTATGTATTAATCTTATTCTTATTTGTTACCTTATACATAAGATTTTTTTAGTCTAAGAAGTCAGCATTTTGCTAAATTTACCATAAGTAGAAAGCAAAGGTTTTCAATTGAACACTGTCTGTGTCCAGAAATTCTTGTTTGATTCTTTTTGTGCAGTTACATAACAAAAGGCATGAGATTGCGGTCAAGCAGTGTTGCCATTTTAGCTGATTTGCTGCTAAATCCAGCAGGATTTTTTCACTGTTTGCTGTAAAATTTTCAAACTAGCAGTTAGCTGATTTTCTAGCAGGTTTTAACAGTCGCTTGGCAGGTTTAACAAATAACAAATTCCTGACCAAAAATCTGTTTCAACAGTTTTTCAAGATGAAAACGTTTACACCTTCTTCATAAAAAAATATACTTCTCTTCATTAAGACTTTTTTAATTGCGTAACACCAGGACAAAGCACAACCAGCTTTGCAATTATTTGGAATTTTATTATGATGCAAAGAAGCTGCTTCAAGCAGATAATTGTATCATAATAACAAGTAATTAAATGGCTTGGTGAAACCTAAATGATTTGCTTGTGTGCTTGCTCAGTGAATGCATGCGTTAGGTTAAAAGACAACATTGGTAGAATATGTTTGTATTCCACGGCACGATATTTCCAAGTGGTTCAGTTACGCTAGTAAGTAGTAATGTTTGGTAAAAACTTCCTGGTAAACCAAAGCTACCAAAAGTTTCGACATATGTGGTTGCAAGATCCAGAACTTAAAAGTTGTTTCAGTGCCTACTGCCTATCCCTTTGAGTCAAGAAAAGCCTTTTACGAAGTTTGCAATATGCAGTCATAGCAAAATATTGTTAGCTTTAAAAGGCGTAACTAGTAGCAAAAGCACTCAGAAAAGACTAAAGAACTTATTGCCTGCTCCTTAACGTGACAAAAAGTTATAAGTTACAAAGACCAAACTTAGAAAGTTGTAGGGCTGAAGCTATGCTCAGATTGTTTATCGCTGAGCATTGTTCTACTGTATAAAAACAAGCAAACAATTTGAAAGATATCGTCAAGAACTGCGTTAGTGTGTGTCATACAAAAAACGAGGTAAGCTACAGCTACACTGCTCAAAAAGTCATAAGGTTGACTGAAAAAAAAATTGTGGGGCGAAAAGTGTATTGGCCAAGACCGGCATTTTCAGCCCATGCTTACTGAGAGCGAATCCAAGACGAAAAATTTGTATATTGTATAACTTTATAGGTTTATTTTAATCGTGTTGAAAATGACCGATTTTTAAACAAAATGTCACTGCTTTTAGCAATTTTAGCTGAAAGCTTGTGACAAAACTTTTAGCAGAATCCAGCAGTTTTGTGTTATAACATTTAGCAGATTTAGGTGAAAACCATCTGGCAACACTGGCGGCCAATACGATACACTCAGTCACGAGGTCATATCACGATGCGAACTGGAGAAAGCATGCAGAGAGTTAAGCTAGAAACGCGGATGCCTTGACCACACACTTTATGATTCAGCAGGTGTTGAGATGTTTTTTAAACTTAGGGCCCCGCGCTCTTGAAATGCTACAGGCTCCGCTCTACCTTAATCCGGCACTGCGGCACGAAAACAGGATTGGCACTTTTTTCAGGTTCCAAAGCTTTTGTCAGTTAGGCACAACATGCACAGCCTTGGTCCACATTTCGTCAGTGTTTCAGGCGTATTTTTCTGTCTAATGGCACGTTCAGGACGCACTGCGCAGTGTTCAGTAAGATTCGACTGTGGTCAGTTACACGCTTTGAAACTCGCAAGTGACCGACTTAGAAGTAACTTACTGAGTGCTTCCAAGAATATTTGTGATGTTATCGAGGAAGAAAGTTCTGGTTGGACCTGACACGGATTGTGTCGATGACCCACCTGCGTATGATCTATCATTTCCACCAGCGCATGGCTGCGAAGATGATTGCCAGGTTGTATGAGTGAAGAAAGCCACATTAACCGTAAAAAAGCCAGAAAGTACCAAAAAAACAAATACATGATAAATACACTACTACACTTTTAAACAACCATACAGGTTGTACAGCACTTTTAAAAGTCAACATATGAATAGGCCCATACAGAATAGAGCTCGCTCGATTGATAAGCGTCTCGAAAATTTTGGTCTTGTTAAGTAGTGACCTGAAGCAGCAAAACTGAAAACTTGAAATAGCAAAACGAAACATTACAAAAATCTAGTGCAGTGTTACCGGTTAACTTTTAACATTCTGCGTCCAGAATAGTTTCCAGAAACCTGCAAAAATCATCTTTAAATATGCCCAAACCAACATAAAAATTGAAGTGGTCACAAAAAGCCAAATTTCATTTGGCCTTTTTTCAAAAATAAAAAAATCCAAAAAAACTAAAAAAAGCCAAAAATTACAAATTTGGTCTCAAAAAAAACAAACTGGCAACACTGATTGCAGAAGTACGGCGAGCGAGGGAGATGAAGGTCTGACAAGCGTAACTTTACTCGAGGGAAAATGCGAGCTAGGAATTGCATGACACTTGACTACCAAATACTGCTTTACTGAAATCGCCCCCTCTAACTCTAACCCGTTGACGCACGATTACGACAGCGAACACGGTAAGACGAAACAACAACCGTAGAATGGTTTATTCATGCGTTTTTGCGACTCAAATCACGAATGCAGCAAGAGGAAAAACAACAACATCAAAGAGAAGAAATTAATTTCATGTTGATTAGAATAGAAAAGCAAAAACTTCAGGTTTCAGAAAGACTTTATCAGAAACTTCGGGCTTAGCAAGTATTCTAACATATTTGAAATGGTTGGCGAAAGACCATATGGGTCAAGTTCTCAGCCAACCCTGCTGCTAACACAAATCAATTTTAACTGAAGACGTTTCACATGAAGTAAAAGATGAGTAACAAAATCCACTGAATCAATGTCAGATAAAATAAGTATGCAAAACAACAACAAAAGGCAGAGGGAGAAAAGCATGCCTGTGTACAGTGAGGGGGGTGAACAACTGTGGATGTGAAAGAGCGGTGCATCAAAAACAATATTACAGAAAGGTGACCAGCATATGAAACGAAAATAAAAAGGAATTTAGCAAGGTAGCAGGACGTTTTTATATTGTTTTTCAATTCAATAGAACAAGTGAGATTTCAACTTTTCAGGAGTATCAGACCAAATTCACCTGTGCAGACAATCAATCCATCATAGTTTTCAGTTTCACCAAATCAAACAGCAGTATCGCTGAATACGTTATCTCAAACAAGCGACAGCCCTTCAGGGAGGCTCGCTCGCTCTGACGTCACTGTACCTAGCGCAGCCTTCCACACCACTTGCACCTCCGACAGTCTCGCAGTAAGCTTCCGCCCCAAGCGAAAATAGTAGCCTACCTCACTTGTCTCGACATTACCAGCGCCGCAAGCATCTGCACTAATCACCAACTGCGTCTTTGCACACAATGTCTGTCCAACCCAAAACAACCTTCATAGCAAGTTTGAATCCACCAAAAATCGCAATCCCTTGTTACCAGGCATTGGGCTTGAGTGCACGGAATAACAGAAGGTGCACTTGCAAACTTTCCGACAGTAAGCTTGTATTTGAGATTAACGCAAATTACGCACAAAATCAGTGGTCATACGCATGGGCGTCAGCGGCGTAATTGACGGGGGAAGGCTTGCGAACCGCCCCCTCCAGTAGCTAAATGCAAAGCCGGGCCCCCGTTTAGCTTAAATTTCGGTATTTTGTATTCCTTTCGTTTTCAGTAAGTTGTTGGTCTTTTGCGTTTTTCGGAATGTTTAATCGTGGTTCCGCGTTTTAGTATAAACATCCACATCCGGATTCATCATCATTTCTCAACTTTTTTCTGAGTGCTATGGCTAGTGGGCCCCCTTCAGCTGAGTTTCTAACGCTGGTTCAAACATCTAGTTACTCCACCGATGGGCGTCCGCAGAAATTTTTCCTGGGTGGAGGAACGTCGATATTTTTCTTATCATTTTCATGTTGCTGATGGTGCAATGCAAATTGACGTTGATTACAAACGCTCTACCCTTTCTACACCCCAAACAAAATGCCCCGTGTTACGGTAACAGTCACAAAAATGTGCTTCGTTGGCAGCAATACTTCTTTTCACACAGTATGAAACTATGTGGCTTACCACTATCAGCAGTGACTCTCGCTGCATTAGCCTACCTACCAAGATGTCTGCGTTCAGCAGTTACATGAGGCAAAACAGTAAAATACTCACTACCGTAACTTGAAGTGAACCTATACCTAAGAAGATTTGTTGTTATTGTTACGCAATAGAAACCAACAGTAGAACAATCTGCTCGCAAGTTTCGGAACCTGCCACTGAGGACCGGAGGACTGGACCGGACATAAGCGAACTGCAAGCTAGTCACTGCATGACACCAGAACAGTGAGCCTAACTCTTGTGCAGTGTGAGTGTTGTACCGGCGAATAAACTGTCAACGCAAGAATTAAATCATTAAAGCTGCTGATTTCAGGTAGCCTAAATTTTTTTGCGTCTGGACGGAGTATTCAGCATTTTTTTTATCTCAAAGGAAGCAATATGTGCTTGTTTCTCTGAACACATGTCTTTATTACAATGAATTCATCGCAAGCACTGCGAAAATGGTCTCCTTCGCTTACAGATCATTTTTCTCTCCACTTTTGACATGTTCATTACACTTATTTCTGGAACAGATCATGAGATCGCCGACTACCTAAATCGCATTTTTTTCCCTTGTCCAGTGCAACTATAGCTAACCCCGGAGAGGTAGCTTCTGCAGAAAAGACAACATATGCATTATGCAATCACGGACCAGGGGTCGGCAACGTTTTTTGCACTGCGGACCGGTTTAAAATTGAAATTTTTTCGCGGACCGGCCTTTGAAAAACCACCAATGTTCAGCAATGAATATTTATTACAACTCATATAAGTTATTTCAACTTTGATTCAATGAGAACCTTGAGTTT
>Ga0210059_1015301_pt1 | contig 11220 bp, 6 predicted proteins | sample Ectturendosymbi2_FD_188042 | JGI IMG/M metagenome (GOLD analysis project Ga0210059, IMG submission 188042) | Ecteinascidia turbinata endosymbiont from Florida, USA - Sample 2 (SPAdes) (version 2) | ecosystem: Host-associated > Tunicates > Ascidians > Unclassified | place: Key West, Florida... | reverse complement strand
CACTTCGCAAAAAGCTGACATCACGAGCCACACTCTTGACGAGGCAGCTTGCTGACTCGGGCTGGGGTGCTGAGGAAATATCGTTTGGAGTAGCCACCTTAGCCCTGGTCCATTCAACAATAGAGTACTGATCTCCTGCCTGGTACCACAGTGTTCACACACGCCTGATTGATTTTGTGATCAACGACGCCTTCGAACTGCGACTGGATGCCTGCGTCCTACATTAGCGGACAACCTTCCTATGCTCGCAGGCATCCAACCAGCTGAGCTTCGTGGCAAAGGACCCAGCCTACTCTGTTTCTAGCACACCGTGCGATGAAGCCTGCACATCTGCTCCACCCAGCTCTCATCGATTCACTCGGTGGGAACGCACGGCAACTCAAATCGAGACACCGACTTGTACCCGCCGCACAACTCACAGTTCATCTGACAACAACAAAATACGTGCGGCGCACTGGGCGGATCAACAATGGAATGCGGAGTGGTTGGTACTTCCATCCCTGACATCGGCACCACCCTCCCGGAATGGCTCTGCCAAGAACAGCGTGGGTCCGGCTCAACCGCCTCCGCACCGGTGTCGGACGCTTCAGCTCCTGTTTGTACAAATAGGGTATGGCCTGCTCTGCGGCTTGTGAGTTGGCGCAGAAGAACAAACCGTCGACCATGTTGTTCTCCAATGTCCAATCCATCAATCTCCTCATGGACTGCACGGCCTGGCGGTTCTGGACAATGAGACAATCGAATGGCTGCTCAACACCTGCCCCGAGATCTAGTGCGGCCTAGCAGGATACGAACTCGCTCAAAGGATGAAGAAAAAGGTGTAGCCTAATACGCACTAATAGATTTCCACGTGTCCACTGACACTTCTGTTCACAACTGAATTCTGGTTTTCTGATTTCTACTCATGTGTTCCTCTGCACTAAACTGATTTCTAATTTGTACCCTTGTTGTTCCATTAACACTAAATTTGCCTACAACATCACAGTTTGGGTGTTATCGAAAGTACCATACAGTCGTTGCCATAACAGTGAGTATTTAAACGCTCTTAGTAGCTTTAAACAAAACTTTCGTTTGCTAAAATGAAAGTAAGTCATTCAATGTGCGACCCTCACGAAGATAGTGACATAATTTTTGGCCCAGTAAGGCATTTCGGTTGGACATGGCTGGTTTAGGACGAGAGCGGTCGTCTTGTTGCGTTGTACCTCATTCGATTTTTCGCAGTCGGAAGCCTGTTGCTTTTGGTTTAGCGGGCCATTTTCAAAATTGAATTTTGGCGAGCATCGTTTTTGACTTCGCAGGCCTCAGACAGCCCGCGGGCCACAATTTACCCATCGTTCTAGCGGCTGGTCAGTCGACGAGTGACCTAAGTTTTTTAGCCAAGTTTGTCCAGAACCAGCTCTCCACTGCGGTTAGTTTAACACTCAAGCGGTTTGTTTCTAGATTGTTTGGACTTCTTTCTTTTATGTGCTTTCAATTTCAGTCCTACGATGTAACGATTATTCAATTTATGACAGAAAGTGAACGCCGTACGTGCCTGAACAGCGTTAACGCCAATGTGACAAGCCAGGCGACTGGCGTGTGTCACAGTGCATTTCAAAAACAATAAGATATCGTTGGACTAAGTCGCAACTTACGCTACCGAATCGTTTGACTTTTGTGTAGTCATTCACAGGGACGGCGGAACGAATTATATAGTGGGTGTCCGATCTCATCTGGGCATACTACCTATGTCACGGTTTACAGATTGTGTGATGTTATCGGTGCTCACCCAACCTCGAAAACCTTTGTTGCACAATTTCTGCAACGAATGACGCGCGAAAACGCACTTACACTCGCTGCGATTTTATTGCAGGTATTTTCATATGTTGTTAGAAAAACTAGCTCCAAAAGATGCATAGTTCTCCGTGAACTAAATCTGCGTTAAACAATCTTAATTCGCATGGTTAGTACCAATTTTCAAGAAATATCGATTATTTATGAACCACAAAATATTCCAGTAACGTTCTCGACATATCCGTTTGTATGATGTCTTATTCTTATACTCTGGGCATCATAACCGCTGGTGCGAGTGATATGTATTTCGAACTACGTAACTTTTAAAATTTTACTGCGCAGACGATTATCCCGAGCTTTTTTACTGCAAACAAACGGCTTATTAATTTGTCACATAGATGTTTTGTGCCAGGCTATCACTGAAATGATGAGTCAAGCAGGTATGGTATAACCACAAACACGTTGAGATCTAAATAAGCTTGCCTTGCCGACAGTGTGGCACTCAGCAAACATCTAAGATGATGCACTTTGCGGAAAAACTAAAAATGCAGTAAAATGGTAGGCATGTCCCTTGCACCTAGGTCACCCTTGAAAAATAGAGGGGCGTTCTGACCCTCTCTACCCCCTGTTTCGCCGCCCGTGGTCGTGAAAAGAGCGATTTGTACAAAATGATGACAGACTACCGTAAAACCTATTGTGCTCGACCGTGCAGTCATCACTTCTTGCGTAACTCAACACAATCCACGCTGTATTTAGCCTTGGGTAGCGAGTGCGAACTGGAAATTTCACGGCGAGACTTGGTTCCAATAAAATTTTGTAACATAAGCTGCAAACAAACCTAAGCTGCTGCAGGGAGTTGATGGTGGTGCCATATGCGGAGCATATCACGGCTGAAGCGCAAACGCTTATGATTGCCCCAGCGAAAAAAGCACGTTCAATCAATAACACGGCTTGCAAATAGAAACCTTGTCACGGGCATGGCAAATTGCACAGAACACCTGTAGTGGCAGAGCGATATAGTAAAATTATTGCAGAAAACTAAACACGGACGTCTACATTGGTGAAGTTGTGACATGATCGTCATCAAGTTTCAGCCGCAACAACCAGTTGTGTTACGCAATAATCGTTGGAGGTTGATATCGGAGGTAGATTGCAGGCCACACTTTGTTTACCATGCTTGGCAGCAGGGGCGTAACCAGGCTGGGTTAGTGGCGTCCGGGGTAAGAAGCAAGTTTGGCGCCCCCATATTCGAACCTGACGTTTTTTGGAAGCAAATATACCGTATTGAAGAAAGTACTTGTGACATTGTTGGGACTTTTTGGCGCCCTCCGCAGTCATTCGGCGCCTACCGCAGTTGTTTGGCGCCTCCATAGTAATTCGGCGCCCGGGGAAATGTGCCTCCCTTACCCCTCCCTCGTTACGCCCCTGCTTGGCAATGAAGTTGCATATTCTTTGGTTGATAATTAAACAGTTTTTGCAATCAGCTAAATTTAAAAGAACTTACCTGTGAATGGCAGTCAAGTGCGTGTTATATGCGGTGTAGTTATTTTGTTCGAAGAACAGTGGTCCCCAGCCTTTTTGTAACCGCGAACCGGTCAACAGTTGACAATTTTATCGCGACCCGGGAGTACTCCTGTAATGGTTGTTATTGTTCAACAGCTGAAATGAAGTTACCAGTTTGAATCATCAGATAAGGCTGGTGCATGTTTGTGTACCCACCATAGATGTGCGAACTGTGAAATTGTTCAGTCCGAGTCCAATCTTGATTAAAAAAAATAAATCCGATCCAGTCCTGATCCGCCCATGTAAAACCATGTATTTCTACCTCGTCGCCATGTCAACGCTTGACGTCAAGAAGAAAGGCATCTCTTCCACAAGTAAGCAATTCTCTGCTAAAACCGAAAGTGATTGACTCTTGCTTGATTGACAAAAAGTACAATCGAATGAAACGGTTCTGTGATCGCACTTCGAAGTCATTAGGGGCACTGCGTCCTAGTGAACTGATATGAAAGTACCCTCCGGGCAACAAACGGTGGTTGCTTGCAGGGGCGCATCTAGGGGGTCTGTTTGGCTGTCATGACAGACCCCTTTTCACCATAGGTACTCATACACCGATAAAATATCAAACGCTGTCACTGCAGGTCTCTGATGCGGGTGTTTTGGAACAGGCAACAGCCTACATTTCCCTTGTAACGTTTCATAGTACTATTACGAAACAACAACGTTACTGAGTTGTGAAAATAGCACCTGCGCAGTGACATGAAACAATCCACGTTTTTAACACTCGAAATTGATATTTCGTCGAACGCACGTGTTTCTGAATTTCCTCCTCTGGCAGTGCCGGCTCTAATGCTGTCAGAATCTCGTACACTGACGCGCAGACGCAGGAGCTGTTTTGTAATATTTCGCTTCATGGCGAGAGGAAAGTCTCCAATCACGCTCGTTTCGTTTTGCAGTTTCGGGCTAAATTTTATCTATAGGTTATGACAAAATTAAGCAAGTTTTGGCTTTCCTCGGGGTCACGCCAAGTAACGTGGGTTCGTTTCCACTAAAACTATATTTTTATAAGCAACTTCTCATATTGAAAGATTGTGGCCGCATTATCTGAACAAATATCAGTCAAGCGTCGTATTTCGAAAATAGTCTTTTTAGAATTAAGCCGTTGACGATGTTGTTTGCTGTGCAAAAAGTCCTATATTGATTTCGAGTAATTCACTTTTATATTGCGATGAAAAGTAATAAACAGCAATTGCAATTCAATCGTTTTTCTCCGCAGTGATTTTGCAAGTATATTATAACACCGTCTTTTTGATAGACAGTGCGCTCTACAGACGCAGTTGCGCAGCTGGTTGTCAGCATCGATTTTTTAAGACTTTAACTACACTTAAAGTGTATGTACGTTTGGCTAAACAGCTCTCATTGCTGTACGACTGACATTTGCTGAATGTTCGACAAGCTAAGTATCTTTTCAGCAGCATGTTTGTAGGAAGAAACAGCAATTGTGATGTAATAAATGCGCTGTGCCCGGAAAGCAATTATAACTTGAAAATATTTTCTCATGTGTTTTGACAATGAGATCAATACCACCATCTATTCCAAATACAGTCAGACCTGTTTGTCCGAACTCCATCACCGGAATCCCCGCTATCCGAAACAAATTGCTAGGAACAGATTTCTCCCAACGCATTTCACCCCTTTAATCCGCAAACCTTGCTGTCCGACACCGACTCGGAAATTTAGGAACGGATGTGTCATATGAATCGAAAAAAAAACGCTAAACCGGATTACGCCAACTGTTACTTAGTTCTTAATTGAATCATAATGGAAAGGTGAAAGTCAATTTGCTACGCACAATAAATATAACAGTGGCAGACCCTGCCGGACGCAGTTATAGGTCTCCTGTACAGTTTTTTCGTGTTTAATCTCACCTGCTAATAAACAAAAACAACTATGAGAGTTTCATTTAGTCATGTTTCATATGTAGTCTACATATTTGCTTAAGTTGACAGTTTGTTTGAGACTACTCTACAGTTTGTTTCTGTTTCCCCATTGAGCGTTCGCTTAGGACAGACCCGTATCCAGGTCTAAAGGTTTGGGGGGGCAAAAACATTTTTAGACGCTCAAGACTTCTGTTTTTATTATATATTTTAATAAAAAATTTTCTTAGCACAACAAAATTTAGAGCACAAAAATATTAAGGCGGATTGCCCCCGAATGCCTCCCGTGGCTACAGGCCTGATTCCGATTTTCCGGATACCTCGCTAAACCGATATAATTTGACGAAACAAAGTAGTTTGGATAAACGAGGTCTTACTGTAGTTAGTTTCCCTGATTTGTTTGCAGGCAGTCATCTGCTTACCGCGCGCGCAAAAACCTGTGAGCGAATGTTACGTCATAGAGCGGTTTATGGGGACAATTGCGGAGTGGTATGAACATTGCGCACTACTTGATGCAGTCGGAGGGCTGCGCATCCTAAGGAAGAGTACAGAGAATTTGCGTTAATTAATCAGAGACGAAGTAGCAACTTGGGTTTCCGAACTTTGACAAAATTGCAAAATTCATCGGTCGATTTCTAGTCTTAATAGAAAATGTAGTTTTATGCTGAAAAGTGATACCAAAAGCTGCGCTTCCGCGACAGACCCCTTTTTTCAGGCTAGATGCGCCACTGGTTGCTTGGGAAATGTATCAAAATGGTTGCACCTCGATCTTATGTTGTTGAAGTAAATGGTGTTCGTTACCGTTGTAACCGATCGTTTCTGGCACTACTTGTGAAGAAACACCATTGTATGATTTTGGGATCTTCATGTACCGAACGTGCCAGCGCCTAGTGTACCTAGTGCGACCACGAATAGTCACGCTGGGTTACGTCGAACACGCACGAGAATTACTAAAATCCCACGGTCCACCGCGTTTTCGTGACATAATTATTGTTGTGAAAGAGGATGTTGGTGGACTTTACTTTTGAACATGTCAATCATTGTTGTGAGCGCCACGTTAACTTGCATGCCGGAGTAAATAAGATCAGGTGGTCTGATGGCAGGGCCAGTACAGCGAGTTCACTACGTCTTCACGTTTACTTCAGTTTGTCGTAATGTTATGCTTACTCATCAAATATTTCAGGAAGTCAAGGATAAACAGCTTCTAGAAACTTTTTTTACTTAAATGAAAAATCTATTTACATCAAGTTGTTTTCTTGTTGCAGTTATCAAAATAATAGTTTGTTAAGCACATCAGCAACATGGTCTTAAATTAAACATTTCACTGAGTTAGCAGTGGCTTGTAAATACAACAAATTGACCTCTAATAAAAATTAAATGCTGGTCACATGTACAATCTGTACAGATACAAGAAAAACATTTGTGTTCACCACAAAATCTCGCTTCAAGACTTAGTTTACTAATGTATTACTTAGTTCAAAGAACCTTTCAAATTTTTTCTCCCTTCTGCAACAACAGATTAGAGTGCATAAAAATTACTCATAAAAGTCACCATAGCAAACTATTTCACATCAGTGAAAAGCAAATAGATTCTTTTGCTTAACCTCTACTCCTTGTAATGAATATCTGAAATAATGTTATTGTGAAAGTGAGTAAGCTTTAACAAGTGCATTTCGTGCTGGTAACATAAACTAGAATGTCTCAGAGAATAACTCTGGAACACTACAACAAGTGATGAGAAAATAAGAGCAAATAAACAAAGCACACAAAGAGCAAATAAAGAAAAGAAAACCAATTTGCAAGAATTCAGCCAAGAAAAATTACACTTCAAGGGACATTAGCAAAACTTACAGTAAAGGAGCATTCAAAAAGCAATATCTGCTTTATATACATTAGGCAATGCAAAAGAGGGCAGTAGCAGGCAACAACACGTTTAGTGGTAAGCAGGCTGGGTAAATCTATGGATAGGCATGACTATGTCCATGGGTAGGCATGACTATGCACATGGGCTAAAATGCTGTATTCTCATTGACTACTGCCAAAGACCAGTACTGGTGTATGCACTGTCATCCTCAAGGTCACCAGTCATGTCAAATTTTTTGCAAGATTATTCAAAAAAGTAGGACATTGCATAAAAACAGGTGACATCTATTGCAACAGGTTGAATGTAGGTGTTAACCAATAATGGATTTGAATTGAGCCAACAAATATATCAAACTATTTCAAAATAAATTATTATAAATGTTCATCTACAACAGTGGTACTTCACCTTTTCAATATCAAATATCATCACCTGTAAAAAGAACCTAGTGTATATCAATAACCCATTCGAAAAAAATTACAAATCATAACTTGCAATCAATAATAAAGCAACACAGAAATGATGTCATAAATTAACATTCAAATGTCCTTCAAAAACACAATCATATGAAAGCTGATACTGCGTTTTTACTATCAAACTGTCAAGCCTAATCATTAACACTTGTAAAATCAAACTTCAGAAAAGCTTCTTTGTAGCTGCATTTCTTTGAAGGCATCCAACAGCTTTCAGCCTATGCACTAGACTACACTACTGCTTGCACTGGTAACAACCACTAGTCGCTTGACCATGAGCTATGATGCATGAGACACTTCAGTACTATGACATCAAAGAAGGCATTGTTTTTTAAGTAAAATGAAACAACATATGAACACACACAAAACTCTACATTCTTTGAAGTTGAAAATATTTTAGCGCAACATAATCAAAAAACAACAATCTACATCACCCTGGGGCCAAAAATGTCGAATTATCCCTTTTACGGGGTGATTTCCCACAGGTTAAGAACCACTACAGTACAGGAGTACAGGGATTGCAGCTCAAAAGATGTAAAATTGCAAATCTTCATCAATGAATTATAAAATAAGTTAATAAAATACAAGTAGATGTCTTCTTCTTGTTATCATACTTTATGACACGTGCAACTGGAAACATAGAAATGCTATGTGATGCATTGTATACTATATTTTCACTTCATTATTTCTCATATTACTGCACTCAATTTTCAGTTAGAGACTAAAGAGAGTGGCAAGAAAACCATTGCAATCCCTGTGACCATGCTTCACTTCAAAATCTGTGAAACTTTCAAATTCTAAACAATATGGTGGGAAGTTATACTTAAATATTAAGCTTCAGTACGTTCATGCTATTTATTTTCTGTTACTCCAACATGCTAAAAATAATATTTAAAATGTCCACATACACACCAAGGTGAAGTTAGCCGCACTTACGATTGGATGCGAGGTTCGTCAAACTTTTTTCAAATTGCCAAGGGGTGATAAAGAAAAAATATTTTTCACTGCACTGAACAGGAAAGCAATATCAGAAAGGTTGGAAACCTTTTTCAACAAAAAAAAGCACATTGAAATGCAAAACACATCTCCAAAACAAGAAAACAACATCATAAGCATGGCCCAAAAAACGATAAATCAACCGTCTTTACACCAATTTTACACAATTTTCCGCACAACCCACGAGCACATGTTTGATATCATCGTCTTTGGTATTTCATACAGATTCCATATCTGTCAAAATTTCGAGCAACACTTTTCGGAATCTAGAGATTTTGTACGAAATGTAAAGCATGTTTTTCACCCACAGACATTGTCTGAAGCAGACAGATCTCGGCTGACAACCTAACATTGATCTTTTTTACAACTTTACGCACAACCCACGAGCACATGTTTAATATCACCGTATTTGGTATTTCATGCAGATTCCATATCTGTCAAAATTTTGAGCAACACTTTTCGGGATGTTGAGATTTCGTACAAAATGTAAAGCATGCTTTATACGCACAGACAAGGTCTGAGGCAGACAGATCTCGGCTGACCACCTAACATTGATCTTTTTTTCAGTAACGTTCTGCTTCTGACTTCGACTAGCCCATTTCTCCTCCGCAGTGTCATTGCAAGCAGACACCTTGTTTTTCTTTGAATGTAAACAATTGCATTGTATAAAAGACATGCATACTTCAGAACGAATATTGCTTTGGTGTATGTTGTACCTTAATTTTTTTTGGCGAATTTCTTCCTAAATCCGTCTTCATGTTCTGCCACAAGTGCATCACGCGTGCGATGGTAAACTACAGCTAGCTCAGCTAAGTTCTTGTATTTTCTGTTTCGCAGTCGTGTCCTCTTAAGTTCTTGGTGAGATTTCTCAATTTGTCCTTGTGTGCGGTTTTCTGATGAAAATGTCTGCATTCAAATTTCAGGCGCGAAGTGAAAATAAGTTAAGAGCCAAATATGTAGCCTACAATTTTTGAAGATATTCTCTAAAAACTAATAACGTAGGGCCTACTCGAAGTGGACTCGGTTTCACAACCTTGTAATAATCCTAGTAGTCTTTATATACTTGTGAATAACCATGCCTACCTAGATCACCTGCAAAACTAGTGTTACTGTGTCAGAACGACAATGCTTAGTAAGACAAGACCAACATTATCCTTGTAAACGTACCAAGCATAACGCTTGTCCACAAAAGGCAGTAAGGCAAACAAAGATCTATTCTGTTGATGAATTCTGGGGACATGTACTTGTTGTGTCTTGCACAGTCTGAGGGGAAAACTGCATTTGCTCGACCATCACTTACAAAGTTCATGAAGTAATCTCGAGCAGCACCAACAATCGTGCAAGAAAATGGCAGTGATGTGCCCGAGTCGTTTTTGTCGAGTCAGAGTCATCTAAAATTTTTTCGAGTCGTGTCATGACTTGGTCGAGTCGAGTCACAAAAACTGTCGAGTCACTTCGAGTCATTGGTTTGCAAGCTCGAGTCAATGTCAAGTCGCATGAAATTTCACATTTTTTCTATTACATTTTTTATGCTATGAAATGACGCTTAACATGCTATAAAATGGTGCCCGATAAGTTAGAAAAGGGTGACCAACTTGCTATTAAATGGCGCCCGATAGGTTAAAAACTGGTGTCCAATGTTGTTTTAACAAGTTTGATTACAAGTTATTTATATCTAAGTTTTCACAGTGTGTATTTTACTTGTCCCTTTCACTCTCAGTCATTTCAAAAAGTCTAGCCCAATTTTGCTGCAAGTGTTGCAACCACTCAGTTTGTGTTGTGTTCAATGTGCGATTCGCCACGAACGGGATGTACTTGAAGAACAACACCCTTATATATGTGTCGCAAACAAGCAGAAATAGAATGAGCACGACGTGGGATCTCTATTGTTGCTTGCTGCCACAGTGTGAAGCTTTGCATACTTGCAGCCTGGGCTTTCCAATCACAAAAAGTGGTGCTTTCACCAGGATGTGAAGGTGGTGCAACCTTCACAAAAAGAACGTGCGATAGGTGCGGTTCACTGCAAAAAGGAAGGGACGTTGTTGCTGCGTCGCCCTGAGTTAACCAAAGAAACAGTCGAATCGACGATCCTCAGCATAATAGCAATTGCGATTACACATTTGACCAGGTTCGCTTTTCTATTGCTGCTACGAATTCAACGTTATATGTGGCGTAATCACGTCGCCACATGGGCTTAGGCTAATAACAGTGGCAGAAATTTAGATTTAGGCTAAACAAGATGCGGTTTCCGTATTTGCATTATATTTTGCAATATAGCTTTTGGATTGGATTTGAATCTGAAAAAGTTGAATCACTTTACTGGTATCTGGAAAAGACTCAGGTAACAGTATGAGACCTACTGCCAGGATCGCAATATTAAAATACTGCATTAAACCACGATAAAGTGTCAATATATTGTGCCCTGCTGACCCCTCAGTGAAAGAAAAGCCTCAGGTCAACCTTTGTGCAAGTTGGGGCGCTTGATCCTTAAAAAATGTAGCATAGAACGGCTAGACAGGCAAAACAAAAAGTTTGCGCCAATCTTGATCATCACTGAAGCAAAAAATGCTCATATATTTAAGTTCACACGAAGTGGGTTTGTCTATCAGGAACTCAGAGATTTTGTGAAAACGACTCTGACTCGAGTCGATTCATTGTCTGAAAAACGTGACTCGAGTTG
>Ga0210059_1015300_pt1 | contig 11220 bp, 9 predicted proteins | sample Ectturendosymbi2_FD_188042 | JGI IMG/M metagenome (GOLD analysis project Ga0210059, IMG submission 188042) | Ecteinascidia turbinata endosymbiont from Florida, USA - Sample 2 (SPAdes) (version 2) | ecosystem: Host-associated > Tunicates > Ascidians > Unclassified | place: Key West, Florida... | reverse complement strand
GGATGTGCACGTGATGCTGAAGAGAATCGAATGCGAAACAAGAATTTGGTCGACAAAACGTAGCCAAGGAAATACTGAGCGTCATCTATACCCATAGGCATTTGGGAAGGCATTTTTCTGGGGGGGGCGGAAATATTTGCCCTGAAAATAGCAATTTGCACTAAAAATAAACAATTTGCCCAAACTACACAGATCACCCTCAATTGAATATACACTGAATACACTGTGTATTGAACATTTTTTTACCGTTCAGGATTTTTGAGCAACTTGCGCATGCACTTAAAATCAGAGTTTGCCCTGAAAATATTCACTGCATTGAATATACCTTTTACATTCAGGAGTTTTGAGCAACTTTGCGCTTTCCCTGAAAAGCGGAGTTACCCTAAAATTTTTCACTGTATTGAAATATTTTTGTCATTCAGGATTTTTGAGCAACTTGCGCTTGCCCTGAAAACAGAGCTTGCCCTGAAATTTTTCAAGCCGTGGGGGCGGCAGCTCCCACCGCTCCCCCGCCTCGTACGCCTATGTCTATTCCTTTCGATAAAGCTAAAAATAAAAAATATAAGCCGCCCTTGATTGCAAACCGCATGAAATGATGAAAACAACTTTATAAGCCGCGGCTTACAATGGAATAAATACGATGCTCAACTGCACATAGACTTAGTGTGAGAAGAGAGTTCATGATATAAACACTGCAGTGTATTTTTACTAATTTCCACAGGCTAGAGAGGGACTCGGCAAGAAATAACATTCACCCCAAACAATAAGCAGAAACCAGAGATTACAAACAAAAACACCGGAAAAATAACATGACAATATGGCCAGCCAGTTTGAGTGTGAAAGGTGCTTCGAAACTTATGTCGTGATTTTCACCTACATTTTCAGGTGCTCTGGTTAACACCACTGTTTTAACGTTGCTGCTTAAAAGCTTTGCTGAAACAAAAAAGTTTCAGTCACGGCGTTTTAGCTAACACTGTCAGATTCTTGCGCTTTTTCCTTAGAAACTTGCCATTTTTAGCTCCTGATGGGATTACACATTTCAGCATCGCGCAAGCTAAACACGGCAATCTCGTTTTCTACTCTTTCATTCTACAAATCGACTGATCAAAAAACTTTTCTGACGGAACACGCAATAACATGTAGTGTAAATGGCTTGACTAGCTTCGTATGTTTATGGTATAACGCAAGAAATAATAGCCATCAGAAGAAAAGTGCGTTTCCATCATACGTTACCCTTTATGACGAAACAAAGGTCGCAGTTCGGCTGCGGCTACCTCCAGACGACATAAGAACCTACGGAATCATTGATACTAAACCTCAACCACAGCAGAACTAGGTTTGCTGCTTAAGCACGCAAATAGTATCGTTTTCGCGACATTTGTGCAGTAGGCGTGATGCACGAGTAGATAAACCCATGCCATAAGAACGATTATTTGGAAAAGTTGCAAGCAAAATTCAAGCATATTTGCATTGAACAAAACCGAAAATATTTGTATTCAGTAGTGATTACTAAAACTGGCAGAAAGTCAAACTTGCAGAAAAAGCATTAATAATACTCAACGTTACATTGGAATATAGAGTTGTATTCTTCTATTTCTTGTGAACGACGACAATTTTTCAAACGAATATTATATTTAAAACAAATAAATGTCATCACGGGGGGCCCCCTTGGAGCGGAGGGCCCGGGGCAATTGCCCCCGTTGACCCCCCCTTAATCCGGCCCTGGCCACTAAAATACCTTGTACTTGCGAAAATCCTGTTCTAACACATAACTCTTGGTACACTCGAGATGGCAATATAAAAGCCAAGCTCAAGACAACTAAAAATGGGTCACCGTCACTTCACCTGATGATCTCTTCAAACACGGCATTGTTGATTATAAACAGATGGGCTGTTTCACAACACTCAACGTCTAACCCTACCGCAAAGATATACCTTCCGTGAATTCTGAAACAAAATTCAATGCATGCGACTACCTACATATGAACAGCAAATTGCCAGAAACAAAATGCATATGTAGGTGTATTAATTTTATATGTTGGAATGTTTCTGTTCTGAATACACGGCTGCTGGCGCGTGAATGACTGCAAACACTGCAATGCACAACTGTTTCCTGACTGTGAATGCTAAACAATTAGCAACAACCACTCTGATATCGATCTATCACTACCTCTCCCGCAGTATGTTACATATACTGACTTTGTGAGCCATGTTGATAAGTTGATGTCAAAAAATATCTCCTTGCTAAATTTTGACATGAGATCTTTGTATAAAATTACAATCTTGAAGTGAGCAAATTAATGTAAAAATATTTTAACTCTCAGCTAACTGCTACGTTTAAAATTTATTTTAAACTCATTACAGATGTTCATTCATATAATACAAGACAAATCAAAACTCGACAATTTGCTTTACCAAAAGCACGTTCAAACTCAGGTGCTAAAATGATAAAATATAGTGCAATAGAAATCTGGTCAAGACTTCCTTCGGAAATAAAAAATAAAACGTGCTAGTCACTTTTTTCGGCAGAGCATAAGAAATATGTATTGCTAGGCTACTACAAACATGCTTTGTGTTCTTATTTATTGGTGTACATAAACCAAGTGGATTGATTTAATTACGTAACGTTGTTACAGTGGAAACTGTCAAATCATGAAGTATCTCCGTTAAATATTACATCGTTTGGTTTTTGTTGCGTTCACAAAAATTGGTCACACCAAACCATTGTATGAAGGAGTGTGATGTCTTTAGTCTATAGATGCAAAGCAAACTATACGTCTACTGAACTGCGAATTTCCGTTCCCATGCACAGTGGTGTGGGAGGCAGGGTGCAAGCGCACCTCCAAAAGTTTTGATTTGTTTAAAAATTGGGCAAAATCCCTGAAAATTTGGGCAAAACCTCTGACAATCTGGGTCAAATCCCTGAAAATCCAGGCAAAAATGGCGGCCAACGCTTGCAGAAAAACACAAGTAAGACCTTTTTTGGGGATCATACCAAAAAAACAGGTCTTCATGTCCTTTGTGAAAATTTGTGGGCAAAAGTTGCACAATAACATTTCGGGCAAGTTTGGGGAAATCCGGGCAAAAATCCTTCGCACCCCTAAAAATTTGCCTGCTCCTACACCTATGCCCGTGGATACATTGACAGCGATTTCTTTTCCGCAAAGCATGATTGCACGACTAGTTCTCAACCTGCTTAAATCTCGTGACAGCATTACAGTGCTGCACCAGTCTATAACTTTTGACTCATTTCCTCTCTAGCATTCACTAATATTTTTAAATGTGTGAAAACAGTAAATGTTTAATGTGGCAACTTTAAACAATTTTCTTCTGGTGGCTTCACCTTGCCTACAACGCATTTTACTTCAATAAATCATATAACTGCGTTGCACATATTACTTTTTATACCCAGAGCAAAAGACTAACTATTATACACTGTGCCCTTTACACTATAAGCAGTTTCGTCCTTGGGAGATCTGCAGCCTAAATGACCCTTGGTCCTTCGCAGCCTTCCACTCCCTCATGCATATTAAATAGATGTACTTGGAAAGCATCGCAATACTACATTATAATAATCATGATGGCGTCATTCTGTAACCCTTTTTGTTGCGTCAAAAAGTGTCTGTAACCCTGTGATTTCACCGGTTTCAATGCCTTGTACTACGTTCTGTTTTGTCTGTTTTTATCGACCTGCGTTTTGCAGAGTGTGTGTGTTCATACTATGGACTTCGTGTCTGCTCATAAACAAATAAATTAAATTCATGCGTGTGTCCTATACGCTTGTGTTTCATCAGAGTAAATGTGCTAGCACCATCAAGCGCATACTTGTACTACAGCCACGTATATATCCTCGTGTTCTTTCATGTATTTCTGTATTCCTTGTTACTGCGATGCATGTTTAAGTCTACTGCGTTGCGTGTGGGAGTGAAGACGTTACACAATACAATTATTTGTTTAGGTCCCGACATGATTTCCCCAGTGGGGTCCACCTTGTTGTAGTGGTCCTTCATGTAGCACACAGTCTCGTATAATTATATCAAAAGCAGTTACAAAATGCTACAATTTGTTTGACCCTTAAGTCCCGCGTGGTCCACTTTTTTGACTCAGCATTGCAACTCCATAACTCGCCAACCGATTGAGCTAGAGAGCTGTTCAAACCCTGGGACGGCATCCGGGCCGCTTTCCCGTGGGTGTAGGGTGGCCAGCAGGACTCAACAATCTTTCTTGGAGTATTCTAGTCACGTGGCGGAACAAACGTAGCTGGAGTCTCTCGATTCGGAGAAGAAGTCGGTCGACATTCAGGGTTTTACCAATTTCACATCTGCGCACTTTCTCGCGAAGTGTCACGCTGTGAAATCTTCGTAAAATGCTATATCTACCGCTTGATGTTGGGATAGCATTTTTACAGTCATTACCCAAGAATCATGACCATAGGTGAGGATCGGAATAAAGACCGATTTGAAACTAGAAGTTTTGTGGTGTTTGAAAGCTCCCGTTTTGAGATCGATGAAGCTTGTGCAATAATGCTTTTACTTTATCAATTCGTCTTTAAAAAGAAAGAGCAGGTCTTCTAAATGAAAATCGGAACAAAGGAATCCTTATCGTTGATACAGGTATCATACGAGTCTGATAGTTCCAACAAAGAACTTGCTGAGATAATGGCTGCCAGCACCGTCTTGGATGAAGCTGGAATCGATGCGTTTTCCATCAAGGACATCAAAGGTGGATTTTAATGATTCGTGCATGAATAAGAATATACCCTAAATTAATTTTGTTCGAAAAAAAAACGCACTCGAAAGTTGGTAATTAGTCCAATAGTGAATAGATGAAACCTTTTTGCAACGATTGCGTACGCAAACACATAAAAAACGTGTTTCGGATTACATCTCGCAAATAGAAGCCATAGTTGTTGTAAGTAAAATAGTGAGATTTTGCTTCCCAGCAAGTTGCACAACAGTTCATTTGCGAACTTTGACCTGTTCGTGGAGAAATAACATTGAAAGCTTGCGCTTTAAACGATCGTCTTGCTGAGCTGCTTTGATCGTCTTTGCTGAGCTACTTTGATCACCCCTCGCGACATTTGCAGGTGCGCTCAACCAGCATGCCCTCGACCGGGGAGGCACGCTCCCTGTTTACGAGCACAGCATTTGTAAGCAAGCCTCAGGCGAGCGTCATCAATGCACGGTGCTGTCTCTGATCCGTTCGTCTATCAAAAACTTCGACGAAAAAGGGTTGACAGGAGAGGATTCTTGTTTAAACCAGGAGGCCCATAAATGCAACATACCACTTTTCTATCTTCTTGAGGCAGTTTCTTCACAAGTAAGTTGATCCCTAACAATTTTCTTTCACAGTTAAGTAGTTAAAAGCCAAATTTACTGTAAAACACAAAAAAGGATGTTTCCAACAACTCTTCACCTTGTCCGCTTTCAACTTTCTTGCTCGGCTGCATCCAGCAAATGAGCTGCTCTCAATAGCACCACCGTGTGTCGCTGGCATTGACGTTTTTTCTCGTACTGTGGGTTTGTACAAAGTCTCACTGTCACAGGTCGTTCAAGCGCCTAAGATATAAAGGATTACTGAGGACTCGTCAACATTTAACTCACGGGAATGCTGTGGGATCAATAGGGTATCCTTATTGTAGGACAACAGATGCTTTGTTACATATGTGAGATGTTTACATGGGCGTCGGAAGCCAATGTCCCATTTGATTTTGAAATTTGAGGTTTTGCTATTGACGTTTCAGTAGAAAAAAGTTTTTTCCTCATAGTTTAGGAGTTCGTAAAATGAAATTTCACCACTTCCGACGCCCATTGTTGTTTAGCACAGGATTGTATTTATTTAATACATGTCACCAGACGCAGGTCCAGTGTAGGTTTATAGGTTTTCTCACATGACCACTTCAGGGATAAACAACGCTGTTTCGATCCGGAAGCAACTCCATATCCGAAGATATTTCTGTATTTTTTTGAAGAAATTTACTGAAGCAAAACTTCTTGACTAACGAATGCAAATCTCTTTCAAACTGATCCGGTTCTTTCCCCAAAATAAAGAAATGATTGCCCTTTCTTTACTTTTTGGTGCTGGTTTGATTGGCAGTGATATTTGCTGAGATGATGTTTAATCGCGTTGTTTAAAAAATAGGCCGGAAAACCAATTTTGAAAAAAAGATTGAAGTCATTTTCAAATTCTTGGTGCATCAACCTGTAAAAGTTACAGATTTGATAAGTCTAGTAAATCAAATTGTTTGCAGAGCTCCTTTTGTATGCCGTTGCCACCAATTCCTGTTGGTGAACAAACCGTTGTGAGTTTTTTGCTATAAACTCTAGTGTTAAGTTCTTCACAATGCTTTGCGATGAGAATGCCAAGATATGCCAACTGCTCGGACTTCTCTACTTCGAAAACGTAACAGCATTGCCGTAATGATTATTCCATTTTTGAAAAGAACTGTTTAGATCTCATATAAAGCGGAAAAAACAAAACATGTGGTTCACGTACATATATTTATATAGTTTGACAGGTTGAAGAGGCTAATCATTCATTTTTTGTATAACGCAACTTATCATCCAGCTGATTGCAACATCTTTCAAAAATGTAATCCTATCACACTCTAAATTCCCCAGTAATTCATCCATCAACACTAAACCATGATAGAAAATCATGAAACTTTCGAAGAGTGCTCAGCGCGACAGCCTGGTTAAAACTCTGTTCAGGTCTACTTGCCCAGTTTTGGCAAGTTGTTTTTTCGACTTAATTGTAGACATAGGTTACTTAGAATGAACGTTTATGGCTGATTCTTTAGGTAGCTCGTCTCTTTCATGCGCTCTGTCGAACAGTTCTTTCAAAAACTGCATAAGTTGTGTATTTATTGACTGCCCAACGCGGGCAATTGGGCATGCATACCTGCGGTATGCCAACAAGCAGCTGTGCCAAAGGCAACGATGCCCACTTTGGGCAAAGCAGATATATGGCATGTTGATGCTCGAGCAAGCAGGTTGGTTGAGGCGCGTGAGCGCATGCAATGACATGAGAGGAGAAGCCGATTCGACACACTTAACACACGTTCAAGGCCAGCAATTTCTTGCCAGACCTGTCAAGACCTGGCTATATAACTGTGTAGTAACCTTCCTTCGGAAGGAGAGGGCCTGATTTTGCACTGATAAGCTTGTGAAGCTCCACTAGACACAGACCCGTAACCACGGGGGTGAAGTCCCCACTAGAAAATTTTTGCCCCCCCTGAAAAAATATGTTGGATGTAGTTGGAAAGTATTGGACATATAGTTTAAAAAATTTTGCGCCGCTCTCAGTAAACTCTTCGCCCCCCTGGTGTCCCAAGCTGGTTACGGGCCTGACAAGACAGGAAATGTGTTGAAGTATTTTTCAGTCAGCATTTCGGGAAATTTCAGAGCACTGCAATTTCGCTGCCACTTTCCAACCGCTGTGTGTCCAAGTGCTTTGCCGAGTTACGCTTGTGAGATCTAAACAAAAAATGCCTGTTGCGACCGAGTAGCATGTGCGTTAACTCAGAAGGAACAAGCGTTGCCGCCGCTATATGCATAAAATCGCTTTGTTTTAACTTGTTTATGATCGATACTATGCCACTGATTGCCAGGGATTTTTGAAAAAGAATTTGCCCATTTTGGGCTAACAGACCTTATATGCGTAAAAATTACAAAAAAATCCCGAAAATAAAAATTTTTCATGTCTCAGCCGCATTTGCATGCGCACCCACATACTACGAAAGCGGTACGATATGGGTTTCCAAAAGGCCGCCAGTGAGGCCTTCATGGGGAAATTTCGGAACTTTTCAAGTCTTTTCTATACGCAGCCCTGCGTTTTTTGGGTGTTATGCTTGATTTTGAAATAATAATAAATTTCGAAATACAACAAGCTCGTTTTTCGGGTCAGATGAGTTTGAGAATAATTGCTGAGTTGTTGAAAAACGTGCTTGTGTTCCTAAAGCGCTTCCGTAAGTCTCGTTCAGAGCGAGCAATAATTGCCCAATCAGAGCTATGATACCAACGGTGTTAGATTTTCTTTTAGACCTGAATAGGGTTTTAACATATTTTTCGGGATCCCAACGCTATAAATTTAATTTGCATGAAATTGTCTAATTTTTGCGCCAATAGATCAACTCAACTCAACGCAGTTCAGGAAAACATCGGTCACAAGAGGAGCGAGTCTATGGCAACACCGCCAATCTGTAGACTAGGGGTTCCCAACCTGGGGTACATGTACCCCTGAGGGTACATTTGCCTATCCGAAGGGATACATTTAAGGAAAATACATATTTCCAAATATTCTAACATATAAAAGTTCTGTTAAAACTTCAGTGGATTTCAATATTTCACTCATTTTTTTCGTCATAAGAAATTTTAGGGGTACATCAGGGTTTTGTAAGGTGTTTCAGGGACCTGATTCGGGTCCACAGAATTGAAAGTCGGGTCCCTAGAATCAGAGAAAATGATCAAGTTTTTTTTAAGGAAAACGTTAGGTACCCGATATGGGCCTGTAGGGACCCGAATCTATGAAATTTAGTCGGAAATTTTTTGGGTTCCTACCGGTCCATACCGGGTACCTAACATTTTCCTTAAAAAAAACCCTGGTGGTACATGCTCATCTATCAAAATGCTGAAGGGGTGCATGGTCAGGGAAAGGTTGGAAACCTTTGCTGTAGACAAACCTTTTCGTTAAACTTTGAAGTGGCAAAGCTTTCAAGACCAAGCTAAAAACTTGCAAAATTTCGTTTAACTAAAGTTGTGAAACTTTGAATTTGGATCTTTGAAAACCTGTCTGAGAACCAAATCTCAGTGAAACCAGCGAAATATTGATATTCAGGCTGCTGACGTCAAATAATGCGATACCTTGATTGGAAAAGTATTTTTTTTCTATGCTTTTTTACGAAGGAAAAGAAGTTTTTGAAAACTGTGTGATCGCTACCTAACTCACTCGATATTTCAGATAGCCGCATTTATAGTTGCGACTACGGTCGACGAGGTACAATTGTGGGCAGTGGCGGATCCAGACCAGGCGTTTAGGGGGGGCAGTCAAATTGGGGGGCGCCAAAAAGTTCTTCCCTTGCTAGTACCGAACGTTGTCTACGACTATCGCTGGGTGTCGCACATAAGAGTTACTTTTTGTAGGTCAAAAAAGTGGCATTTTTGTTGGTCGAACTATGCGATTTTTCAGGGAATAACCACAATTTGAAAGTGCTTTGTATCATTAATTCAGAAAACGTTTGAAACGGGTCCCAATCAGTGGGCTTAATTTTTCACAAGCTACACAGATCTCCTATATGTACAAAATGTATTTGAAAGGTATAAAAGCATGCTGCGCGCAAGCGTTTACCACTGTTTTGGCTATCCCTAGCGAAACCAGTGAAGAACAGTGTCTGAAACGCATTCCCGACCTGGTTAGAAGTAGAAAGGTTCTTCATAGACTTGGAAGTGACAACTCATGTCCCACGATAGGACTCAAATAAAAAGCTAAATGACGATCATGTTTCCAAGACAAGCTTGTCCATTTACATGTACATGAAAGAATTATTTATTGCTGAAGCGATAATTCAAAAACAACACGTGAAGAAAGGCATTTGCCAGGACACTACTCCCGTTTCCGTTAAAGCTTTGCTGGCCATCGTAAAAAAACGATCTCATAATCGCATGATAGATTTACACTGGGCCTTAAAGCATGTTGCCCTAAATTACATTTAACGCCACTTATAAAGGTAGATTTTCAATCAAGTCTTAAATACCGTTTCACTTTTTCGACATTGGATTGCTGATGTGAAGAAAAAACATCAATCCCACTGGACCTGGTTATTAAAAAAAGTTGTGAAACTTTTCAACAGAAGTGGAAGCAACCGTCTGAGCCCATAGGCGTAGCCAGGAGGGGCAAAGGGGTCATGCCCCCCCAAATTTTTAGAAAATATAGTCATTTTGTGCTTTGAGAAGCGTTTTTCCAAATAAAATAGTGTTATTCGTCTAAAATCAGACATTTTGCCCCCCCAAATTTTTTGCGCTGGCTACGCCACTGGCTGAGCCCCTCAAATTCACAATCAATACCTCCAAAGTCAAGGTCTAGTCTCCCCATGCAGTTGTTTGTCAATTCATTGTATACTATTACGAAGCCCCCGAAGAAGCTCAAAGCCACCCCCCAATGCTGTTGATCTGGCGATAGATCTGCCTCTATACAACCAGGTCAGAAAACACTGATGAGAATCAGCCTATCACCAATTTAAAACCACGAACCTTCGCCAACACTGCGGTCACCGGTAAAAAAGTTAAGGATTTCACCAGAAGATTGCTTTTTTGCTCAAAGTTATATGAAACAAAGGAATTATCTAACAACCAATAAGCTAAGCATTTTCTGTCAGTTGCAGATGTCGCTAACAATACCAAATTTGTCTTTTCATGGCCAACGTGAGTTGTCTACGGGTTTGCAATTGCAACAAAAGGTTCAAAACCACACAGCCATCAATCACTGTTGCCTCCAATTTTTAATAATGCTGCGGCAAAACAAGCGCGTTGCGCTGAATCACAGTTTTACTGAGAAGTTATTAAATCTATTTCAGCTGGCGGTTAGCAAGTAGTGGAGACTGCGCTAAGCATTGTTGCAACTGCGCAGAGGGATCTTAGCAACTGCGCGGCCGCGCAGCTTAGAGGGAACATTGGCCATCAGTAACTGTTGCCTGACGCGTAGCCAGGTGGGGGCAAATGGCGCCGTCATTTCACCAATTTTGGACTGCAAATATTCAAGTGTTGAGCAAAAATGTTATGACCACGTAAAACCAATTATTCAATCCACTAGGCTGAAGATAGCTAGTATTTTGGCAAAGTTCCTGCGTTGGAGCTATAGGGGTACGAAGTGGGGGAGAGATTTGGAAAAAATTTAAAAAATTTAGGAAAAGTTTCCCGATATGTTTGGGCAGGTTCCTTAAACAGAACCATCGCCCTGCAAAACTCTCCTATGCGTTTTCCGCAATGTGCCGCAAAAATTCGGGCGAATTGAAAATTTCCCCCCCCCCCTGAAGCCAAAGGTTCCCGTATGCCTCTGGTTAGAGCCGAGTACCATGGTTTGTTGAGGCGCGTCGCTGCGCGCAGTAATCAGGGGCGTAACGACGGGGGGCAAGGGGCACAACTCCCCGGGCGCCGAATCACTATGAAGGCGCCGAAAAGTCCTAACAATGTCACAAGTACTTCAGTGCAGTACATTTGCTTTCGA
>Ga0210059_1015299_pt1 | contig 11221 bp, 6 predicted proteins | sample Ectturendosymbi2_FD_188042 | JGI IMG/M metagenome (GOLD analysis project Ga0210059, IMG submission 188042) | Ecteinascidia turbinata endosymbiont from Florida, USA - Sample 2 (SPAdes) (version 2) | ecosystem: Host-associated > Tunicates > Ascidians > Unclassified | place: Key West, Florida... | reverse complement strand
TCAGTAGGGTCAGCCATCCTGTAAAGAGTGGTGGCGGCAGAGTTGTAAGTCAGGCCGGGCTTTTCGCGTCGGGCCGGGTTGGGGCTTAAGTTTGCCAAAATGTTTCGGGCCGATTTCGGGCCTGCACACATAACTTTTTTGTAGCATTTAGAATAATGTTTTTTTCCTTTCGTGACGTACATGTGTTGTGCTCACCGCGGTGACTTCTGTGAGTGAAGTAATTGTACTTTTATTCAGCTAAGCCTTTAATTAAGTACTTTTATTCAGCTATTTGCAAACGTAGCTGCGTTCTTTTGCTCTCCGCTCGGATTAGTCTCACCTCTTTTTGAGAAGGTGACAGTGGTGAGGACATTAGCACGAAATGATCAATCACTTACGCGATTCTTGGTTTGTTTTAATAAACGATGGCCTACAAACCTGATTTACATGCGAATAGCGCTATCCTAGATAGTTTATTTTATGCTTATAGCGCCATCGTGGGTAGTTTTCATCATAGTTTATTGTTTTTCTCGAGAAAAATTACATTCCACAGTATCATCTTGGACTAACAAGCTTATGTTTGTGCTTGCTTAAGCCAATATTTTGGTCAAGGTGATTGCTATTTCGGGTGTGAGAAAACCGTGTACCTGCAGTAGGCTATGCTCGTACACTACGTTTTTTGGCAACCCGCAGTTGCGCATAACCCGACTTGTGATTTCGGACTGGGGCCGGGCTCGGGCTTCAAAATGAGGTTCGTTTACAACTCTGGCTGGCGGTTCTCCCTTAGGATGAAGAGGTCACAAACTGTCTACCACCTTTCTGTGGTCAGCACAAGCACAACGCCTTTGAACAACTTTGGCTTCTGAACAACAAGTAAATGTTGCCCATGATATAGGAAACGACTTGCGGTTAATGCTTTAAATGTTCCAGCAACTTCCCATTGTGTAGTTGTTTAACTATTTCTGACTACTAGTCGACTACTTCCCTTCGTTTCCCATTGTTTATTTGCATATTCTTCCACTTACTACCAAGCTTACTGAATGGTACCAAGCGGAAGAAGAAAGGCTAGAAAATCTATAGAGGATCTTTATACGCAAGTTAATGTTGAAAAATATAAAACAGTGAAATGAAGGAATATTTTTCTGTATATCTAAAGCATTTAAGTATCCAAAGGGTTATTGAGGAAAAAACAGCACAAAGTATTTTTCGACGACGCGATTGCCAAAAACCGTGAAATTTCAAAACGATCACATTCAAACGTTTGAGTGGATTGACTCTTCCAGTTTCTGTGAATGACTGACCAAGGTAAAGTCAAGACATCGAGTCCGACCATCGACAGATTGCGCAAAAGAAACAGAAGCTTTTCTGAGACAACTTTACGAAACAATACTGACTTAATAATAATAATATAATAATAATTCATGCATTTCTAAAACGCCGAAATCCGACATGTCGCTTTAAGGCGCTGAACAATGATATTGCGAAAGTGACACGCAAAGCAAATTCTAAAATACGTTAAAATACACTAAGAACATACTGAACGACAACTTTAAGAAAAGGCAGAATTAAGAAAGTGGGTTTTGAGCAGTCGTTTGAACGAGGAGAGGTTCTCAGCATCTCGCACTTCCTGCGGCAGGTCGTTCCAGAGGATTGCGGTTTCTACGGTGAACAACCTGTTGCCGTAAGTGGCTGTGCGGCAGGCTGGAATATAGAGAAGGTTTTTGCTTTCAGAACGCAATGAGGGTGTGGGGCGGTAAGGACAGATCAACTCCTGAAGATAAAGGGGGCCAACGCCACGCAAAGCTCGAAATACAATGCATAGAAGTTTGAAACGCGGCCAGAACACAACGGGAAGCCAGTGAAGAGACTGGAGAGACGTCGAAATGTGCTCAAATTTCTTAATACGACAGATCAAACGTGCGGAAGTGTTTTGAACGCGTTGTAGTCGCAACATGTGCGTTTGTGACAAACCGTTTAGTAGAGAGTTGCAATAGTCAAGGCGGGATGTTACCAATGCAACAACAAGCCTCTCACAGGCCTTTTTGGAGAGAAACTGCCGGATTCGTCCAATATTTCTAATGTAGAAGTTACAGGATTTAATAATGGAGTCGATATGTTTAGCAAACGACAATGCACTGTCAAAAATTACACCCAGAGACCGTGCGTAAGAAGATATGTTTATGTCTCGAAAGTGCCAAGGCAACGTCGGTGTCATATTGCGATCAGGAGACTTTTTCGAAGCAAGCATGATGAACTTCGTTTTTTCAGAATTAAGTTTGAGCATATTGCATCCCATCCATGACTTCAGCTCATCAATGCATTCGTTTATGGAACATAATTTTGCTGCTAGGTCTTCGCTGCCCTCTGCTGCTTAGACCCCAGATACTTCATTAAAGACTGGTAGGAGAAGACCCTACCACTATGAAACTACTCATTAAGCTGTATTTGCCCACAGAATGAAAACAACTTGACTCTCAGATACGGAACTAATGAAAAGACTGAGTATTTGGATTTTCTATGAAACCAACATTGGAAATATGTTTGTTGAGTTTCTTCGTGTTATGTTCATGATTTCGTTTTATCCTTTGTGTGCCAGAGGTGGACTGAGTCTGATTTTCTGACTCCGTATCCGCTCCTCGAAGAAATATAAATCATAGAAATATTCGATTCCGACTCCACTTTGACTCCGCAAAGTCCAAATTCTGCAGTAAATTACATGCATGTTGCTTGACAGTTTTGCATGTAATTCAAACTTGAATATTTTTTCTGTTGAAAGAGAATCTTTGCTTGCCAGAAGCATTCAATTTCAAGTCGACCATCATAAAACTGATTTTTCATTGTGGATGTAACTTAATTTCTTAACTTCAGTTCAGTTTCGCTTTTTATACTCCCTTTGGAGTGTCAGGAGTGGTCTGTGGTGCCCATCTCCGCTTGCTTGCGCCCTTTCACAGTGAAAGCCGCACTGGTGGCGAGTCTGGCGTCAGCAGTGTTATTTTTTGCAGGTATTGTGTTTGATCACGGCCAAGTTAAGCATAATCTAAAGAATAGACCTATTTCTCACGCTTGCTTTGTAGCAGCTGAAATAATTCCGTTTGATTCTGTTGCAAGACAACATCTTTCCATTGGACTAAGAATGCATATATTACCACTACAAAATTTCTTGACGCAGTTTTTGCATCTTCACGTTTAAGTTTGTGCTGTTACACGAAAGAAGCACCCCTGCAACAATGCTAGAGTCAATGATAAGCCTAGAATTCTAATTAAACTTCAATCGATGGCCGTCAACAACAAATTCATTTTCTTGGTATTGCATAATATATCAACACAGGGAAAGCGTCTTACGCTAGGCCACAATACAGAATGCAGCAATAACCATCAACCGCACATAAGTAACCAGCAAACAACACAACTCGGGTTCGGGTACGATCGCCGGTTGCCCACAAATGGTCATATTGTTCAGCTGTACAGTTTGCTTGACTAAAACTTTGAACTGATTGCAAAACCACATGTACGACTGGAGGGTCGTCGACGGGTAGGCCCTTGGTCTCGCATGTCCAAATCGTATTGGATTTTGCATACACTTTAGTTATGCAAAAAATAACTTTTGACCTCAGAAAAGTTCAACATTGCTATGTCAGTAACAAGCATATTTCAATTACTCCGTAAAACTTTACAGAAAAATATTTAAAGTCATAGTGACCTAGCCATTGTAAATAAAATGAAAAAAATTCAAACCCCTCATCCGCTCCGCCATCAAAAAAGATTCTTAGACTACGCCTCCGCAAAAATACAAGCGGATTGAGCTCCGCGGACTCCGCAACTCCGGTTTTTGTTTTCTCTGATGCACACCATCTTGTGTAATACTATACAAACATACCTGAAGCAATTAACGTCTAATCAGAAGTAATATTGTTCGTTGTCTTACATTGTAGCGGCAGATGTGAAAGCACTTTATAAAAGCTTGGGCAGAGACACTGTGAATAAAGCCCTAGGAATGTGTCTGGGAATGGCATTGCATCTTCAACACCAATGTCCGGAAAATTATTGCTGAACTGAGGAAACTTTGTCTAAATTCTTAACAATGTTCTCACCCAATATGGCGTCCAATTATATACCCCCAAAAGAAATTACAACTGGTGATATTCCCTCTGTTGCGTTGGCAACATTGCTGTGCATGATATTCTACAGCCGATTGTTGGAGTGCTACGTGAGATAGAACTTTTCCGTAGATTCATCGATGACATAATTTGGATAACTGCATCAGATACGTCAAATGAACACATTCGACAGGCACAACTTCAGAACTTGCCAACAATAGCGTGGAATTAAAATTTCACCAAGCTTGTACTGCCTAACAAACGAGCTAAGTGGAATTTCTAGACATTGGATAACTACTGAAGATGATTTTGGGTTTGTAACTAAACACTTTGTAAAACCCACAGCGGAAGAAAGGCAGTTCGTTAACGGTAAATCACACTAGCCAAAGGCGATATTTAAGTCAATAGGATAAGCAATAAGACTGAGGCGTCTCAAGCAAAGGAAAGAATTAATTGCTTAACCAACTTAAACCGACGATCCACTCAAACTTTCCTTTGGATTAAGTAAAAGACGTGATAGCAATGACATCACATGAAGAGGAAAGACTACGCCCTCCAAAATGTGACAAAAAAGATGTCCTGCAGGTTTGGATTACATCATTTCCCTACCTATACTAACTCTATCAAAGAAAAAAAAGCCTAAATACCAAGGCAATTATCACCTACAAAAGACCCACCACAATTGTATGAAAACCAACAAACTACAAGCACTTTGCTTTAAATAAGACATAAAAACACACTGAAAGTGCGTGAACTTTGCAAACATTCTGCACTTTGCCCTTGCCAACAAACCCATGGTCCCAACTGTTTCACAAATAATGACAAAAAATGAAACTTTCCCACTGAAACAACGCACGACATGTGCAAACTGTGGGATTCATATGGCAACTTGTGTGTTATGCCATCAACAGTATGTTGGCCAAACAGTAAACAAGTTTTCCACGAGATGGTCATCGCACCAAAGCACTTGGAACAAACCAGATAATAGGGATGACAGCGACCAAATGGCTGTATCGCAGCACTACTCAGTGTACCATGGCATCACAAATAAACCATCTATCTATGACCACTAAAAGACCATTAAAATTAAAATCTATCTATGCCCATAAAGCTCTAGGTTTGTTGTGGAATCAGTTTCTTTCGAGGAATTAGCCGACTGAACTCTGTTGTCATCTTTTTGCAATGATTCATTTCAATTGCACATATCTATATTCAAGTAATTGGTCTCCACAAAGGTGAAAGTCAGCAAATTGTTAGGAAATCGTTTCACGTAACTCCATGCGCATCTTCAGTCCTACAATCTTATTCAAATAAAATCTATTTGAGATTTTACTGATGGCACGTAGTCACGGACATGTTCATTCGTCGGCGCCGAATGTGTTTATGTAATATTAATAAGTTGAACGGGGAGGGGTAAAAATTGTAATGGGTCTTATTTGGCTTGCGGACAGCAGTGTGCCCATGCTGCGCTAGGCCAAAGCCATCTTGCAGTATGCATTATGAAAATATCGAGCTATAAAGCATATCGCTTGCTTACGAACATCGAAGTAAACGGTTGAACAAATAGATCAAGATCATGTGCGAGTCCACCAATATGTCCTGATGTCGTGGTTTCTGCTATTTAACTGAAATGCTACAAAACTGGGAATACAACTCACCAGCAGTGAATGACTGTAGCTCTTTTCTCCTGACGTATTTGATGAATGTCTTTGACAAGAACTAGCAACCCTCGGACAGCTTCTACGTCGGTTGGAGTTGGCCAAGAATGGTATTGGAAGTGGGTCAGATTAATCTGAAAAAACATCAAAAGCAACAACTTTGTTTAGTTTTTTCTCAGGTTGGGGAAAAATAATTGCTAAAACAACAAAAACAACTTTGTATGCAACGAATCGCTCAATATAAACTCCTGTATCCAATTGTAACATTAACAGGGAAATATCAAACAAACGCAACTCTCTCCATCCAAACCTCGAAAAGAGCAAAAGTGAACGTACTCTGAACACATCTCACTACACAGGTGACGACGGAACGGCAAATAGACGTGAGCTTGATCAGCGGTGCCAGCATGAACCGGTTCTTCTAACAAATCTCTGCACAGCACTGTGGTTCTGCACGTAGTCGCACTCACTCACCGGTTCTCGTCCAGTGATCTCAACTGCAAACTGCCTGCTCGTGACGTCAGGTCGCTGCCGCTTCTTTCCGATCATTGTCACTTTCACGTTCCCGATCGTGAAAGGAGTTTTCACTGAGTCGTTCCAGTATGAAACACAATCCTCCTGCCGAAAAAGTTGCGATTCAGTCTTCCGTGCGGATGAATCATATCTCGTAAATATGCAAATGCTTCTCAGCAAAACAAGACCAAGCGACGACCATCACCCAAGATTATTAAGGTCAATTTTTTTCTTTTTTTACGGCACACAACTGTTTGGAGCTGCAGTACTTATGTTGGCTTTGCATTCATTTGGTACCATTCTAGCATAAGCAAGTTTTTACTAGTAATTCATTGATTTTATGCAAACAACTGAAATGCGCATTGACAAGATATGATGAGCGAGACACAGCATTCAAATTTGTCATATTATTCAAAACAAAGCAGTTAGTGCCAAAAATGTGTTTGGATTTCAGCTGTTGTTTACGCACTGTAGTCGCTAAGCAGCTTATCATTCAGAAACTAACCAGGCTATAAGCATGGATGTCGGAAGAATATTTTCCAGGGGACAATGGTGTTTTCTCCAGAGGTAGCCAAAAGGATTTCCCCAGGGGTTTCAACAATGGTGAAATTTCATTTCACCCACTCGAAACTAAGAGAACGATTATTTTTTGCTCTTAACTTTAATAGGAAAACATCAAATTTCAAAATCCAGGTGGGAGGAATGCTCCTCTGCACCCCCTTCCGACTTCCATGGCTGTAAGCACACAAATTTACACTGGTTTTTGGGCACAGGATGTAAAACCAACAGATTGATACTGAAGTATAAAGACCATGGCACGGTGGTGCAAAATTGAGTGATAGAGCCGAGGTGGCCTAATTACGATGCAAGAAATCCTGTTGTGAGCTGTATCATTTGTGATTCTAGTCAGTTGATGAAAGAACCAAAAGCTCATGAAAGCAAACTTGCACCTCATTTATATGACCGGGGCATGAAACAACGGAACAACCGACATGAGTACAAGTAATTGATGGCCATGGGCGTCCGCAGGGAGGGGCTAAAAATGGGCATATTCTCCCCTGGAAATTGGGGCTAAAAACTAAAATTTTCTGCGAATCATGAAGTCAGCAGCTTAATTCCGATTGATTTCATTCTTGCAGTGACAGATTTATTTGCCGGTTTGACACTCACACTGCATAAGAGCCAGGTTCACTGTTTTGGTGTCAAGCAGTGATGAACTTGCAGTTCACTCACGTCCGCTCCTTTGCCGGCAGATACAGGCTGCGAAACATTCGAGCGAATTGTTTCTACTGTTGGTATTTATTGCATAGCCTAACAAAAACATGGCAACAAATCTTCTAAGGTTCACTTCAAGTTACGGCAGGGGCAGATCCAAAGAGGGCGATTGGGGCGATCGCCCCCCCTAAAACCTACGAAAGTAACTTTTTCACCATAATTTTGAACAATTTGGAAAACAGCATTCGCGATATATGGCCATTTTGGTGTCCACTGTTTTGTCACAGTAGTGTTGTGAAGTATTGGATGCTTCATCTCTCTTACAGTAGTGAACCCGTAACGAGACTTGACTGCCAAATATCACTGACATCGCCCCCCTAAACTTACTGGCTGGATATGCCCCTGAGTTACGGTAATGGGCGTTTTGTTGCATAAGACTGCTGAAGGCAGACACCTTGGCAGTTAATGCAGCGAGGCAGGGCCTCTGAGAGAATTTTTACCAGGAGTACAAATACCGACACCAGCCTCCTTAACTTCTGGGGCCCTTGTCGAACTTGTATAGCTTGTTTGTATAGCAAACAGAATACAAATAAAACAACTACTATGCTAAGATTTGGGAATAGATTAATTGTTGTACTGGCAACTGGCCTACACTAGAGATTTTTGGCTTGATTAAAGACAAACGTAGCATGCGTACTTTCATCCTCCCAGGCCAAAGTACCTACCGGACCCGGGTACAATGTACTTCTTGTACCCCCTCTCTTAGGCCCTGCGCAGCGAGGCAATGATTGCTGATAACGGTAACCCACATAGTTTTACACTGTGTGAAAAGAAGCATGAGTGAATCTGTAGCATTGCTTCCACAAGTTTGAAAAATCCATTGTTAGTGTGACCAATCACCAATCTGCCTGAGTGCATAGCTTAAACAACGCTTAAGCAGGCTTCACTTAACATAGTATGAAACTATGTGGCTTGTTATAATAGGTCTATGCAGGCTTGTGGGGATATATGTCTTCGTTAAAGTTGCGTTCTGACTTCTGAGTGAACACTGAGTACAGTTACAGCCAGTGGTGTAACTAGACGTTTGAGCCAAGTGGTAGCGTATCTGAAGTGGGCCCACTAGCCAACACTCATAAAAATTGAGAAATGATATCGAATGCGGAAATCACTCAGAAAAACCTAAAAAAACTACTGAAAACCAAGGTACCAAAATGTGAGCTAAGCGGGGCCCCGTTCTTACATTTAGCTTACCGGGGGGGGGGGGGCCTTTTGCACCCCTGTCTCCCACATCCATTACAGCACTCAATGCAAAGCGATATTTGCTGTGCTGTGGCGAGTTTTCATAATTCATCTACTGAATTTCTGAAGCCTTCTTGAGTTTGATTTTTGGTAACTTTTCCGTAGTCGTATCTACTTGACCGGTTTGTGTATTATGATGAGCGTTCACTCAGGACAAAATTAGCAAAGAAAGCATAGTTTCATTGATCACTTTGCTCGAATTCCCAGAAGTTTGCAGCCCTTGTTTCTGAGTGACGTTGACAAGTCCTGCAAGGTAAACAAGGTAATGATTTGTGTTGTCCTCAGATACCATGGCAATGCTTCCCAGAACTGCCGCCGGAAAGTTTTCAAAAGGAGGGGATTTTCATTTGTGCGGGGGAGCTTGACATTCCAAAAATTGACAAAAACTTCACTACTCTATAGTGTTTTATGTTTTAATTTGGGGGCTTGGAGCTTTGCTTGGGGCGCTAAGCCCACCAAAGCCGCCTGTGGCGACTGGACTGATGCTTCTGTTACGGTCGATCAACTACTCATCCGCTCAAACCAAGGCGCTTAATATGTTAATCAAGCGCATTCCCTGGAATGCCGGGAGCGGAGTATCGTCGCCCTGTTCGTTTGCTCGCAACGCCATGTTCAGTTCCTTGTTCGCCGTGTTAGAGTTAGGTGGCCGTTGTGCTACTTTGTTAAGTTGAAGTAACAGTGCTCATTGCAGTGAGGGTAGTGAACTCGACTGTCAGAGTATCAGCTTAGCTTGTGATAAACCGTCTTGCTTGTTGTATTTGCTGCGGCATCTATGTGGTTGCCAGGGACAACTATTTTTGATATATCTGCGCAGGTGTATTAGCGTTGAACTCCCTGGTGCTGGGAATGTTTGTAAAACATGACGACCTTCTCTCTACATACGCCACGATATTGCACGACGCCCTTGCAAGTGTAATTTGACTTTCTGTAACACTGTTACTTGATCATCGTGGATATTTTCCTGCAATTGTATGCTGCGAAGAGTTGAATGACCGCTTGTACAAATGTACCGTACTGAGTTGTTGCATTGAGAGTAGGTTGTGTGCTTTCACAAGTCATAGCAGCCAGCGGAGACTTATCTTTGAAGTTGAGCCTTGCACCTGAATATAGCAAAGGTTTGTCACTACCAGCTTCCTTCGTTTAATTTGATTTTGGTGACGGCAAGTGGCGGCAGGCGGAAGCCTGAAATTTGCTTCTTGCCGGGGCGGTTTAACTGAACACTCTTGCCCAAGGAGCGTGCCGCAATTCATTCAGTAGTCGTGGTTAAAGACCCGGCAATGCTTTTTTGAAAGAAGTAGGCCTACCTTTCTCTGAAAATTAGCTTGTGTAAGTTATAGTAATGTTCCTAGCCAGGGGAGCAACCAGCTGTTCATTTCGGGGGGGGGCAATTTTCATGAAATTTCATTCGATGACGTCATCATGCTTATCCAACCGTGGTACAACTTTCGCAAACGGTCACAGATAATAAGAATGTAAATGTTTTTTTTGACGGCAGACACGAAGTCCATAGTACAAACACACACATTCTGCACAACGCTGGTTAATAAAAACAGACGAAATAGAACGTTTTACAACAGCGTTGGACGCTGAATCACAGGTGTCAAGAGAAATTTCTGACTTTACGCCATATGCGCATGCACAGAGCAACATTCAACATATCAAATACGCTGAGAAAACTGATGATTTGGGCTTAGGATTTGGTGTTTAGCTAAGTGTGTCTGGTTAGGGCTTATGTTACAGTTAGAAAGGGTAAGTCCAATATTTTTCACTGGTTTTTGTACGAATGCATTGTGGCATCCACACCCTCAAACGAATAAACACTGCAATGTCCGAGCACTCAGTCACAAAACAAAATGTGGTTGTAGTGTTCCAAGAATAAGAAAGAATATAAACAATCTGACTGCATCAAAGCAGGCAAACATTACGTTATTAGACTTTCTGCATCTTTTGAGAAATAAGTGCATATTTTTTCTTAATACGGCCTGAAATGTAGGAATGTTCATTGAACCTGATGAGTCATGACTACTAACACTCGTTCTTGACGGCAGGTTGTATCGAGCTCTGCATCCAAAATTATAGGTCACATGCAATCTTTGCATGCATGACTTTCTGAAACTCTACCATAATTGTGATGCATACATGTGCGTACAAAAGGAACGAAAAAGTACATTAACTACATTAACTACATTTGAACATTGGGAGAAGAGGCTCGCAGCTTGTTTGCTGCACAATATTTTTATCGCAGTTGTCTCTGAATGTCTTTGTCATCTGGGAGCTCAGTAGGTTTATCCAGTACAGCAGCTCCCAGATATTTATATTGGTTAACAGATTTTAGATCAGGGGTGTCAAACATACGGCCCGCGGGCCAAAACCGGCCCGTGGCGAGGTTGAATCCGGCCTGCGGGACGATTTTGTAAAGTAAAAACTTCTTTGTTTGCTTGAAGTTTATCCAGTTACACT
>Ga0210059_1015297_pt1 | contig 11223 bp, 8 predicted proteins | sample Ectturendosymbi2_FD_188042 | JGI IMG/M metagenome (GOLD analysis project Ga0210059, IMG submission 188042) | Ecteinascidia turbinata endosymbiont from Florida, USA - Sample 2 (SPAdes) (version 2) | ecosystem: Host-associated > Tunicates > Ascidians > Unclassified | place: Key West, Florida... | reverse complement strand
GCTCGGACTCCGACCGACTGACTCTTGAACCCTAGTGACATTGTCGGGAGTTCGAATCGTTATTGGAGGCCCAGAGGGCGATGAGCCTGTTACCCTACGATCTCCACAAGTGCCATGAGTTTCAAACGTCTTGACTAACTTGAAAATCTGACTCCTGTTTGGAAATTTGTTGAAGCTGAACTTCCTTCTGAACCTTGCTTGAACAATCTGGAAAGATTCGTTTCGTAATATGTCTTTACACAAAAGATCTTCTGCTCCATCGACCAAGGCATCATTAGAATATTTTTTGTTTAATATATAGAAAGGTTAACTATTTCCCTATGACAATCTGGAAAGAGAAAAATGAATAAGGTCATCGATAAAGGTTTTAGAAGCTGCCGCTTTGTTTCAACAATTGTGAAACACCCTGTATACATGAATAACTTCACGAGTAGCCAATAAATGTGAATGAAACAAACTAGCGGGTCTGCTTGGGACGTCGAGACCTACGAAACCTGCCCAGGCACTAATTTTGGGTGACTTTGTGAATTACAGTAGACGGAGTTTTTGTTGTCAACAATGAAATAGCCACTTTTTTGAGTTGATCGTCTCAGTCTGCTATATTTCTTGAGGTTACCTTTGAAACAGTCCTGTTCATAACAGACCCGTTCTAAACAGACAACGTTCATAACGGTTCTACAGCCAGTGCGCTGTAAAATAACCTCACTTATGATCTGGTCCCTCGTCGTGACACGGTAAATACTGTGGAGGCATTGCTTATGAAAACTACTCCGTTTTCTTTCTTGCCTCATGTACGTTGGCCAATTTTTGGAAGTGTGAAGACGAGCACTTTTTATGCAGCTGCAAGCTTTGAAGAAGTTGTCTTTGGTGCGCAATGTAAGGTGTGGGTTCCACCATGCTTTGGAACTGATTCGACTTGAAGTGATAGCTGCTTTCCCAAGTTTGAAACGAATTTATTTCTCAAAACTATTTCTCAAATAATACTTGGACAGAGACTAACCCAGGTAGCAAAAGCTCTCGACATTTTCAAGCGTAGTCTCTTTCACAATGTTGTTTGGCTGGGACGTATACCGGTGCACGTCAACTCGCGCACTGCGACAATCTTTTTGTGGGCGAAACCAACGTTAAGAAAAAATTTACAAGCAGCAACAAAATGGTACATTAGTGACTGATCACCCATTTTGCTGAGTGTAGTGAAAACAGCATCTTCCATAAAAACAACATGTTACGTACCAGAATGCTCCGAGTGCTTCGTTTGACACGTAATCTTGCAAGGTTGAGCAATGTGTCACCTACTGTGAGGGTGCGTAAAAATCTCCAACACCGATGTCTTTTTGGCTATCGTCATGGAATGCATGGCGGAGAATAGCACAGAGGTGGATTACAAACAGCGTTGGAACCAGAACACCGACTTGCTTTATTCCACTTTTTAGACCAAAAAATAATTTGCGAAATTTTTTATAACTATTTCTTAAATTATACTTAAACAAAAGGGCATTTGAAGAGACATGTTGTTAGAACATTTCAGTATTTTCAAAACTCTATCATTAAATCCTGAAAATTTACCAGTTATTTCGTAATATTCGGATAACTCTAATGATGGATGCACCATTGTGATCTTTTCAACTGCGTTCTCTTCAATGCGAAATGCACTCGTCTTGTTTGTATCTAGTTGTACAGTGCCTTCATAAGCGTCAACTAAGAAGCTGACTGAATGTCGACACATAACCACATGTATGCCGTTATTGCCATCTGAGCTGCTATATGCAATTGAAGTTTGTACGTCAGGCACTGACGAAATCTAACAATACTTCACAAACAATATCAATGTGGGGCCAAACAGTGGAGAGTAGCATCTCTAATGCCACCCCTTGCTGCAGGCGTGGTAAGATCAGCAGTTTTTGGGAAGTGCATTCGTAAAAGATTCTTTTTGAAGATGGAGTTACTGGAGTGCTTTCTTATTAACAAGTTATTACACTGAAACAAAGGTGATGAACACCCGAAAATGCATAATAACGTCCAAGAAAGTAAATCTTTTTGACGAAAAAGTAACGAAACGAATTAAAGCTTGCAACTATACCAGCAGAAAGGCGTGAAATTAGTTGTTTGAAGAAATTGAGTGTGATCGGGCTGTAACTGAGTACCTAGAGGACGTTTTCATATTTAGCAGAAACAATTTTAGCACACAAATTCTAGACATACTGAGCAGGTAAATTTACCAAGCTTTGACTGTTTTCAAAACTGCTGCACCTTTTACAGTTACATATGACACAAAAGTAATTAATAAAAGGAGGCCCAGCACCAACATTGTGGTGAATCTCTGGTTATGTTCGCACGCATAAGATACCGCCGCAATGCTGGAAAGAGCAAATTATCTTCTTAGCCAACTAAGAACTTTAAATACTTAAATGCCAACAAGACGAAACATACTTGAAACCTAAGCTTTCCACAGCACAACAACTCACAAAGAACGGGGTGCGTTCCATTTAATGTAGCAGCTTTGGTTATATTTTGGAGAAAAACACATGGTCAAAATATTTGTATATAAAAGAACACATACAACATAGTTGAAAGTAATGTATAAATGTTACGATTGCAGCACATCCATCCAGCAATTTTTTCAGAAGTCATTTGGCTAAATTCACATGAGGAGAAAATAATTTTTGTAATATATTTTCATTACGTTCAGGGTTCAAACGAAGCTTACGGTGGCATTTATGTTTTTTGTATATGAAAGCAGATGTAATTTGTAGACATGAATTTTAGAAAATGCGCTGACGTGTACAGATTTCATTGTATCAGACACCGCAAAAATGCTGCTTTGATAATTTGTAGCAGACGATTGCAACTGCAAAATGACAAATGATGACGGTTGTTCAGTGAAAGTTAAGCCAGTACAAATAGAAAATGTCCAGCAAATAAAACACAGTAAATATTTGAAGAAAATATTAAAAATTGCTACACAGTAACTACTAGACATTACTATGAAGCAATTGAAAAAGAAGATAATCAAATAATGTGTACGATGTGTCATCGCTGAGCAGCGGTAAAAATAGAAAAGTTTACAAAATCTCGTGGTTTATCACATTTGCTAGCTTTCGAGAGAAATTATTCACTTGCGTCAATCATCCCGACGATCCACACACGATGTTGACATTTAGCACAAAGTTTATTCGAAGTCTATTGTACAGTATATTCACATTTATCGCAAAATTAACTCGGAGCTACAAAGTTAGCGCGAAGTTGACTCGAATGTTTTTTTCTCTCTCCACGGACTTTATGCCTTGTTCACGAAGAAATCTGTCTCGAAAAGACCAATCAAATTCGGGTGGTCATAGCAAATTTATTGTTTAGGGTGGTCATAGCAAATTTATCTACAGAGCTGTAAAGGAAACAGTCCCGTCGCCACGGGGGCTTTGGTGGACGTATCCCTTCAAACAAAGCTCCAAGCCCTCCCAAATGGAAATATGAAACACTGTAAATCGGTGGAATTTTTGTCAGATTTGAATGTCAATCTCCCCCCTGCACAAACGTAAAGCCCCCCTATTGACGACTTTCTGGCGACGGTTCTGAAGGGAATCAAAAACATAATTGTTGTCTAACAAATCATTTTAATACGATACACCAGCATAAAAAATAGAAAGCTACAAGTAAAGCAGAACTTTCGACACTCATATCATATTTGAGAAAAAATATTTAGTTAAGATCGGTGTTTCTTTACCGAGATGCTGCCGAGTTTGTTCACGGCTGCAGCAAGACCACTGCGGCACAAACTAAGCGCACACCACTGCTTGATGAAAGGCGTTACGAGAGGGGCACCAGTTTGCAATTTGTTTAAAAAGTTGTTGCAAGTCTCCAATAGCCTGAAAAAAGTGCAACGAGTTGGGAAAAGGTGAAAAATCGTGTCTAAAACAAACACAGATATAAACGATGAAAAAGCAACAACTCACATGGCAGTGTAAATTAATCACATACCTCCTTATTACTTCTCGCACAGAACGAGTGTATGATTTTGCAAACCACACAAATATTAAGTGATGCAAAATGTGCTAAATGATTGACGCGAAATCATTTGAGGAGTGATGTGGAAATGCAGTTTTTCACACTAAACAATACGGAAAATTCTCTTGGCTCGTTCCTGTTGTCGCTTGAAACGTTAGACGCACATTTGACCAGCACTGCCGCAGTAAGTCAAGCACGAGGATGTAGAATTGAACCAGTTGCAGCAATTCAACATCACACTGCTAGCATTCCTGCACACACAAAAGAACATTTCGGAGTGAGATGCGATAACGAAAAAATGCTTAACAAATGATCGCACCTTATTCACCCACGGAATATTCGCGAGCAAAGCTGGAGTATTAATGATATTTTGAGCTGGAATCGCATATATTTAATTTATTAAGGTCATCTCCTCGAAACTGTGTGTTCATTGCTTTATTGTTTGTACCGTGTTCACGTACAGAAATTCGCGAAAGCAGCAGTCAGAATCATTATGAAAGTAGTGCGTGGCAAGCTGATTCCTCGAAGGCTTAGCAGCCAAACCTGGAGGTTTTCAATCATACTGAAGAAATATCAGAAATTTAAACAGCAGTTTGATATGTCTATCGAGTCAGGGGGGATACAGTCAGCAACGTTAAGTGGGTCGATTTCAGAAATCGTTGGTAGTTAAGTCTCATAACGGCTTCGCTACTGTAAAAGAGATGACGTTTACCTCACAACACATGCTGTGACAAAACAATGGACGACAAAATGGCCTTTTATCGCGAATGTTGCTTTCCGAATTGCACAAAGTCACTGTGAAGAAAGTTACTTCAGTGGATTTTAGGGGGATCTCCCCAATCGCCCCCCCCCAGATCCGCCCTGTGTCGAGTTATTTTTATCCTATGTCTTTGCAACGAATATGACAAACATACGAGCCTGATGACATTCAGGTGATCGCTAAAGTTTGACACCTGCCGAAATTCTGTTGAGAGCAATCACAGTATCAGACAAAACAATTGTTGGCGTTATGTTGTCAGTAGTAGAGCAACCCGTTGAGATAGACGAAAATTGTACGGGTCTTGTGGAAGTAAATTAGAAACCACAATAATCTGAGGGTCTAATTCTGAGCGATGGGAAAATGTGTTATTTTGTGACAAAAATGTATATAATCAATGTTGATGAAGCATAAATCTAGCAATCAACTGTTCGTCTATATGCCTTCGTATAGCAAAACGTTCATTTCATAAGGGGAAGGCGTATAGTTGTTTTTCCGTGAGGTTCCGCAACATTTAGTTTTGGAAGGCACATATTTCTTGAGAAACTTGGTCGTTAAGCATTTATTTCTTTGGTGAGAATCACTGTAGGGGTGGTTGCCTGTGATAGTCATTATTTTTAGCGATTCTTCAACTTGATGATGCTTTGCAAAAGCAATTTATTTCAAACGTAGCAGTGATTGTAGTGTTCTCAGGAGCATATGTTTAACGCCCACGCTTCTACTTGCGTTCTCTTCCGTGGCTTTTGATGCAGTGATAAACGCTATCTCTCAAACAACTGCGGTAAAAAATATTTATTTTGAAGAACCTCAACGCAAAACTGTTTAACTGTATAGCCTAAACTTTTTTGGCTTCCTTTTCTTTCTTTCCAAAACCATTTTCATTCAACTTTCAGCTACGTCACCTCGTTGCCTTGATAATGAACTCGTATGCAGTTTGCCTGTATATTTTACGATGTTGAACAGAAACCGCTCAGTTTCAATCGTTTCGAGACCTTTCTGACATAAGATGAAACAAGCCATTGCCATGTACAATTATGTTTCTAGTTCCATGACAGACGACAGGTTTTTAGTTGCATGGCACTGCTTCATTCTCGCATTCACAGTATGTGTTGGGACAAACATTGTTTTTTTTTTGAAGAATCGTGGTGATTTTGCTTTTTTGTGCGAAAATGACCTTCGCTACAAAAAACATTATATAATGACTTATAAAGAAGAACATAAACTTCTAATCACAATAGATAAATCACAAATACGCTGAGGATTGCTATTACGTAAAGTCCAGCTGTTGTTTTACAGTGCGTCATGGACGTTAAACCATGACCAACATTTGCCCGCATCACTCCAGTCAAGTATCAACACCTTTCGCTTGCCTGGGTTTCGGTTTAAGCCTCGGTCTCAGTAAGACGTTTCATAGTGAAAAGATGAAATCTGATCCAAAGTAAACAGCTTTTGTTGGTTAAAGTGCATAAATTTAACTTTTTGAAGTATTGGGATAAAATTTCACTAAAATTCCAATGTTTAAAGTGGAATATAATGCAGTTCAGTGTAAATCTTGAAAGGTTTAATTGACGTCAGCAACCATTCAGGAACCGAGCACTGGAGTTATAACACGTCCGAAATAGTGTAATTCATTTTGTAGAGGCGTCTGCAAAAAACTTCAGCAGCATGTTTTCATAATACAGATACTCAAAAAAAGATGGAAGAAACTTACGCAGATTCACTGGCCCGTGAGCAGCATTCAAGCAGTCGAGATGGAACGGTGTTGGTCCAGTTAGGTGCGACCCATATATTGCTGCAAACTATGGGTCGTGGCACGTACAGGAAACCTTGAAACATGTGTGTAACGAAAATAATTTGTTGAGATTGAACGAGACGATAAGGGCAAACATGGCATTGGAAGAATGTTTTCCAGGGTGGTCAGTGGTGGATTTTTCCAGCGGTAGCCAAAATGATTTTTCCAGGTGGGGGCAAAAGTGGTGGAATTTTATTTTACCCACACGAAACTATGAAAACAACCTCTTTTGTTGACCAATTTTTAGGAAAATGTCATATTTCGAGATGCACGCGACAAGGTTCCTGTTTCCCCCCATCCGACGCCTATGAAGGCAAACATCCTGCTGCAAACGTGTTACCATGTGAGCCTAGTCTGCTTTCTGCCCGTTGTGAAACTTTATTTGGCCGATTTCATAGCTTTACTTAGTTTATGCAAAATGCGTCCCGTATGTATTTCGCTTTACGTCATGATTTGCAATGTTTCTGTAACGAGTACGCCTGAATAAAAAATGTGTTGTGTGGGCAGGGTTTTGTATTCATTTTCCGAAAAAATGGCGATGCAACGCAAAGAGTTACAGTTTTTAATTTATATAATTTTTTTGCAGTATGGTTTGGTTGTATTGTCTTCGAAACTAACTTCCATTGTTAAAACTTTTTGTTCGGGGTATCAACATCGCTTATAACAATTTTATTGCCGCTGTGATGAATGTGCTTCTCGCCTGCCCGGAGATTGAGTATCTTTTTCGCAAAAACATGGACTGCAGTTGGCAAGCGCTCGTTCAATATTGCAAAAGCAGATCCGAGCGTTGTAACAGCTTTTACGTGTGTTGGAGCACTTTCCCTAACCGCATTGCTGACAGGCGTCAAGGGTGGTCCCTCTAAGGTGGGCAACTGGGCAACTGCGATGCAGTACCACCAGACAATTTGCGTGGTGCTATTCTCATTCTCGCGCACTTCCAACTTAATACGGTATATATCGCATATCCCTTTGAAAGTTGGGAACGCTTCACTCTTTGTGTGTCTGCATGGTTGCGCAGTTGCATGTGCTTCGTGCGCAATAAAGCAAACAATTGCTCAATGTAGATTTTTCTTAGAGGGAACACTGGGCGTCACTTGTACAAAAAATTTGACTTTAATCTCACGCGTTAACAACTGCTTTTTCAATGAAATGCTGGATTTAAAACAGGGGTGCCCAAAGTTTTCTAAGCATGGGCCGCATTTCGATATTCGTAAGTCTTGGCGGGCCGCAGTAAATATTCAGTAAATTTTGTCCGTACGTTTCGGCTCAAGTTTTAAGATTGCATAGTGTAGGGCAGACATGTACAACCTGCGGCCACACTGCGGACCGCCGCGTTGTTTGGTGCGGCCCGCATTGTGTTGTTCATGGTCTTGAAATGACATTTCAAACGAATTATATTTTCAATTTTTCGTGCCACTCATTTCACAATCATTTACTACACGCTTTTGCCGCCTGGCTTTAGCGCTTGTTCAGAGGTTTGCAGTCTTTGAAGTTCACAAACAGACCTATAACATTTTTTTAATTACCTGAGAACCATAGACCACGAAGCGAATACAACTTTTCGCGCCATTTGTAATTGTCGCACGACAGCGCAGATTAAGCTCTCTGTGATGTAAATTTTCTTTCTTTGTGATTCAAATGCGAGGCTTCAAGAGGCTTTACTGTGTATAATTGTTGGAACAATTCGTTAAGACTTGGCAGGCAGTTGTTCTTGCGAACTGAGCACTATTAGTTTTAACTTTAGTTTGAGTAGTGTTGTTAGAAAGGATTTCAGTTGATTCGTCTGACATCATTAACTCGATTTTTGATGCTGGTATTTGTGGCTTTGCAAGTGTTGGGATTGAGAATGTAGGGAGAGAGTTATGAAAATGCGCAGCAGGGCAAAGTTAAGAGGATGTTGAAATGGTTGGCAATCAATGATTATATCATTATTTGTTTTGCGGTTCATAAAAGCAGTTTGTCTCAAAATAGGCAATTTTATGCGAAGCATTTCTTGTTTAAATAAACGAAAAATTCTTGAAGTGCGGATGTTAACGACGAGTGGTTTGTGAAGTATTTTTTGTTCAACAAAATGAAAGGGCACTTTGCTTGACTTGCTGAAACAACGCTGTTTGGCGAAACAACACAATTAAGATTTACTTCTTCGCTTTTCAGGACGACATTTTTTGCCTCGTAATATTCACCTGGCACCAACCTGTGAATGCCAGTAGCTACAGCGTTTGGATTCATTTGCGCTCAACTTCACCGTGTTCTGCTATACGATGTTGTTTATGACATGTTAGTTAGCAAAACGATCGAAGGCAAGACTATGGAACAGCGCAAGCAATAATTTGGATCCTAGTTATCGTACTGCTAAAGTGGATTTTGAAATTAGTTATCTAGTACTTGGGTTGAAATATCCAGAAACGATTAGAAGCTTTATCACTGGCAGTGGAATTTTTGTGCCAGAAAAGGCACAGCATATTGCACCATGAAGGCGATTCCTCATCTTAAAAACGTCTACAAATTTTGAAATCGTTGTAAACATACGAAGTATGACAGCGGGTGACTCAAAGTGGTGAAAACTCTGTCGAAAATTAACTGGATTAAAATTTTACATTTAAAAGATTAAAAGTCAATTTTTCTCTGAAAGCGCTACAGCCAATCTCTTATGTTTAGACGAAATCATGGTATTCCGGATTAAGAAAACAATCTTGCTAAGTCTTGATTACCAGGTTAAATTAAGATGGTTTGTCCAAATACACTTATTGCAAAACATCAACATCAGGGCATATATACAGGTGAAAATAAAATAGCACAGCCAAAATACAATACATCTGCAAAAAATATACGGAATAATGCTACTGACCAGCAACACAAGCGTTGAGAATGCTGACGAAGACTCCAGCAACCAGAGCGCGGATGACTATTTTCGTCATGTCGGATTGTCGTTGCGGTGCCATGCTACCTACAATTTGCAGTTGATCAACAAAATACATTCAAGAGGATAGCGAGTGAGCACAAGAAAATCGCATGTAACAAAAGCAAGCATACAAATGAAACTTGTCTGTTCACTTGCCATGTTTCTTGGCATAGGCGTACGGGAAGGCATTTTACTGGGGGGGCGGAAAAAATTTGCCCCGAAAATAACAATTTTCCCTGAAAGTAACTTTTTTTAGTTTGATCCGAATGGGGCCTGAAACCTCTTGCAAATCTGTTTTATACAGTTGAATTCGTTTATAACGGCTTCGTCTGTAACGTCAATTCGCTTACAACGTTACATTTTGTTCGGTCCCGATTTGTTCGGTCCCGCCCCGCCCCCGCCCACGCCTCGTACGCCACTGAGCACGAGTGAGTCTATAGCAATGCTTCAACAAGTTTAAAAAGTCCATTATTAGTTGGAGTGTGACCAATGTGCCTGAGTGTCAATCTACACTTATGCAAGCTTCTTTTCATGCAATATAAAATAACGTGGCTTGTTACAGTAGAATACATCTATGCAGGCTTGTGGCAATACGTCTTAATCGTTAAGGTTTAGTTCTGACATCTGAGTGAATACTGAGTGCAAAGCTATATTTGCTGTGGCGAGTTTTCATAATTCGTCTGGTCAATTTTGCAAAACCTGCTTGATGTTCTAATTGTAGCAAGTTTGCCCGAAGACGTGTCCACATACAAGTCCACTTACTTTTCCGGTTTGTGTAGCAAGGTTTTATTGATCGCTTTGGACGAGATCCCAGACGTTTGCAGCTCTTGTTTCTAAGTCAGAGTTTCTCAAACGGGGCCCTCGTCCCCCTTGGGGGCCACGTAACTGTTCTCTGGGTGCCACGTGCAGAGGCCGAGCAGGAGCCACGAGCAGAGGTCAAAACTAGATATTTTTATTGATGAACAGGGGGCCACAACAAGTGTTGAGAGTCTTGTGAAGGGGGCCAAGGCTCGTGAAAGTTTGAGAACCATTGTTCTAAGCGGTACTGACAAGTCTTGCTAGCTGATCTGGCAATCAGGGGAGATCAACAGGGCAATTCCTTCGCGAAAGTTTCAAAAACATATTCAGTTGTTAATTCAGTTGAATATATCAGCTGGGTGCGGGGGCCCTGCTTGCTAAGTAAAATAAAGTCATGATTTGTGTTTTCGTTGAAAACCATGGCAATCCAATGCTTCTTTCTTTACAGATCATTGCAATACTTACTCGAAAAGAAATGCCCTGTGTTGAAAATCTGTTGATTGCGCACTATGTAAGTTGTCGTAATACCAATATACCTGGCTATTGGTGCCAACGAAGCGTTTTTTGTGACTGTTACCGTAACATGGGGCATTTCCTTTGTAGTGTAGAAAGGATAAAGCGTTTTCTGAACATCCATTTGCATTGCATCGTCAGCAATGTTCCTTATAAGGTGCGCAAGTACTCAGCACCACCGAACTGTTGCGCAGTGAAATCGCATTCTCGCGCGCTTGCAACATTCTAAAGCAATGGAAACTCTACCGAAAACAAGGAGCTATTTGAATGAAATGTGTTTTGTTGGTATTTTGATAAGATTGTAATTAAATATGTAATTCACAAAGTTTGTAATTCATTGAAAACTCCACTTACTCAGCTCTAAAATAATCATACTCACTAAAACAGCGTTTCTTAACCTTTTTCTACCTCAGCACCCCTTTTAGTCACGACTAAGCAGTCCAGCACCCCCTTCCATTG
>Ga0210059_1015296_pt1 | contig 11224 bp, 6 predicted proteins | sample Ectturendosymbi2_FD_188042 | JGI IMG/M metagenome (GOLD analysis project Ga0210059, IMG submission 188042) | Ecteinascidia turbinata endosymbiont from Florida, USA - Sample 2 (SPAdes) (version 2) | ecosystem: Host-associated > Tunicates > Ascidians > Unclassified | place: Key West, Florida... | reverse complement strand
GCGTGCCTTACTTAATCTACGTTCTTTCGAGTCCGTTGATTGGCAATCCTACACAGTACATTAGTTAGTGCGCTGCCTCTCTTACGCCATTCTATGATTGCGTTCGAACCTTCTACAATTTGATTGTCACTTGCTCTTCGCTACCGTTCGTGTTTGTGCTGTATTTAACGAAAAATACAACACTAACATTCTAACTTTATTTTTCCTAAGGAAAATAAGGATAGAAAACTATGAGGAGCGCGAGAGATTTCTCTTGAGTTACTGTCGAAATATCAACTATCATGGAGTTTCGTTTTGGCGCGTTAACTTTGATAATAAATTTTCTGATGCGGGCCATTTCGAATGTTCACGCGGGCCGCATTGGACCCACGAGCCGCAGGTTCCCCACCCCTGGTTTAAATTGTTGATGTCGAATGCGGTTGCTGCTCTTTGGAACTTCAGCGTTTCATTACTCAACGTTAAACTTTCATGTTGACGTACAGTGTTGCCCTCCCGTAATCTGCATAGTAACACGCGAAGGAAATTACATTGACGAATGCGATTGTCAATTCTTCCAGGGAAATACTTCGGTAGTGGAGCACTAACCTAACTGCCTTTTTGTGACAATAGTTTTTCTTAAAAATATATTGCTTTTTTGATTACTTACCAGTTTCACTTTACAGCTGTTTCGATTTCCTCTGCTTTACCTGATATTTCAAAGCGTGTCTTTCAAACAGTCTCCAGAGAAAACTTGGCAAGAGACTTCCAAGAACAAGAGTCAGGAGCAAGTCATTCGACTGACTGTCGAACGTTTTACGGTGCCTGAAATTTTATTTCATCCTTCGGACGTGGGTATATCACAGATGGGTTTGGCCGAGGCGATCATGTATTCCGTGTCGAAATGTCCGAAAGGTAAGAGTGACTCGTATTGGTTGCTGATTTTTGTGTGCCGCTAGGGCTAGACCACGACAAAGTAACTAGTTTTCATGACCAGGGTGCATATAAGTTGTTTGGTGATCGCCAGAAACAGGAGTCGTGCGTCACGACGGATTGAAGGTGCTATGTCGTGCGTAATGCGAAACTTCCAAACGAACCGTTTGCTAAACATAAATCTAGATAAAATCGAAGTTCGATAAAATCGCAGCTGTTTTATGTGAAAAAGGAGCCGAAACGGCCGTAGATGTGATGGTGAGGCTGTTGGGAACTGATGTTTCCCAAAAGTCAGTTACTCTCAACGTTCATTAGCCTGTTCAGTGGTTGCACTCCTGGTTGAATTATGATTGATGTTTCTTTCTTTGTATTTTTAAAGAATACCAACCACACATGCTGCGAAATATCTTGTTAATCGGCGGAAATTGTTTATTCCTCAATTTCGTACAACGGCTCGAGAAAGATGTGCGACTGCTAGCCCCAGATGAATATGAAGTGTTCATAACTTTGCCGGAAGAGTAAGTTAATTTGATCTCACTTTCACGGAAGATTGTGTCGCAAGAATCGTATAACACGTTGATCGTTGTTGGCTTGTGCTCGATGTGCTAATTTTTCTAAGGTGTCTATGCTATTTTTTAACCAATTCATGTTTCAACGCTTTCTCGAGAAACCACAGTTGTGAATTTTCCCGCTAGTTGCCGGCTCAATCTAAATGCAGGGTGGGGAACCGGGTGGCCCTGTCACACACACTTTTGAGAGTATTGGAATTAGTAGTATGTAATAACAGTACCCAGTACAATGGTAATACTACCGTCAAGTCCGCACAAGAAAATTTCTTACTACTTACCTAAAATAATAGGTTTTTGGGCTAATTCCCATCGGAGTCACACATTCGAAATTTTTTAACTACTTGAATTGAAAGCACCGAAATGTCCAATTTACTCAATAAAATCTAGTTTACTATAAGTAAAGTGATTCGCGACTGTAAATTGCAATACAATAAATTTTTAAGCTATCTGTAAGCAGAGCTAAGGTGCAGTCAAAGCAGAGGATGGAAAGGATAACGCAACCTTTTCTCTGAAGGATCAATGTAAAGCTAGGCTGTCTGGAAACATTAATATCAATGCACTACAAACTGAGGTTAAGCTCCTAAAGGGTTTACCTGTGACATCTTCCATGCAATAATGCATTTCCAGTCTATCAGACCTATGCAAAGTCTCACTCCTATTACAGAAGTTTATCAAAAACTTTGAGCTTATATATGACCATTCCAGTGTCTGCTGCCACAACAGAGGTCTTTTTCAAGGCCTCAGACAAGTCAAGAATTATTTAACCAACAGATTAACCCAAGAACACTTGAACTGCAGGATGTTCATGTACATCCACAAACTTGGTCAATCAAGTTGATTTCCGTTCAGTATGCCCAGACTTTATTACTGTCAGTGATCGCCGCACTAGAGTTTTTGGTAAGAAATTCATCGTATAGATCCTAGGTACTTAAAATTAGGTGTTTACTGCAAGTGTGTGTGTAGGATGTAGGGTAGCTTCAATTTTTTAAGGTAGCGTAGCTAAAAAGTGAAGCTGTTTCCAGCTTCAAGTTTTTAAGATGTGGGGCATGTCCCTTTTTCAACATATTGATGTTTTATATGTAGGATAGGTATGTGTTTTTTTTAAATGATACAGTCTGTTTTCTTTGTATTCATCTCAATTTTGTGAAATCCATTGATCTGCTCGTTTTTTTTTCATGTGATGTTTGTTGTAAGCCAAGCAAGGCCCTTCACAATGATTGTGTATTTTGAAAGTATATTGTTCTGTTGCAGTCAAGCACACTCAATATGTTTGTTACAATTGTGCAGAACTGAATATATGAAACCAGTTGATATGAAAGCTTTTGAAACTGGCCTTATCAGATAATCAACATTAAAGTATTGGAAACCTACTTCTGCGTTTCTACACGTTTGTTTCGATGCACTTTAAGTTGAAAAATATTGCGTATGTTCCGTGTATAAAGTTGGGAGTATCCTTACTTTGTACTCGGCTTTGGCTTGTACCTACCCTCTTTGAAAAAGCTTCCTTCATTGCTGCCTAAATGTTGCGAATGTGGCATCGCTATTAGAAAAAATGCCTTCTCTCCCACCTGCTGTTATCGCAGTGGGTCGTACTTCACTTTGGAGTGCGGCATACCGTTCGGTGATCGTGCTTTGCTCACGCTCTACAGGAAAATGTTTGTTGTGTTTCAGTCCGATGACCTACGCTTGCATGGGCGGCGTTACATTGGCTAATTCCAAACGAATTGATTCGCAATGGATGTCCATAAATGAATACCGAGAAGGCGGGCAAGCGGCCTGCCGCAAGCACTTTCCGGACATCTGAAAACCATTTCTGTGAGAAGATGCTGCGAGCAATATTCGGCGCTTTTGCTGCAGGGATTGGAAGCGAGTATTCACTCGAAGAGAAGTGAGGAAAGAAGGACTCGAGCATTCTAGAGCTGCAAGGGCTTTACTTACGTGAACGATTGTCTAACTAGACCCAAATGCAACTTTTTGCATCAAGTTTTGCGAGTGAAATGTATGTCTGCTGTAGTGTTTGGCAGCTGCGTGGTCGTGCATCAGGTCAATTGCATTTGATGTCACAGTTGCGCAGCAAGTCACGCATTGAAACAACCCTGCTCAGGACAACTGGGTAGGACACTACTCGGGGCTTGTTTTTTTTGTTGATTTCATATGCAGGTATTCAGATAAATGTTAGAAACTTGTGTTTCCATGACTTCCTGATTTTCAGAGACAAATGTAATGGTTTCAGAGTTATTTTGCAAAACCGTCCCTGAAAGCTTATGAATAGAAAATTGGGTACTATAGTACCCAGGGTTTCCTGATGTGTAGTAAATTGTGTGCACCCTACTACCTTAGACTTTCAATGTGATTTTCAGTCAGTTTTTTAAGGTGTTTTAGGGACCCGATTCGGGTTACAAGTAGCACATATAAGCTCGTAATCACCCGGTGGTCTGCGGAATCGCGGGGGTCTCGCAGGGGCAACTGTGTCGTTGACAGCAGGCGGTGCACTCTGTCTTGCAACGACACTAGTGTGGGAGGATGGGTTAGGCACAACGTCGCGTGTTAAAGTACGATGAGGACGAATATGAACACGGTTACGCTTGTACAAGACACCCAGTGACGATCTGATGAGATATGTACGAGTACCAAATTTCCGGACTATTTGACCCTTTTGCCACCCCTCCTTGGAACTTCGAAACATAAATGCAATCGCCAACACAGTGGCTGCAAAGGTCGAGCACGTTTGTCATAATGCTTTTTAACGGCGATCTGGCGCTCGCGACGTTTGCTCAAATCTACGTTGTGGCAAGATTTGGGCAGGGTAGGTAAAAGATAGCGCGTCACTCTGCCAAACATAGTCTCAGTTGGGCTTTGACGAATGTGCACTCCAGCTGATAGCTCTGATAAAATCCAACTGATGTACAGTATTAGCGTGATTAGTCTTTCTTTGAAAACACCTCTACAAACAAGATTGGAAATCTTTATTTATAAAACTTCTGCATCGACCCGATGACCTCATTGATTTCACACTAAACTGTCCCCCCCCTAAATTTTACAACAAAATTGCGCCCATGAGTACAAGTCATACAGTGAGACAAATGTAACCCCACACGCTTTTCAACAAGTTTCAGATTTGAAGGTTTTTCCTGAATGCTTCGGCGGGCCATATGCGGCCCGCGGACCGTAGTTGGGCCACACTGGCCTACAGTATCCCCAGGCAAACGTAAAGCTAACACGATGTGAACATAGTATGCTGTTTCTGTCACCAGGCATAGTCCCCTGGCTACAAACATAGCTCCACTGGTGTGATAACAATACGCTATTTATTGTTGACGTTTCGAGAGTCATGCAACCTCTCTTCAGAAGAGAGGCAAGAAATAAAATCAAAGAGTAGACAGACTGCATTTATGAAAATTTTCAGAATTAGAATATAAGATTTTAATGATTAGAATATAAAATTTCATCTTTATTCCTTGAAAGTTTCTGCAAATATCAAAATTACTGTGCAATATTTTGATATTTCGGGGGGGCAAATGCACCCCCTGGTTGTGCGCCTGTATTCTTATAAATCAACAAATGTTTCGTAAATATATTGTTTTTCATCATTGACAAAATGTCTATGCGGCCGAATGAAATGCCTTCGCGGGCCGGATAGAATGGCTTCACGGGCCGTAGCTTGGAGACCCCTGATCTGCTGTATCTTTGTTTTGCTTTTTCATCCGAAACTGGGCACAAGTGTCTCATTTTTCCATTTAGCTTCTTAAAAAACATAAAAAATAAAGCTGTTAAATCTAATAGGATCACTTTTAACCATTTTCTCTGGAAGAATCTTATCAGCATTTATACAACTTAGGACTTTCCACATCTTTTCTCTGAGTAAGTATATTCAATGCTGTCCAGCACGGTTCTACAGTACATCGACCTGTCAAGTGACGAGCATCGAGCTGGTCACTGAAACCTAACTGAATGCAGAGTTTCCACTGGACTGAAACAGCCGGCACTGGTACAAACAACCTACGCAACCGGAAAAATGAATTTGGGGGCGGTATAACTATATTGAGATGATTTTTATAAATTTTTTATGAACCAAACACTGGTTTAAATCTTATACAAAAATCCGCCAAACGCAAAATTTACCCGCCAACCAAATAAAAAAATTGCCAAATTTGGCAGAAAAACAGCACATCTGGCAACACTGGGCATGCCACAAAATGCCTGCCACCGTAATTTGAAGTTAAGACGTGAAGATTCGTTGCCATGTTATCGTTACGTAATAAAGTCAAACAGTAAAACAATCAGGTAAGTTTCGCAGCTTGTCTCTGCAGACAGGCAAAGCAGTGGACATGAGCAGCATGGATGGGGAAACCTTTTTCAAAATGTCAAAATGACACCCTAAAATTTTGCAATGGCACCCTAAATTCTAAAAACCTAGATATGGTTTTGCTTTGTCTTGAAGTAAAATTTTTTCAGGAAAGCAAGTTTTCCTGCACGTGGAGATTGCAAAAGACGGTTGCGATGTTACAGGCCGGCACAATTTACTGGCGCAGAAGTTGGAAGCGAAAATTGTAAATTTGGTATCTGTGCATGGTCATGCGCACCGCTTCGTTTCGGCCTCTTACTATACTGCCGCAGATTTTTGCAATATGGTGTACGAAACTGCGAAAGCACTTTAATGCAATTATGGAAGTGCTTTACTGTTTGACCATTTCGATCGGCTTGCCTGGCGATGCATCAGTCTACAATGAAGACAAAAGGTCGGTAGTTGCAGCGCGCATACACAGTGGCGTAGCTAGAGTGTGCGCAGCTCGGGGCGGCCCTTGAGTTGGGCGCCCCCGAAGCCCATAAAAATACACATTGCACAGTGACGGGCTCTTAAGGCTTTGTATATATATTAACTAGTTTGTGCACCATCATAATATTACAGTACTTTCACATTCTCAAACATGATATGTTTTAAATACACACCAAAAAACTCAAACATCGTAAGTAACAGTTCAATGAATTTAAGCAAAAATGACACAAAGGGAAAAATAGTAAAAAAGTGTTAAAATTTAGGACCTTCTTTATTTTTGAAACAAAAACTACAATTTTCTACACAGTAACTTTTCTTGTCTTTTTGTTGACAAATTGCAATGTCAAAATTTATACTGTCTGTTAATTGTTACTCTATAGACAGTGTGGCAAGATTTCTCAACCGCAAGGTTAGATCTCAAGTAATTCTTGATCATTTTTAGTTTCGAAAAACTCCACTCACAGGTAGCAACACTAACGGCAATTGTGAGGAAAATCCGCAGTATTATTATATTTGGAACAGAGTTCCCAAGGTTATACTTTTGAATGGACTGCAGAAGTTCAAGGGGGCTTTCTTTTTCTACTGAACTGTACATCGGCCACATCGTACAACTGTGATGCAACTAACAACGTTCTTAATTGCACAACAATGAACAAGCGACGCAGCAACTATCAATTTTCTTTTTCGGCTATTAACTGCACTCAACCTCCTGTGCAACGAACTGGCCTACTTGTAATCTGAATGCAGCACGGTGATCTAAAAATTTTCATAATGACACATCAACATACTGAAGCAAGAAATCATTTCCCTAAAAAAACGAGGAACCTCAAGGAACCCCATTGCATGTTTTGCGGAACACTAGGGTACCACGGAACCCCTGTTGAAGAATACTGAGCTAGATTATATTTCTCCACACACACACGGAAATCCATTTTGATGAGAACAAATCCACACTACGCCTTTATTAGATTTACACATAAATGTTTTTTAGACCCAACAATGCGCTTTTACTCGCAGGCACAAAACTTAAGAGCACTTACAAAAGCTTAGAGCTCACCACAGCCACACATTTGCCCACAGTCATCCACCATACTCCTACTAAATTTTACAACGTCATAAGAACTGCGATCAAACGTCAACAACGACCCAACACTCGATCAATCAACCGTGTAGTGAATCAGTAAAACCTGACATCATGTGAGTGGATAAGCGTGTTGAGAACCGTGTTGCAGCTTCATGTAAAAAAAAACTATTGATACAACATCCCTGATACACGATTATTTATTGTTTAGCTAAGATAACAATCGCTAAATACACATGCCATAGGTTAAATTACTCAAAATCAAAAAGGTCCTTCAACTGCAAGTAGTGTCCCGACATTTGTGGCAGTCCCCTTCCAAAGAAGAAGACCACTACACGTTTAGGACAATTCCGCGAGAGCACTGATTAATAGGAAGTGTCCATGGCACGCCCAAGTTAACAATTAAGAAACTTAGACTCGCCGGTTTCGCTCGAACCGCTCAGTTTATCACAACAAAATTGTATTCACTCATGGTTTTATTAGTATAACTTTAAGCACTGCGATATTCATCACAACAGGGGTTTATATCAATAATCGTCAATTAAAGCACGTAGCATAAGTTACGGCAAACATCAGGGGTTAACAACAGGGGTTAAATACAAATTCAATTCTTTCATGGAGGAAGAGAGTAAGTTTTCCCTATTAGGCTGACCTGAAACAGTCTGCCTGAAAATTGGTTATAACCTGGATTTGTTCAGGTTCTAACCTTTCTGGGGTATTAGTTAGCTACAAGCGTGTCCTGGTTCACGAATTTGCCAGACCTCACTCGTTCGCCAACTGTTTCTTTTTAGTCTTGATCTAACCTAGCAGACTACCTGTAGGTTAAATGCTACTCCGAGGACAACCGTGAGCAAAACTGATCTTAGTGGTGCATTTTAGGTCGCGAGGAAAACACAACAGGTCGCGTCGTGGTCACGTGACGGCATATCGCGCGGTGTGTTCGCCACTCTAGTGGTCACGTGTTCGACGCGTAATTACGTTAAATCCGAAATCAAGGTTACGCTTCAGCGAGTATCATCTTTATCTGATTATTAGATCGGGAATATTGTTAATATTTTCGTATGGGATATTATTGCAAATGATTTCTATATTATTGCAGGTTACTCTCTTCCTGGGTGTGACTTACAATAAATGCGCAACGTACCAATTCACAATACATCAGATAGGTACACATGACAATGTTATAAAAGAGTTAATGTCTTTAGTCGTTATTTTAGTTTTCAGCTTCGTTTGGCTTGTCGTGAATTCGTCGGTAAACTTCTAAGTTGCTTTCTTCAATTATTTTTCTCCAGTAATCGAAGTCTTCTTTCGTTGTTGTTTCAGGATCATAAGACGTTTCATGTTGAGGAGCCAAGACGAACTCAACACATTAAAACCACTTTTATTTCAATACAGCCTTTGCAGTTTTATAGCCTACTACAGCATAGCCCGCAGTGCTGCCCCTATAAAAGTGCCGCCAAGGGCGGACCACACCCCTTAGCTACGTTGTGGTTAAAATTAACCCCAACATGCTTAAATCTGAACAATTATGTTTATTGTACATTGAACTTTAATGAAGTGAGTGTGAATGTTTTAACGTATGACATGTGAAGAAAAATATGGGACAAGAAAAACTAATAATTAAGGGCAAAGAAAATAATAGAAACCAGTCAAGCAAAACGGACTCTGCAAAGTTAATGCTACCCTCAGCATTTGGGCAAAAGACAGGAAGCGATACAAAAAGCAATTAGAATGGTTTTCCATGCACACAACCAGTCAAGAACGAAGTGCACAAACATGGAGACATTGCAATTACTTGAGGCATGTTACAGAAGACAAATCACTTTAAAACAGGCTTTCTCTTTTGTTGGATTGTCTAAAGTAACTATGAAAGACAAATCATTTAACACGCTGACTGAGGAAGAAGTATTTGCCTGTATAATGAATTGGATAATTAACAAGCTGAAAAGAGACACAAGACTGGACATAAGAACAAGAGTGGAAGGGAAAATTTATCAAGCAAAAATACACTTTGATGAAAGGAATATCAGGGTCAAAAAGCCAGTTATAATAGAAGAGGAAGAAGGATCAATGATGTATGACTGGCCAGACGAAGCAACATTCAACACTCTAACCGTGGATATGTTGACAAGAAGCATGATGTTGGCAGACAGAAATAATTATGACAAGAAGATTACAAACTGGACTGAAAATGCAGAAAATGTGAATCAATTGCTGAATGTTACCAATGTAACATTGACTGAGGAAGATCTGGAATTGGTTAATGAACTTTTGGACTGCTAAATGATAGGAAAACTAAAAAAATCCTTCACATGTCATAGAGAAACATTGTGTTCATTGATGTATGTAAATAAGTGATGTGTAACCAATTTGGTGAAATGTACCAATTTGGTGAAATGTACCAATTTGGTGAAATGTACCAATCGTGAGGGTATTTATAGGGGAAAAACGTACTAGTCCCCCAGTTGCGAATTTTTGATGCAATCGAAGGGCGAACTTGTGGGGCCTGGCAACTTCGGGAACCAGGATACACTTGTAGCTTACACTCAAGGGAGTTCTAGTCTGAAATTGGCCGACTTTCTAGGCACGAAGGTCTCGGCACTTTTGGTTTTAGTCTCAAAGTAGTTAAGGTTGTATGCTGATGAATAGTTAGACTTTATCACGAAGCTCCGTAACTCCATGTAGTAACGAAGTCTTGTCCAACTTCTATTTAACTTTCTATGCAGTAACGAAGTCCTGTCCAGCTTTTATTTAACTTTGTACTTTGACAAATTTCGACATATCAGATTCAACTAGGGAACAGAGTCCTGTCACAATTTTCTATGATTTTGGACTTTAACAAAATTTAGGGAAATCTAAAGTTAAAAAGGAAACAGAGTCCTGCCCAAATTTTCCATGATTTTGTACTTAGAAAAATCCCAGACAATGGGGGGTCACTAGGATCATGTTCACGTGCTCATATTCATTTATAGTCGTGTTGTATTGGTCGTGGTTCGATGTGTAATAAACTTGGATCCCCTCATAAATGGGTATAACGGTCCTGTCACTAGCAGCTAGGGTTGGTGACATTGACTATTTGCCTTAGGGTAGTGGTCTCTAATAGGATCAGCCTCGAGGACCCTGTTTAATAAAAGTTAAGATAAACATTAAATTTTAAAAGTGTTTAGTATAACTTGTTTTGCACCGAGTTTCTCGTGGACTAGGGCACTGAGCTAGGACATCGAGTCCATCGGGATTCGTCGGCCGCAAAAGCTACGCCACTGCACATGCAAAACAAGGTGGTTGTCGAGTGAGGCAACAGTGAGAGTCAGGAGTGAGATTTTAGCTTTTTGGGCCGCAGTGAAGCAACTGCCAGGAAATAAAAAAGATGCAACGGGTGTTGCTTTACTACGACTTGTTAAAACAAAATATTTCAACATTTTGCTTTCCTTTTGTCAACACTGACACCTCACCTGACAGAACTGAGCAAAGTTTTTCAGGTGAGATGTTTTGACTTTGTGTAGGTGAAAGCTTCCCTAGAACTGTGCATCAGTTAGCTCTCTGATGCCGCTGCTAAATCCGAGCTTAAAGCCAATTGCGAAAAGTTTGATAGTGAATTAGGGGAACTTAAAACGCTGGATGATTTGGCTGACTCATGTGTGTCAAGTGGCATTGTGTTTTGGAAGGGTGCCAACAGATTAGCAAATTGGTCGTCCCCATACACAAGGGAGACAGGAGTGAATGAACCAACTACCGCGGCATCTCTTTGGTAAGCCTCCCAAGAAGAGTGTACGTTAAGATGCCGCGAAAATAATCGAACCAAAGCTGAACGATACCCAATGTGGTTTTGTCGCCGCCGTAGCACGCCTGTTACTGGCCAACAAGTCACTGTATTCCTGTTCAGAAGAT
>Ga0210059_1015295_pt1 | contig 11225 bp, 6 predicted proteins | sample Ectturendosymbi2_FD_188042 | JGI IMG/M metagenome (GOLD analysis project Ga0210059, IMG submission 188042) | Ecteinascidia turbinata endosymbiont from Florida, USA - Sample 2 (SPAdes) (version 2) | ecosystem: Host-associated > Tunicates > Ascidians > Unclassified | place: Key West, Florida... | reverse complement strand
ACACGTAACACTAAAATTAATGAAAGTCAATCTTCCTGCTCATGAAGTTTACACAACACCCATTATGAATAAAAAAAGAAATCATTTGCTGTGATTGCTCCCCTTTGAATTTCATTCGCCAGGTGTGAAAAATGTGATTTCAACCCAGTTTCAAAGGCGTTTTTCATAAGAAGATTAACATCCTTGATTGAGTTTGTTTTTTTCATTTTATTTCGACAAGACCAGAAAATCTTTCCTCGCAAAGGAAAATTATTGGCACCCAATCAAAAACGTTAAATCGCTCATTGTGTGCGATTGCAGTATTCAGGAATGCTGAGAAGTGACACGCAAAAATCTGCTAAGAAAGCGACATTCACAGCGTAAAAATCGCTTACATTTTACACTTACAGCATTAGATTTTAGTGCATGGCAGGGGTGTACAAGTTTTCTATCAAATTTGAAAGTGTGTACCAATACAAAAAAGGTTGACAACCACTGATCTAACGTAAGGTGCAATGTTGGAACTAAATAAAAGTCTTATATTCGAGTTAAAGTATTTTATGACGCATAAATTAAGAATTTGTGAAACAGTGAAAGACGCAAAATCCTCAACACAGCTCGTTTCTTTTGAAAGGCGATGGCAGAAAGTTTTCAGCTTGGGAAGACCTTATTGATCATGGCTGATTGGCCACGAATTGGAAAAGACCGTCTCGTCTTATATAGTATCTCTGCTTATACTTGTTTAACAACTCTGTTTAAATCGGCGGCAAAATATTGGAACAGCACCGCCGGCCGTGGTTATCACGTTTTGTGGTGAAAATTCTGATATAATATTTTGTTTTTATAGTCAAAATGTAAAATTAAGTTCTTGAAATGGAATAGCTGGCATTGAAGTTGCAAAAAAGACAAAATGTTTTTTCTCTTGACAAGAACTCTTTGATCAGTAAGGTTTCCTTTTACAGGGTACCTTTCCTTGTCTTTCAGGGTTGCTTGTCTACACGAAAACAGGATTTCAAAGAAAAGGGTAATTTGAATTTATACAACACGATATCTATTTTCTTTCAAAGCTCTTAGGTCAGATATTGTTACAACTTGAAATGTACGTAACGACCTGTCCGCTCAAGCATACAAAATCATCATTGAAAATACTGTAGATTTGCAGACGTGACAGCGCAGACAGCAGGAAGCAAAGCAGAAAAAACGTTTTATTTTTAGTGCCACCTAGCGGTACGTTTTTCGGGATTCGTGTGCCAGGATATGGTGTGAGTCTGCGCCTTCGTCGTAGCTAAGCGTTATCTTCGACAGATTTACATGTCAAGAGTTGGTGCTTGACGCACGAGTGCGTCAAGCACTGTGCGAGTTCAGTTGGGAAGCTGACATACCACAAGTCGTGTAAGCCTAGTGATAAAGTTAACGGACGAATGAAAAACTGAAATCTACGCTCAGCTTTCGTAAACTAACGCGCTGTACTTTAATTACTGAAAATGCAGTTTTTAGCAGGGAAGTTATAACAGTGCAGCTTTACAATTGCTTAACAGTATGCAGGTTTGCGCATTACTTATTGACTGGCAGACACTTTGTTTCTTAGAAAGTTCATTGTTATAACGCTTGTTATTTCAAAATCTTATCACAATGTGATTTTAAGAGTGATAAAAGTCTTCTCTTTCCATGAAGAAGTTTTGAAACAAAGTATGAACGTGTTGTTTAAAATTTTATTTTTAATAATAAGAAAAGCATTGGATTTGATTTCAAAAAATCTTAAATGCCTGCCTCATAAGACTGAAATACAGCTATTCGTAAAAAATCATTTTCAGCATCCTCACCAGACATGCAAAGTGTGCTGTATTAAAAGGTGTACCATATTGTGCAGTAGGAAGCTAAGTGAAATTTACAAGTTTTATTTTGTAGTTTATGGAGACTGATACCATTTTGCACTAAACAGAGCAATGTCACAAGATTTTTTGTGCAATTTCCATATATAATGTTGCTACATCGTGTACTCGCTAACAGCACTATACTCTGGAAAAGAGAGTTCTCGGTGTTCGCACACCTGTTCATGGTTATGCGTAAACAGAGTATCGACTTCCAAGAAAGCGCCGATTTAGGTTATGAAAACCATGGGAGAGCTCTGCTTCATGTCTGCGTCCGATTTTCCGATCACTCCAAACACTTCTATTTGCTTGCTTGCCGACGAGGCTATGTCAACAAACATTCCCATTCAAGAGGGTGTATGTAACAACAATTACAGTCGTAATGGAAACTACTGATATTTACACAGCTAACTTTAAGACAAAACAAAACCAGTTAAAGAATAGATGCGGTGCAGTTATTGAGTTTAGTCAATCGGCGTAAGAAGTGCAGGAAGTGACATATCTCAACTAATTTCCTTTGCTTTTCGTCGCAATTCACACCTTCGATTGAAAGGGTTGTTGACTGAACCGAACAGGTCAGACGCCAACCCTTGTACATAAAAGATGCGTTCAAATTAGCAAACGGGTCAGCACTGGATGAGACACACATTTAAAGGTTTCAATGCAATAAGATGGCATTTGTCTTGCGCTTCCTGAAACTGAACCGGGTGCACGTTTGCTTTTATTCCAAGGGACTAACTGATTTGAAGCGACTGAAGTAGATCAAGACTTTTGTTTTCAGACGAAAATAAAGAAAATCACTCTTTACCAAAGTAAACTCCAATCCTACTTCTAGACCCAACTTTTCCTCTTATGAACATTGCATCCTCGTGGATATTACTGAAAATCTGTTACATTTTTCCCTACACTTCAAGTTGAGCTATTGTTGTTTCCTAAAAATTTTAAAGCATAAAACCCTTCGTTGAAAATTTTTACATCTTCTACAAAACAATTTTCCATCTCAACTAAAAACTAAGAAGTGGACGACCTCATTTTTTCATTCTAGTGCTTAATGGATCTCTAGCGGGCAGTGGCGTAGCCAGGCAAAAAATTTGGGGGGCAAAATGTTTGATTTTAGGCGAATAACACTATTTTGTTTGGAAATACGCCTCTCAAAGCACAAAATGACTATATGTTCTAAAAATTTGGGGGAGCAATGGCCCCTCTGCCTCCCTGGCTGCGCCTATGCTAGCGGGACAAATTCACATTAACAAGATGAGCTTCCGCAGTCGAATTCATAGCAACAACGGAGTTTTAGAGATACAAACACTTAATGTGTTTGCTTAATATGTTAATGCTGTGCCTTCTCCAGCGGAGGATGTCACACATGTTAACTGTGTTGGGTTTCGAAACGTGTAGTAGTCAAGTTGCAAAGTTGCAGCCATCTTTACCTCATCGATCTTAGAAACGTGTAGTGTATTTTTATCATCTGGGTAGAATTTTAAAGATTTTAATGATGAAATTTGCTTCTAAAACGGCTTCTCAATAAAGAGAAAACGTAAACTTGGAAAATTACATTTTCTATAAAAGCAAAGAGCATACAAACTGATTCAGCGAAAGCGCACATGTTGTCAGATCTATATAAAATTTGAAAACTGTCGTTCATGTAGGCTACACGGGTTAGACTTCTTCCACACTCTGTATAAAAGCTGATGTCCACCAGCATTTATCTACTTACGATCTGGTTTTGACGGCTTAGTTGAGATTAGAGAAGGATTTACCCACGTTCCACTTAAGGAGATACTTCCAGAGTGAAATGTAAAAGTCTGAGAAGTGGTGCAAAAGCAACACAAAAACTAATGAGTTATTTTAAATCTTAGTTTTCCGTTTGCAGCGTTTTCGACACTTCCAAGTTTGTTATCACAGAAAAGTGGCTTTGATTGTCAAATAAGAGAGGGTCAGGTGTGCGGCCGCATTCCAAAGGTTTTGTCCGGACATTGTTGATGTAGATGCTACGTATTTTGCTTTTTCAACAGTTGGATTTATTGACAGGCACAAGGTGTTAAAGCGTTATATAGCTTCGCAATAGGGTTGAAAGCATATTGAGCAATTAATTACAGTCACAACTTTGCGAGTGGGAAATAACTCAAAATCTTATATGATATTCGGTTTTACTGAAATGAAAAAAGTGGAAATGATAGACTTCAAATGAGATATTTTTCATAAAAATGGTTCAGAAGTTGAAAGTAACTCTTAACAAATCAAAATACAGCGTCTTCATCACCGGCAGCAGACGCTATAGCAAGCGCAGAACAGTCAAAAAACAATGAGGAATTTTCAAAAAGTATGGGTGAAAGAAAATAATACCTCAAGGCAGATTAGCAAAACTTACAGAAAACAAGCATTCGGAAAGCAGTATCTACTGTAGTTTACATTTGAAAAAGCCAAAGTGGGTAACCAGGAGGCAGTAATACCGGTAAGCAGGCTGTGTATTATCCATGGGGCAGACATGACTAAGGTAGATAAGGCTCACTACCACCAAGGACAAGCGCTGGTGAAACCACTGTCGTTCTCTAGGGTCACCAATCATGTCAACTAGTCTTTTTGCAAGATTTTTCAAAAAAGAGGCGGCTGACGTTCCATAAGTTCCGGTTTTCTCAGTTGGAGCTGGTTGAATCTGAATATGTAGGTGTTTCAAGACGTCATTGTATTTTCTTCGATTTGCAGTCTCAGCATCTGTTCCAACGCTTGCCTGAAAGGCGCTCTTCAGAGGCGCGGAGCAAATGTGTCCACGACTGACGCGTGACACACCCGGTTGTGATCTCTGAGCTGTGGGCCCAGGCACAAACCGTCAAATCTTTTATTGCCTACCATCAATCCGACAGGTTCAAGCAAGGATTGATTATGATGCGAGTTAATGATCTTTTGATAATAGCGTTTATTGCTGAATGTCTGTGGAAGTGGCCTGCGTTCCTGGGGCAAGAGAATCCATGGAGCCCTTGGTCGTCAACGATTCTATCTCATCGACATACTGCTGTTTGATAAACTGTGGCACCATTCCGGAGTGCAAAAGCAGTGCGAAGCTTATCAGGGCAAAGCAGTTCGCCGACGTTGGAACTGGGAAGGATTCCGACCAAGCAGCAATGTGGCTCTCTTGTACTAAGAGGAGACGACCTTTCTTCCATGGGTCAGAGGCACGTAGCAAAGTTTTGAGAGTCCCTGCACTGAAAACGAGGTCATCCCAGGGTAGCTGTAGGCCCACGCGTTCTGAAAACGATTTGTGTTGTGGGGAGAAAGCTAAAATGGTATCACTTACTTTTCAGTGAGAGGTTTCCTCGTTACCTCGTTAAAAGCGGGAAGCAAGCTTTTGGCAATGGCCTGACAGGCACAGGGTGAGGACAGGAAAATAGAAAAGATAGTGCTGTAGCAGTGCCGGATTAAGGTAGCGCGGGGCCCTAAGTTGAAAAATACACCTCAACACCTGCTAAATCATAACTTGTACGGGCAAGGCATCCGTGTTACTAGCTTTACTCTCTCCAGTTCGCATCGTGACATGACACTCTGAGTGTATCGTGATGACTGTTAATGTTGCCAGATGGTTGTGACCTACGTCTGCTAAATGGTATCACAAAAATCTGCTAGATTCCACTAAAAGTCTTGTCACAAATTTTCAGCTAAAATCTGCTGAAAACAGCGAAATTCTGTTAAAATCTGCTGGTTTTAAGGTGATTAAAAGAAATCTATAAAGTTATGCAGTATATCAATTTTTCGTCTTGTACTCGCTCCCAATGCGCATGGGCTCAAAAGGCGTGTCTTGATCACCACACGTTTCGGCCAACAGTTTTCTTTCAGTCAACATTTGAGCAACGTAACTGCAGCTTACCTCGTTTTTTATTACACACAGTTTTTGACGATTTCTTCCAAATGGTTGCGTGTTTTTATACAGTAGAACAATGCTCAACGCTAAACAATCCGAGCATAGCTTCAGCTCTACAACTTTCTATGTCTGGTCTTTGTAACTCAAAACTTTGTGTTACATTAGGGAGCGTGCAAAAAGATCTTTAGTCTTATCTGAGTGCTTTTGCTACCAGTTATGCCTTTCAAGCTCACAAAGTTTCGCTATGATTGCATTATTGCAAACTTCGCAAAAGGCTTTTATTGAATCAGCAGGGTAGGCACTGAGTCAAGTTTTGAATCTTGCAACCATATATGTCGAAACTTTTGTCAGCTTTGGTTTTCCAGGAAGTTTTTTACCAGACATTACTACTTACTAGCGTAGCTGAACCACTTGGAAATATCGTACCGTGGGATAAAAACATATTCTATCAATGTTGTCTTTTAACCAGGCCCGTAACCAGGGGGGTTACGCCCATCTAGAAATACTTTCGCCCTCCCTGGAAAAATGTGTTGGACATATTTTAAAGCTATTGGACATAGTTTAAAAATCTTTCCCCTCTCAGAAAACTCTTCGCCCCCTCCCTGGTGTCCCAAGCTCGTTACGGGCCTGCTTTTAACCAAACGCCATCACTAAGCATACAAGCAAATCATTTACGCTTCACCACGCCATCTAATTACTTGTTATTAGATGAAATTATCTGCTTGAAGCAGATTCGTTGGATCATCATAAAAATTCCCAGTAACTGTAGGCAGCTGGTTGTGCATTATCCTGGTGTTACCCAGTTAAAAACGTCATATAGAGAAGTATATTTTTTGATGAAGGTGTAAAAATTTTCATCTTGAAAAACTGTTGAAACAGATTATTGGTCAGGAATTGTTATCTGCTAAACCTGCCAAATATTTGATAAAATCCTGCTAGAAAATCAGCTAAATGCTAGATTGACAATTGTATAGCTAACAGTGAGAAAATCCTGCTAGATTTAGCAGCAAATCAGCTAAAATGACAACACTGCTGACCGCAATCTCATGCATTTGTTACGTAACTGTAAAAAAAGAATCAAACAATAATTTTTTGATACAGACAGCGTTCAATTCAAACTCTTCGTCTGCTAGCCTACTTACGGCAAATTTAGCAAAATACTGACTTCTTAGACTGAAAAATCTATATAATGTAATAAATAAGATTTATCACAGAAGACAGCGGTGCCCCCAAAAGCGCGGGGCCCGGAGCAATTGCTACATTTGCTACTATTGTTAATCGGGCACTGTACTGTAGTAGAGCGAAAGTCAAGGTCTCCATGTTGGATAGGAAAGATGCTTGTGACCAGCCTTCACCCACAAGGATAGAAAAAGTAAGTTTGTTTTTTTACGATACAGCATAGTAACGCGGAAGCAAACACTGCTAGATTTGCACGCGCAACCAGGACGCCGAAAAAACTCCAAAGTTGTCCAGTCGAAACGCCCCGAAACTTTGGTAATCTAACACAATGTCACAATATATAAACACATCAAAACCGTCGCAACGAAAAAATACAATGTACAAAGCACACAATTGATAAAAACAAGCAACGAAAGCATAACACTTCTGGAGAAGAGAGATGCAACCACTATAAGGCATATAGCTAAACATAGACGTACGGGAAGATATTTTACTGGGGGGGGCGGAAAAAATTTCCCCTGAAACTAACAATTTGCCCTAAAAACATACAATTTGTCCTGATGTCCTGAAACTAACTTTTTTAGTTCATTCCGATTGGCGTCTGAAACCTCTTGTAAATCTGTTCTATTCAGTTGAATTTGTTTAAAGCGGGTTCGTCTGTAACGTCAATTCGCCTATAATGTTGCATTTTGTTCGGTCCCGATGGCATCTTTTACATGCAATTTAATTCGCTTATAAAGTCCATTCGGCAATAACGTTCTTTATGCAATCCCGTAGAGGTGCCGTTATAGGCAAATTCTGTAGTTACCATGCTTGTTAACTCAAGGGGGTGAAGTTCCTTGCATGTTGTGTTCTCCCAGACAAGAAACTTTACAGTAATTGCCCTTACTGAAGCAAATATGTACGCGACTTCGAAGGCGCAACGCAATGTTTAAACTAAAGCGACGGTTCCGGATCGAACGTTCGGACTCCCTACACCTGCCTGTGTAATGGTAATTGCTGTGCGCTTGAGCAAGGCACATAAGACGCGCACTCAAAGGGGCTTACCGACAGTGGCGATTCTAAGGGGGCCCATGGCCCTCCCAGATTTTTGCTTGGCCCCCGTTTGGCCCCCCCAGTTTTTTTCCTAATTTTAAGATCTTTTGGTTGACATATGCAGGGTTGCCAAATGCGTTTTGTAAAAATACCGGCCAATTTGTCAACAGCGCCAGATCTAAGCTGTGTCGTAAATCGTAAGCAGCACAGGGAAAGGAGAGAGACAATCAGTATTGTTAGCCACAATTGATAATTTGCCCTATTTTGGCTGATTCGTTACATTTCGGTGTGTGTGTGACGTTTCAATCGAACCAACGATTGCGTCAACAGCAGCAAATAAACTTCGCTGAAGGATCTGTCCTGGCAAGATTCATTATTAGAGTCATCATTATTTGAGAAATTCTGCGTTAGTTCTTTTTGAAGTTACGGCAAATTATTTATTTTCATACTACCGACTTCAGACACTGATTTTCAAAAAACGGCTTTAACCTGCCTCTGCTAAATTAGCAGTAAAATACTGGCAAGGCCGGTGAAATACCGGCCATCTGACAACCCTAGATATGTGCAGTAGATAACTTTCGGCCAGCAATATTTTAAACGATAATTTAGAAACCCTCTAGCCTACATTCAATATTTCCCAAATGCACGATAAGCTGTGTTGTTGTTTTTGACGGTTGGGTAACGAGTTGTTTTATGAAGACACACACCAGGGGTTGCTTGGATCCTGCGTGAAATTTAGTCAGACCGCGGTCGTAGTGTTGAAAAACTCATTTCGAAACTGAGAAACAGTCACAGAAGTGGGAAGATTGATCTTTCGTTCATTTCAGTGTGAGATGGAACTGGATTATATAACTGTCAGCAGATTGCTGCTTGTCCCAGCAGCAAAAGGTTTTGAAAGCATTAAGAATTGGTTTCAGTTAATTTATCTCAATTTATCCTGGCTGTGGTATTGCATTTCGGCTGCCCAACTCTACCCACATGTCCTGCAACTTCATAGAATTTTGTACAGATTTTCTGTAATGATTCAGTAGCAATTCTTTCGCGTATTTCAGCTCTTTGCCCGGGAGGTCAAACATTTCCATCAGAAACACACTTGAAACAATTATTAAATCATATTCATTTAGTGAAAATGATTTAAAACGTGAAATAACTTCGGCAAGGAATTTGCTTCGGAAAGAGTCGAAGCTGCCTATATCGCTCGAAAATTTTTTGTCATTTATAGCTACTTGAAAAGCTGCGGTCGACTGTTACTGGTAGCTGGAACTCCGTCACCAGTGCTTCATGCGAGAAAAATTTTTCAAAAATGAAATTAGTGAAAACAATTCCCAGAAATTCCATTCCCAGTGAAAGATTGGGTAACACTGATATACTTTAAATTGAAAGGTATTAGCTGAAAAACAGATTTAGATGATTTCGTTGATTAATTTGGCAATCGACATGATAAACGAAGGATTAAGTTACGTTGAGGTGATGATGATATGAAATTTCAACGTAGTCTGCACCGGAATCTGTGTGAGAATTATATTGCTCATTGTCTATTTGTCTGAATATTTTTTGGTTTAGAGTTAGTGCGTGTTTCAGGTATGACAAGACAGTCATAAATCAACGCAGGGTTGAAAAGTCAGCTTTTGAGGACCAGTCAGAGGAAAATTCAGTGTGAATAATAAAATGAACGACATTGTTAGGAATATTCTGCAAAATAAGTTTTCCGCCTGCTGTTACATCTTGCTGTCAGGTACACGCCGATGCACACCTATCTGTGGCGCTGTTATGCTACCTAGGTGCAACTGGTGCCGAAACCTCACTGCTGTTAACTGCATACTGCATTGAATAGTCCTCACCCTCTTCACGCTGCACACTCGTAATAGTAGTTGCATAACATTGTTATGGTCACACCACAATCACAAAATGTCCAGAAGCTACCACAAAAACGAATTAGTCGGTAGTCACCAAACCGTTGGAAGCTGGTTCATTTTTATGTGCTTTGTAGTAAGAATATTTTGATGAAACTAGTTGGCTATCAACAGCTTACTTGTCTCTGTGTTTTAAGATGGAATTCGTGGTTCGCTTTCATGTGAATTGTTTTCACTTTCTGAAGCCAGGGCCTGCCTTAAGCCGATGCAGCTGCTTTGGGCCCCGCGCCATGGTGGTTGGATAGGTTGTTCATTTGTGCCGGATGTAATCCTTGCGCTAAAGAATTATAGAAACGGCTTTTAACTCTCATTGTTAGAACATAGTTATCTCGTTTGAAAAAACGATGATATTGCTCTAAGGATCTTTATCAAATGTGCTCGATCCTCATGCTAGGGCGTTATGTCTGCGCTCCCGCATGTTCCACTTTTTATGGATGGAACTTGGTTGTTACTGGTGTCCTTTAAGACTGCAGTAGACCTTCAGTTATTGCCAACCAGGTGCAATGATTCAACTCGCAATGAACTGGTTAAGGCGAGTGTCTGTCGTATTAACTTGGCATTTCTTCCGACGTAACGCTATTCAGTTCTCGAAATATCATTCTGTTGTGGAAAGTACTTGTTTGTTTGAGGGTCATCTGCATTTTGACAAAAGCCTGTAGTTTTGCTTCATGGAAGATTTTAACATAGACTATACAGATATTTTAACGTTTTGTCAAAATGAAATTAATTCTACCAAATTGAAACAAATGACCAAAGATGAGAAGTCGAACCCGTGAAGGCCAAAAATCTCCTACAAACCAGCGCAAAATTTTGTGAAGTGTTTACACTTAAATTGCCTCCTTTCTTTGTCCAAAATGGTTCCGCGTTATTTGTCGGTTGTGCAAAGACTTTTATAATATGCCGCCCCGCAAACCTTCATTGTGTTTTGTCTATTGGCGAGCGTGAAAAGGCAGAGAATCCATTACTTCAGATTCAGGTTCATAAACGTAACGGACACTTAAACCCAGCAGCTTAAACTAGGCAAGGCAAAAACTGTGAATGTTATCCAACACACTTGTTTCTGTTTGTCAATATATTATACGGGGCAATATGCTTTTATTCATCAATCAAGTATGCGTTTTATATATTGCGTTTGACAAGTGTTTGTATATCTGTGACGTCGTACAGTAGTTGCAAAATCTTTGCACATTACATTTCTAATTCACAAAGAACAGCTTGCATTCCAAGTGCATATACATTATGAATAATTATAAAATTGGGCTTTGGGGAACTTTGGGGGATGCGTGGATTGCTCTTACGTAAAGTATGTCTTTTTTCGTGTATTGCGTCATAAAGCGGATAATTGATCATGTGCCCACTCTTGTCGTCAAACAAGAGTGAAATAATTGCATT
>Ga0210059_1015294_pt1 | contig 11225 bp, 7 predicted proteins | sample Ectturendosymbi2_FD_188042 | JGI IMG/M metagenome (GOLD analysis project Ga0210059, IMG submission 188042) | Ecteinascidia turbinata endosymbiont from Florida, USA - Sample 2 (SPAdes) (version 2) | ecosystem: Host-associated > Tunicates > Ascidians > Unclassified | place: Key West, Florida... | reverse complement strand
CTTGCTCATTAAAAGCAAACACAAGTGATCGCAAGTGTCTTAAAATGTGTTAAACAGAGTTCGCTCAGAGAATTTCCGAAAAAAGTTTCAGAACAACAGTTGGCTTGTCGATGGACGTGAAGTATGAATGTGAAGCTGGGTAGATTTGAAGCATCCTTGACCGCAGACTAGGATAAAGTGATAGCCACCTGGTTACACTGTGAGAAAAAAGTTTTTGGTACTCAATATCACAAAGTCACGATAGTCTTTTCACTCGTTTTTGCAAACTGTGCGAATGCAACCACACGCATTACTCAGCTTCAAAGTAATTTAGTTCTTTTCGGAAAAAGGGATACTTCTGACGTATTTCTTCATTTTCTTAGCATTACTGATTAGCTATAGGCCTATTACTAGAAACTACTACACTAAGCTATGTGCAATACATTGACCACCGTATCATGGTTCATCAGCAAAGCTAGTACAGTATAATGGAGTCAGCAATCCGCACTCTAATGCCAAAGTCATTGAGATACTTAAGAAATATTTACCACTATTATGTATCGATTAATGTGAGTGAAAGCATTCCCGCCTTTCCAGCCGAGAGTTAACTCAACCAAAACATGTATTAATTAGACAACTTTCAGGCCCTCCCATAAACTAAGCTACGCCAACAGTTCGTATTTCGTTGCAGTTGAGTAGGGACAGCTTACTGTATGTAAATACAATATATCATAGACAATGACGTAACTGACGGGGGACAGAGGGGCGAATTACCCTCCCTGGCAACTAAAATGTGATAAACGGATCCCAACTTAACCTATAGTTCGGTTTTAGCAGGTTTTTAAGGCGTTTTAGGGACCCGATTCGGGTCCCTAGTATTGAAAATCGGGTCCCTAGATTCAGAGAAAATTATCATCGGGCCCCTAGAATCCGAGAAAATCGGGTCCCTAGAATCAGAGAAATCGGGTCTTTACAGGTCCATACTAAGTACCTAACATTTTCCTTAAAAAAAACTGGTTTTAGTATTCTTTTGGTTATCAGTAGATTGTTAATTTTTTGAGTTTTCGAATTATTTTCCGGTGATTTAGGGTTTCAGTATATCCTACCACATCCGGATTCACCATCATTTCTCAGGTTTTTTTTGCTGAGTGTTGGCTAGTGGGCCCGTTCAGTGGCCAGTGGGCCCCTTTTGGTAAAATTTTCCACCCTGGCTCAAATCTCTAGTTACGCCACTAATTACAGCTATGTAAAATAAGAAATGCAAAAAGGAGGACATTTTGATATTTTTGAATGTCCTTGGAGAATATTTCTCTCCAGCGTACTTACTTTCATCCAAAAACAGCGTACTTACTTTCATCCCGTTGTCAGTTTCTGCCAGTTTATCATTCACCTTATTTTGGAGTTTTTCAAAAATTTCTAGAGTATACTGCTTACCTGTTTCTGAGTATTTTATGCGCAATTCATTACACTAAATGATCAAGTAGCAAGCAAGAAAACTTAACAGTTTTCACACGCAATGCCTCCGCATTATTGCGACGTCACCTGGAGGGACGAGACTAGAAACCAGGTTGTTTTGCAACGTACCGACTGTAGCTCTTTGTTTAGTTATCTCAAAACAAGACGCTTGCTGATCACGTTGTCTGGCGTCTTTTAGGGTGTCGTTTACCAAATGACATTCCCTTTGTTGAATTGATTTCAAGTACTCGAAGTGTAGGCTGACACCGCCTTCATTTCAGAGATGTTGTGAAAAGGAACGTGGGACAGCATACTCACAATCATCTGACTTGCACTGATTCGCCTATGTTCGCTGGACATGACCACCCACGTTCCTCTCAAAGTAGATATTCTCATGTAGAGTTTCTGCCTCACTAGTATTATAATAAAAATCTCTTACCACCTTCAAATATTTTGTTTTTAATATTAAAAAAAACATAAGAAACGAATAAGAAACGAATTGATTGCTTCGTGTCCAATAAAAATTATAAGTTGTTTTCTCTGATTCAGTAAGTGAAACGGAGATTTTTGCAAGCAAAGAGCATGCCATTAACAACGTATATTCCGCCTACGAAGTAACCATCGTTAGCTCTGATTCAAATGTAACTTTTCCCTTATTTTTCTGGAGACAAGAATCTTTTCTCTCTTTCTTTTTTTTGGAAAAATATAATTTTTGCAATTTTCAGTAATTGAAGTTCTTTTTCGTGTCGCCGGCGCTCGAAGTTGAAACAAGGACATTTGTGTACATGTTGTTTTCATTTACATGGCTAAACCATTACAAATGCGGCAATCTCTGTAAATGAGATTTTGTGTAACGTTTTCTCTTTACAAACTTAAGAATTTATTTTGATGAGTTGTAGGCTGATTTTCAACCGAACATTTAAGCGTTATAATAAGTAGGTATAAAACAAATCAAAGTGAGTATGACTTGCAATTCTTGATGCATGCTTTAATGATGAAATTACATATTTTCTTCAGTGTAACCGTGATTAGGCATCGAGTCCAAACTGAAAAACTTCGAAGTTGTTTTGTTTATAATCAGCTGATGAGAATAGGATGTTTTTGATATAATGCAGTAGCTACTGCCGAATGAGTGGGGTTCAGATCAAATAGTTTTTGATACATCTCTTGCATTTCACGAAAGCAATCTAAAACGCGAGAAACTCCCACCGGGAAGTGGTTCATATTATCATTGTTTGTTACTTCCAGATAATCTAATCGTTTTGGAGTTCAAATTGGAAATAAGTAAAATTTCCTGGAGAAAAACTTGTCATCTTTGTTCAAAGATTTTCGCTCTCGCACATGTCGAACATTCCTATTTTCTTGGTGAAAATGTCCTCAGCGGAAGATAACAGCGCATTCAATTGAGTATTTAGTTGGAAATTGCAGAAGTGTTTGCTCGGCCACCATAGCTGATTTTGCGTGGTTAGCACTGGCTCTGGATTTAACCATATCATTTTGTTTGTGGGTACATGAATTAGATTCATGCTGTCATAATGTTTAAATGTAGAAGGTCATCATTGGTATATCTTGGAAACTTGTGGGCCCAAGGCAAAGAATTTGAGGGGGGGCCTTTAATAGAAGTGGGCACTCAGACTAACTGAATATTAACAGTAAATATGAAACGTACGTACATCACATGATATCCATACTGAATATGCTACTGTTTGAAACTAGTCTTACATACATCAGCAACAACCTATGTTTAGAAGGGCTACTTATCACGGAATGCTGCTTCAAAAGAATTGCTGCTTATCACGGAATCCTGCTTCAAAACCAAACTAGATTTTGATAATCACACTTCTATTAATTCCCAGATGATGTTGCTGTATCAAACCTTCCATGCAGTTCTTGAAGTGCATACTCCATTATGCAGTGCATCTCGAAAACAGACAAAATTGTCGAGAAAACCTTGGTTGACACCCCAAATATGTAATGTCATCAAAAGAAAAAACAAAATGTATTCCAATGTATGGAACAAAAAAGACTCTCAGGATTATGTTATTTATCAACAATATAGGAACCACACTAGTAGATTGATTACAGATGCCAAAAGAAATTACTTTGAGAAAACCATTAGGTAAAAATACAGAAGACTCTAAAGTATTGTGACAAAATGTTAAGAAACTTATAAACCTTAAAGGTACAACAAAATAATGCCCCCAGAAGGCTATAAGTATCAATGGAGATATACTTATGGAGCCTTTAGATATTGCTAACGAATTTAACTCTCATTTCAGTGAAATAGGGCCAAAACTAGCCAAAAGTATCAGTTCAGTGGATGGTGGATTAAGGTTTCCACATTCTTGCAGTTCTTTTTATTTATATGAAACTTCTGAGAAGGAAGTTTTGTTTTAATAGAAAATCTCTGCAACATAATGATATTCCAACAAAATTTATCAAACTGTGCGAATTAGTGTTAGCTCCTATTCTTACACATTTATTTAATATATGTATAAATGAAGCTAGCTATCCAGATTGCTTCAAAATTGCTCAGATTACACCTATCTACAAATCAGCTGATCAAACAAATTGTAATAACAGTTTAATAAAATATTCGAAAAAATACTACACACCAGAATATATGCATATTTACAGGAGTATATATTGCTATCCAATCATCTGTATAGTTTTAGGCCAAAGTTTGCAACTGCCTTTGCAGTGGAAAATATTTATGCCAAGCTTTTAATCAATAGAGAAAATGGGCTTTATACATGTTCAATATTTTCAGACTTATCAAAAGCATTTGATGCTGTTACCCATGATATTTTACTTCAAGACTGCAGTTTTGCTTTGGAATAAGAGGGATCCCTTTGCAGTTGTTTTCCAACTATCTTCTAAATCGAAAGCGGCATTTTATTAACAGAAACGCGAAATCTTGTTTGAAAAATATTTCTTGTGGAATCTCACAAGGATCCATTTTAGGGACACTTCTCTTTATTATGCACACAAATTACTTGCCAAATTGTTCAAAATTCACCAATGTGCTTTATGTTATGCTGATGATACGTACCTTTGTTTATCTGATAAAATTTTGAATGACTTGCAATTGTCGGTTAACAGTGAATTTCTTAATGTAGACAGATGGATGTGTTTAAATAAATTAATTATCAATAAATAATTCTAAATCATCTTACACGTTAACCAGTAAGTTTTTGAGAAAAACAGATGAGAATATGCTATTATCTTTTCAAATACGATTAAATGATGTACTATTGAGTCAACAAACATGTGTCAAATGCCTAGGTGTCCTAATTGACAGTAAATCAGACTGGGCTTCTCATGTAAACTTGGTGAGAACTAAATTATTGCATACATCTCATTTATTATTTAAAATTCGAAAATTCGTTCCTATTGCCGTTCTGAAAATGTTATACTATAGCTTTGTTTATGGTCATTTACAATACTGTATTGTGTCTTGGGGTACAGCTAACAATTCCGTTCTGCGATCTTTAAACGTTTTGCATAATAATATATTAAGGATAATGACGTTTAGTAATTACAGTTGTCTTGTTACACCTTTATATAAAAATCTTAATGTGTTGAAAATAAATGATATCTACCGATTTGAATTGGCAAAATTTATGCATAAACTACATCACAGAGCCTGAAAACCTTGCCACATTTCACATTCTGTAAACATTATAAGATCTCTTAAATTATGAATGGGTTTGTTTTCACGCAACCATATATAGCCATATGCCTTTTTATGGGAACGCCTGTCTTCAATAATGTACCGTATTTAGTCGAATATAACACGCACTCGTATATGACGCGCACCCTTAATTTTTGAATGAAAATTGGTATAAATTTTTTACCTTTTTTCTTAGCTCTGACTAAAGATAGAAAGTCCATGCCTTCTCATAAACCTTTGTGCCCATCCATTAGACGCTTTAAAGGTTGAATCTTCGCATATCTTTTGTGCTTGGAGTCTAATGTGGAGTGATGTGATGATGTACCCATTAGATCTTTGGTCAAGAAACAAAGATTGCGCATTGCAGCGAAAAGAATGAGTAAAGGCTGCAGAAAGATTAGGAAAGAGAAAAAAAGAAATAAAAATAAAGCGTGCTGATGAAAAAACTCGTGTATAACGCGCACCCTTAATTTATGATTAAAATTCCGTACAAAATTTTGCGCGTTATACTCGAATAAATACGGTAATGCTTTCGTATGCTTGTATTATTCTTTTTTGTCAATTTTGTACTTTGTACAGTTGCTTTTTTTTCGTTGCGACACTTGTAATATATTTATGCATTGATGCAGTAACGTAGCGAAGGGGGGACATCCGCCCCGGGGTGCAACACTTTGGGGGCGCCAAACTGAGGTCGGAATGTCATGTACTAATTACGAAATGACAAATGCCAGCGGATGCTAATAATTACAATTTACAAAATGTCGAATGTCATTGCGAAATCTCATCGAGATCATCAACGTTCGCAAAGCGAGAAATTATGAACCTTAGTGGCGTTTCAGGGCGGAGTTTCTGTCGCCAGGAATAAGCGCTCACTTGTGGTTTGACTCACGGCTGCGTCAAAACGCTTTCAGAAAGCCAGGGTTGCCTACTTTCCAATTTCCCTCTCATTCTATAGTTGCGTCACAATGGGACGGGAATACAGGTTTCACAGTGCATGCAGAGTGCTATATTGTGCATGCTTTTAGAGCAGCGATAAAACTTACACAATGTTATTACCAGGGATGTGCAGAGGGGGGGATGAACGAGGCGACGTGCCCCGACATCCAAGACAGTGGACCATCCAAAGAGTAAAATTACAAAAAGTGCATTTTATCAAAATCTTGTAACCAGAGCAGGGGTGCACAATTTTCTGTGAATGTTAGTAGCGCGCAGCAGTTTTTAGTACCGCGCACATATAAGCTTTGTCAAAAAAATGTTAGCGCACTCCCACGTTTTTGGTCGCGTGGCGCGAGTGCGCGATCGCATTTTTGCACTCCTGAACTAAACGCTTCTTATTGGCTACTAAAACGTGCTGCATGGATCTGATGGAAACTTGCCTCAGGGGGCATGTAAATGTGTGTTAAGTGACCTGAGAGAGAGATGAAGCACGGTATCGTTACCTTCATCTGTTTTTACTGAACAAAACATCCTCAGCAATTTGTTTATAGTTCAGAAAATTATAAAGGGCGGCAATGCATCAAAATGCATAGTTGTACCACTTTTTTCAGATACTATTTCTGAGAGAAGCAATAGACAACTCTAATCTCTTAACATGCTGTAAGTACTATCTTCTTTTGGTGGGCCTATCTGATACGTACCTGCATGAAAAAATGCAATATCTAATTCCTTAATGCATAGTTTACCCATGAGTGGAAGAAATTTGCTTATAAACAGATGTCTCAAGCCCGCAAAATGAAACAAATTATAAAAAACCTAACACATTAAAAAATACTCTTTGAATTCATTTTAATTCAATCTTTCGAAACTTGTTTATTAGTCAAAACTGTTTCTTACGTATTTCAAATGCCTGCATTTTTCACATTCCTCAATGTTAGAATTTGGTGCGGGGCATACAATCAAGCAGTTGTCCCGGGAATCACCAGACCTACAGTATCTGCATGCCCCTGGTTGTTACGACTGCAGATCTGATGTTTAGGAAAATTTTTGAGCTTTTATGGTTTGACAAACTTCATGTTGAAACGGATTTGGTGTGGTTCTGGAGAAAGTTATGATGATTTTTATTTGTGGGATATTCAAATAAATGCTGAATACTTTTGCAAAATTCTAACTGCAGCTGTGTAACAACGTCAAGTATATTAGTTAATGCGAACTTTTCAGTTACTGCTACATGTGCTTTATATCATTTTGGCCTAGAAACTGAGCATTTCCATGGACATGATTGTGGTAATTCAGATCAAACAATTGTTAAACTGGAACTTCGCACGGAGCGTCACTGACCTTAGATATTTCTTAGATTAGTGGATGTGACACATTTCATTTATAGCAGTTTTTTGAAGGAACAATCGACAAATTTACAATAAAGGCAAAAAAATTTTCTTTGAAGTTAGATAATTACAAATAAAGAATTAAATCGCAGCATTTATCTTATTTTTTGTCAACTTTTCCGGGTATTATATCCAAGAAAATGCTTTGGGATTTTGCAATTTTATATTTGTCTAGCAGTTTTGTACAAAATAATTTGCCTTCAGTTTTTGATACGCATTCTTCTGTCTGTTCCCTAGTGCTTGCATCAGCGGCGATTGTAACAAGACATGACCAGGGGGTGGAAGTAGCGGGTGCGCTGGATTTGTCATCTTCAAAAGGCTCTGACAAACCCGTGGTTTAGAAAACAAGGCGCAACTCTGGCCACTTTTATCCTGTGTTATCAGAAGATTTTTGTGTCCAAAAAGTTTTATCAATAAAATTCATGCATATTTATACAGGTGATCAGGGAGTTTTTGGTTAGTTTTTGTATTTGATTTCACTAGTTGCTACAATTCGAAAATGTATTACCGCAATTTGGAGTGTCTTAACCCTGGATTGCTATCGTTCGATTTTTGTCACGTTATTGCGATTTTCGGATCTTCAAGACCCGGTTTTCAAAAATAAAAAAAATATACTTTCCTTCAACTGAAGTTTATCACAGAAACTACACTGAAAGTATAACTCTCACTGAGCAGTTTGAGCACTAACAAAGTTACTTTGTACTCTAATATCATACGATTTTTGATGAAAAGGTAGGTAGACCAATATAGCAAAGCTTTCACATATGACTGAACTGAATTACTCATTATGGGCGTGAAGAACTTCTTTTGTATACTGCTAACAAGACCGTAGAAGCATGCGCTGAGTGAGTTTCACCTCTTTGCAGACAGGTGGCGCTTAGCCCCCTCTAACCATAACGTCGGGTCAGCGTGCGTAAGCCACATCACACTAACCATAACGTCGGGTCAGCTGGACCCGAAATCACAACCTTTCCCCTGCAAAAATCGAAAAGAGCGAGGAAGATCGCACGCGCACCTATTTACAAGTCACACAAAAAAATGAAGCTACTAAAGCGTTGAAAGCGCTCCGACGCGTGCTTACGTAGGTTTCACGTGGTCACCGCATTTGACTCGGGTCTCCAGGACCCGCAATAGCAATAAAACAGTTTGAATGTTCAATCGTGACCAAAATTTGAGAGGGAATAGCTTCACGCAAAACGATTAGATTTTTAACTCTACGGTATTTAATGATTTTCAAGATTAATAGGTCCTGACGTCAATTCTGTGACGTCACAATCACAGCAAGTTTTCAGACGGGTCTAGAACCAACTATGTGCAGGCGATTGCAGGGCCCGAGTCAGCTTTCGACGCCCCTTTATTCCTAACTCATTCTTCGCATCTATGCTGCCATGAACGGTCTGGGTGGGGGCGCCAAAACTGAGTTTAATCCCGGGCGCGGGAAACCCTAGGTGCGCCATTGCATTGGTGCACTATGTTTGTTTTAATAAATTTTTGGGACGCCTCGAGTCGATAACTTTAGGGTTTTCTCGGCGTCCGGGTTATGAGTACATTCTAGCAGTGTTTGCTTTCGCGTTCTATGTTGTATCATAACAAATATACACACAAACATCCAGTGGCACTTCTAAGGGGGCCTGGGTGGGCCATGGCCACCCAGATTTTTGGATGGCCCCTGCTTGGACCCCCAGGTTTGTACTTAATTTCACGTTCAAGTTCGTTTGATTGACATATACAGCAGATAACTTTCAGCCAGCAAAATGTTAAACGATTTGAAGACTTTCTGGCGACGGTTCTGACGATATTCATAAGCCTATGTTGGGTTTGATAGGGTTAATCATAGCAAATCAATTTTCATTACAACGGAAAATCACCATGCAGGAGAGACATTTATGTTGGCCCCCTGCTTTTTACTTGGCCCCGCAGTGACTTCCTCATTTTTTTCATTCTAGAATCGCCACTGCCAACATGCTAGATTTTTTCTGACCATCATCAACAATGTCATTAACCTTCACAGTTGAGATTGTTGGATTCTGACTCAGCAAAGCCCTCTGTTTGTGCCACATAAATGCAAAAGTATATTAATTATTTGTCGTACACACTGCAAGTTCATGTGTTCCCGATCGGCGATTTGTACATTTCAACAGACCCGTAGCCACGGGGGGGCACTCGGGGGCGGTGCCCCCAAATTTTGTTGTGCCCAGAAAAATGTTTATACAGTTTATTTTGAAGGTATAATGAAAACAAAGACCTTGACTCCCTATGTGTATTTTGCCCCACCAAACCTACAAACCTGGCTACGATCCTGCACTCAATGCAAGTAACCACGTACATATCAGAACTAAACTTGTACCTTGATTATGTCATTTTTTCGTAGTTCTATTTCAGAGCTGTACCTTGCAAAAAGTAATATATTGGTGATAATATGTTAAAACTTGAGAAAATGTGAAGCATTGCTCTGAAGCAGAATTGGCATGAAAGCCTACATCTTTTAATAAGAGCAACAACATACTAAAATTTAAAAAGGGGCATTTAAACAAGGGGGACCCGAGACAAGTGCCTCATTTTCCTCACCCTCAATCCACTAGTGAAGCTCATCAGACATATCTTTCATCTATTTACCTCATAAACAAATGTTGTTCTAACATATTAAATTATACTTTCAAAATGTATCTTCCTTTCTTATATCACTGTAATAAATAACGCTTTTACTGAAACACTGAAGTCGACAACGTATATTTTTAACACAGCACTCTAATAAGTTCAGTTCCTCACCCTCAATCCACCAGTGAAGCTCATCAGACATATCTTTCACCTATTTACCTCAAAAACAAATGTTGTTCTAACATATTAAATTATACTTTCAAAATGTATCTTCCTTTCTTATATCACTATAATAAATAACGCTTTTACTGAAACACTGAAGTCGATAACGTAAATTTTTAACACAGCACTCTAATAAGTTCAGTTCCACTTCTTCATCACCCTACAATCGCACCACTGTTACATTACCATTTGCCTGCCATTACACTCGAACTTGATAGGTTAGGAAAAGTTATCATGCCGTAAAGCTTGAATGTAATTAGCAAACTACATGTTAGCAGCTAGTACATGAGCTAGGAAAAGAAAACATTCGCAATTTCTAAAAATATCAGACCTTGAGGAAAAAGAAATATAAAAACTTATTTTTTCTCCCGCACCCTTTTTTGGTTAAATTTCCTCTTATGAATCAAAAATTTTTCCCGGTTGCGAACCACTGGGTCATTGTAAGGGTCTACAAAAGCGGGTTGCACACAATCATCACGGCGACGATATTTGAACTAACGACAGGGAACAGGCAAAGTTTGTCGCGCAACGCCAAACAATAGAGTCCTGTGGCTGGTAAGTTGAATGGTTGCCCGCGGCTTTTGTTTTCATTTGACGTTGCCAAAACAAGCTCGAGCGTGGCTGGTGACAAGTATTCAACCGATCTTACCCATTCGTTTAATACAGTGGTTCTTAACTGTTTCTCCACCACGCCGCCTTAAGTAATTTTTCTTTGTTTCACGCCCCCCTGACTTTAAATGTATTGTAAAAACATATGTATTTCTTGGTAAATTTATCAATTTTTTTTAATTTTAAGGTTCTGTAACAGACACGAAGTCCATAGAGTACAAACACACACAGACTGCACAATGCAGATTGATAAAAACAGGCATAACAGAACAGTGCCGTGGCAAGGGTAAGTGAGGCCCCCCCCGAAATTTCACGTGGGGCCCCCCATACGCTATTGGCCTATTATTATGAATTGCAGTAAAAAG